>Ga0055452_10000043_pt1 | contig 24843 bp, 17 predicted proteins | sample China_Galinas_PW_6_FD_57735 | JGI IMG/M metagenome (GOLD analysis project Ga0055452, IMG submission 57735) | Wetland microbial communities from San Francisco Bay, California, USA, that impact long-term carbon sequestration - China_Galinas_PWC_D2 | ecosystem: Environmental > Aquatic > Marine >... | reverse complement strand
TACCACGGGTTCAGAGCACCGTGAAACGGCTCGACCTCCTGCTTCATAGGTTCACCCGGCACCCGGCGTAGCGTCGCCGGTCGGTCGGGGTGGGTGCGTGACAGAATCGGCGGACTCGAAAAGCCGTAAGGCAGGTCGTTGCTCCGCCTCAGCGGAGCGTTGACCTGCCGATTTGTCATGGCAGGTGAACCTCCCGACATAGCCGGGAGAACCACCTGCCCTACAGGAAGCCCGCCGAACGTGTCACGGACCCCGTCGGGGTTTCCTTTGGCAATCTGACTGTCGATCTTCGGGTCCGATCGCGTATACTGAGTTGCACGTTTTCCCGGAGTGAGCGACGCAGAGCGGGTTGATCAAGGTGGCAAAGAAACAAGACAACAAAGACGCGAGCCTGGAACTGGCGCAGGCCGAGGAGCGGATCGAGACGATCAAGGCCGAAATCGCCGAGGCGTTGATCCAGCGGAATACGCTGCCGACATCCGCATCCGACGAGGAAAAGGCCGCCGCGGCGGAGCGTGTCGAGCAGTTGCAGGAGCAGCACCACGAGGCCGTGCAGCACGTGCTGGCCATCAAGCGCGAAGAGACGGCCAGGCTCGAGCGGGAACACAAAGAGAAGAAGCAACGTCACAAACGGCTCAAGGCGGCGCATCAACCGGGCGGTCACACGGCACCGCACCAGGATGCGCCCGCCCCGCCCCAGCGCACCGCTGTCCGCCGACCACCGAATCGCGCCGCCGAGGACGCCCACATGGACGCCGCCAACGAGCAGGACCTCATACTCGAACGGCAACGTTTGCAGGAGGACGAAAAGGAAACGGCCGAGGAACTGGCGCACCTGCGACGGCTCGCAGAAAAGAAACGAAAGAAGGAAGAGGCTGCGAAGCTCCGTGAAGCCGCGAAGCGCGAAAAGGAACAGGCGAGAGCGAAGGCGCAAGCCGAGCAACTGAAGGCGGAAAAAGAGGAGCGCGCCAAAGCTCGCCAGCAAGCCGCCCTGCATCGCGCGGAGGAAGCGAAGGCCAAGAAGCGCCAACAACGCGCCGAGCGCGAAGCCCGGCAACGCGCTGGGCACGATGCCCGGTCGCCCGGGTGGATCAGCGAGATCATACGACAAATAAAGGCGTTCTTCGGAGGACGCAATTAGCGAACCGAGTTGACCTCGCTACAATCGAGCTTTGTCGTGACGATGGGAATGCGATTGAACGCGAAGCGAGTCAGACATCTCGGTGCCGTGGGGCTGCTCCTGCCTGTGATTTTCGCGGGGTGCAAGCGCGAGGCGCCCGATACACCCGTCAAGGCCGACGCCAACGCTCCTTCTGTTCTGCTGATCACGCTCGACACGACGCGGGCGGACCGGCTCGGTTGCTACGGCCATGCCGCCGCGCAGACGCCGGCGCTCGATTCGCTCGCGGCATCCGGTGTGCGTTTTAACCAGGCCTTTTGCCAAGTGCCGCTGACCCTCCCTTCGCACACGTCCATACTGACGGGCACCTACCCGGCCTCCAATGGTGTACGGGTGAACGGCACCAATGCCCTCGGCGAAGGCATTCCGACACTGGCGGAGGTGTTTCATCGCAAGGGTTATCGAACGGGTGCCTTCGTCGCGGCGGCCGTGCTGGACGACGCCTTCGGTCTCGCCCGCGGGTTCGACGACTACGACGACCAGCTCACCTCGTACACATCGAACGGCAAGCACGCGGAGCGGCGCGGCGATGTCGTGTGCGACGCGGCACTAAAGTGGCTGTCGGAATCCGGCGACGCACCGTTTTTCGCATGGGTGCATTTCTTCGACGCACACGACCCGTACGCGCCACCGGAGCCGTTTCTCTCGAACGTGTCCGACCCGTACGACGGCGAGATCGCTTTCGTCGACTCGCAGGTTCGGCGGCTTCTGGACTGGCTCGAGACGAAGGATAGAACGAAGCGCACGCTCATCGTGGTGGCCGGCGATCACGGTGAGGCATTTGAGGAGCACGGCGAGACAAGGCATGGCTTCTTTGTGTATACCACAACCATGCACGTACCCTTGATCATCTCGTTTCCGTCCGTGTTACCTGCAGGTCGTTCGGTGGACGCCGTCGTCCGGCTGGTCGACGTGTTCGACACCGTCATCGAGTTGATGGGATGGGAATCGCCCGGCGGGACGGAGGGGTCGAGCCTCGTGGCCGCCTGTCGAACGGGGCAGGCCGCGACGCTGCCCGCCTACGGCGAGAGCGAATATCCCCATATCGCGTACGGCTGGGCGCCGCTACGCTCCCTCACGACCACCAAGTGGAAGTACATCGACGCGCCGACACCCGAATTGTACGACCGCGTCGAGGATCCCGGTGAACTGAACAATCTGGCTCCACAGCAGGGTGCCGCCGTTTCACAAATGCACAGACAGCTTCAGACGATGCTAAAGCAGATGCAACCGCGCGCAACCACTTCAGTCTCCTTGGACGCCGAAACACGTAAGCAACTCGAGAGCCTCGGATATCTGGGAACCGGGGCAGCGTCGCGCCCATCCTCCGACGATGGTCCGCTCCAAGATCCCAAGGACATGATCGCCGCCTATCGAACGCACATGAAGGCGGCCGCCGCGTTACAAGAGGCCCATTACGACGACGTCGTGGCGATGATGGAACCGCTGGTCGAACGATCTCCACAGTCCGACGAGTTTCAAGCGACGTTGGGAACCGCTTACCTCGGGCTCGGCCGCGGCGTTGACGCACAGAAGGCATTCGAGGCCAGCCTGAGACGAACGCCGGACCACGCCGATCGGCTCTGCGGGCTCGGGGATGCGCTCAGGCTTCAGGGCAGGAAGGACGACGCCATCCGGATCTATCAGTTGGTCCTCTCCACGTCCCCCGATTCCGGAGCGGCGCACAGCCGCCTCGGCAGACTCTACGCGGAATTGCGGCAGTTCCCGGCGGCGCTTACCCATTTTCGGCGCGCCTGCGAGATCGACCCGACATCCGCAAACGCGCTGAGCAACCTCGGAAACGTGCTGATGGCACTGGGAAGACCGGAGGAGGCCGCGGCGACCCTGCGCCGTGCCCTGGCCTACGATCGACACTACGCCCCGGCGCACCAGGTGTTGTGGCAAGCGCTGTCGGCGATGGGTCGGCCCACGGAAGCCGTGCGCGCGTTGCGTGCGGCGTGTGCGGAGCTTCCAAATGACACAGAAATGGCACTACGTCTGGCGTGGGTCCTGGCCACCACGACGCGCGACGACCTCCGTCACGCGCAGGAAGCGCTCCGTTTGGCGAAGCAGGTCTGCGACCATATGGCACCCACGCCGCACGCACTCGATGTCCTCGCCGCCGCCCAGGCCTCCGTCGGCGATTTTGTGGCCGCGGTCGAAACCGCCCGTCAGGCACTCGAACTCGCGAGGGCACAGGACACCCCGACGCTGACGCAGCGAATGGAGGGGCGAATTCGCCTGTACGAGGCCGGACGCCCGTTCCGCCAGTGAATTCGATCCCTTGTTTGCCATGCTGCCCGTGTTACACTTCGCGTTTGTAGAATCGGCCTGTCGGGACGCAGGCCGGCGGCATGCCGCACAGTGATGATTCGGTCTCACTGAATAAGCCCAAGGGCAATGCCCCCAAGGTAACCATTCCACCATGCCCATCGCACGAGAGGGAATTCGAGAAATCCTGCTTGCCACCGTCGTCCTCGGTGGATTGGCGACGCTGGCGTTGCAGTTTTTCTGGCCTGTCGCGATTCCCTTCATCATCATCTGGATGTGGGTCATTGCCTTCTTTCGTGACCCCAAGCGAGTCCGCAGCTATAAACCCGGTGAGATGTGCGCCCCGGCCGATGGTACCGTTACCGAGATCACGGAGTTGGATCATCATGACGCCATTGGCGGCCCCGCGACGCGCATCGGCATGTTCCTGAGCCTCTTCAACGTACACATCAATCGTGTGCCGTGCTCGGGTCGCATTCGGGCGTTGGATTACCGCCCCGGAGAATTCCTGGACGCACGGCATCCGGAATCGGGAAAACGCAACGAGTCGAACACCGTGCTCATCGATCCGGATCCGCCGCTGCCGGGTCCGATTGAGGTGCGACAGGTGGCCGGGCTGGTGGCAAGGCGGATCATCTGTCATGCCGCGATCGACCAACATCTTTCCATTGGCGCGCGGTTCGGGCTCATCAAGTTCGGGTCGCGGACGGAGTTGATCTTTCCTCGCACAAAAGAGACGGAGATTCTGGTCAAAACAGGGGATAAGGTATCGGCCGGGCTGACGATTCTGGCCCGCCAACCGATCGAGCCCCTCCAGATGAGTGACGATAAAATAGTGTCCGAGAGTGTCTCGGTCGGCTAGCGGCAGACCGTCGAGTCGGCGCAACACCGCAGGAATACAGTCATGGCCATCAAAGCCGATTTCCAAAAGCACAGCACGCCTCACACGGGCCGCCGGCGCTTGCGCTCCATGCTGATGTTTCCCACGCTGTTGACCCTGGGGAACCTGTTGTGCGGCTTTGCCGGGATCTACTTCGCCATGCGCGCCATGCACGATCTGGGGGCGGGTATTCCCGATAACGCGGCGCTGACGTTTCATCGCGTGGCGTGGGAACGTGTACTGCCTTCTTACCTGACTGTTGGCGCAGGGCTGATTCTGGTCGGCATGGTCTTCGACTGTTTTGACGGCCTCGTCGCCCGTGCCACCCGCAGTACCACGAATTTCGGCGGCCAGCTCGATTCTCTGGCCGATGTCGTCACATGTGGCGTCGCCCCTGCCGCGTTGATGATCGTGCTGATGATGCGCGAACTCGCCAGCGACGCCATCGTGCCGTCCCCGCTGAGTCCGCATGCCTGGGGACGCTTCACCTGGATCGCTGCTGCGGTCTATGTCGCGATGGCGGCGTTGCGGCTGGCCCGGTTCAACGTCGAGCACGCCAACGCCGAGGGCGACCATAGCAGCTTTCGAGGCATCCCGAGCCCCGGCGCCGCGGCCGTGGTGGTCGCACTGATCATTATCAGAGAGCAGTTTGGGACGTTCGGGCGCCAGGTCATCGCATACGCCCTGCCAGTGGTGGCGCTCTGTGTGGCGTTCCTCATGGTCAGCCGTATCCCCTACCGTAGATTCCATCGGACTTACTTGCTCGGGCGGAAGCCCTTCGGGCGTGTGATCGGAATTCTCCTTCTACTCATCGTTTTCGTGTCCTACCCGGCGCCCACGCTTCTCGTCCTCGTGCTCTGGTACGCCGCCAGTGGACCGGCGGAAGCCGTCTATCGTCGGTTCGCACCGCGTCGTACGGCCGCCGAAGACACCGCCAGCGAGCCCACGATCCACCGCCAATCTGGATAGCGATCCATCCTCGTCGGACGCCCCCGTTCCTCGTTTCGCACTCGTCAAACGCATCCGCACGTGTAGGATAGCGAGTCGGCAACCAGGACATGCGCCCGGAAAGCGCACGACTCGATTGCGAATCGGACCCAGAAAAGGCCTCACAATGAGTAATGACACCGACGTCCGCGTGAGATTTGCTCCGTCCCCCACCGGTTACCTACACATCGGCGGCGCGAGGACCGTGCTCTTTAACTGGCTGCTGGCCCGCCAACACGGCGGCACCTTTATCCTGCGGATTGAGGACACCGACCGCACACGCCACGTCGAGGACTCGGTACAGAAGATTCTGGATGACCTACGGTGGCTCGGGCTTACATGGGACGAAGGCCCTGAAACGGGCGGCGACCACGGTCCCTATTTTCAGAGTCAGCGGCTCGACATTTACAACACCCATTTGCAGCGTCTGCTCGCATCCGGACACGCGTACTACGCGCTGGAAACGCCGGCGCAACTCGAGGCCATGCGCGAACAGGCCAAACGCGAGAAACGCAACATGGCTTATTACCGACCTGATCCGCTACCAACGATCGACGAGGGCGAAGCCACGCGAAAAGCGGGACACTCCGCCGTGGTGCGCCTAAAAATGCCCGGCGAGGCGATCACGGTCGTGGATGACATACTCGGCGAGGTCACCGTGGCGGCGGAGCAGCTCGAGGATTTCGTCATCCAGAAAAGCGACGGTTACCCCACGTATCACTTCGCGTGCGTGGTGGACGATGCCCTGATGCAGGTCACACACGTCCTCCGCGGCCAGGAACACCTGATGAATACGCCGAAGCACATCGCCATTCAGCGAGCGCTCGGCTTCGAGTCGCCGCGGTATGCGCACCTGCCTGTCATCTTCAACATGGACGGCTCCAAGATGAGCAAACGCGACAAGGAGAAGGCGGAGAAGCTGGGGCAGAAGCCACCGGAAATAGACGTACACGATTTCCGTGCCGCCGGGTATTTGCCGGAAGCGCTGCTCAACTTCATTTCGCTACTCGGCTGGTCACCGGGGGAGGACAGGGAACATTTCGATCTTGCCGAGATGACCTCCCTCTTTTCCATCGACCGCGTCGGCAAGACCAACGCCCGATTCGATCGCGAGAAGCTGTTGTCTTTCAACACACAGTGGGCGGCGGATGTCTCGGGGGACCGTCTTCGCGCCGCGTTCAAGGACTTCCTGCGTGCGAATCCGCAGCTTCCGGCAGCGTGGCAGGAGGCGGACGATACGCTGCTCGGCAAGATTCTCGACGCATGCCATGGTTTTCGGACGTTCGCGGACGTGGTGACCAAGGCCGGGTTCCTCTTTGTGGATGACCAGGCCATCGCGAACGACCCCAGGGCCTTTTACGACGCCAAGGCCGTGAAGAAAGTCCTGGTGAAGAACGAAAACGCCGGCTTCGACATGCTCACGACTTTGTTGCCCGAGTTTGAGGCGGTTTCCGATTGGGAAGCCGCTCCGTTGGAGTCACTGATTGAGAAGATATGCGAATCCGGGCGCGCGAAAATGGGACAAGTGGCACAGCCGATTCGCGTTGCGGTCACCGGATCAACGATCAGCCCATCGATCGGGTCCACACTCGTTCTTCTTGGTAAAGAACGAACCGTCGCTCGTCTTCGGCGGTGCCTTCAATCGCGTGCCCTGGCGGAGTAGTTCATATAGGAAACCGCTGCCGCCCGGGCACTAAGTATGGCGCGTCGCATTTCACTACCACTTTAGGCGTTCGGCCTTTGGCGGGCCGTCGGCTCTCGCCTCGCAGGACAACCCGTACCAACCGCCCAAGTTTTGCAAACAAGATACGGAGTTTTCTTCCCAAAGTAGTTTTTTTCTTGTAACACGTGGCGAAATGCCCCATAATGGCGGTTCGATGGCGTGAAGCGGTGCGTCGTCTTTCCCATCTGTGTCGCTTTCGGTCTACCGGAGGGCGACCGAGACGGCGTGTGCTTGACGAGAGGTGAGAAGGAGCCCGCATCCCTCGGCGGCTTGCGGGCACCTGTCAGGAGGAGATTGGATAACGACGGATTGGGGATGGAAGCTCCCGGCGTGGGATCGGCGCCTATCCCCAAGAGTGTCGAGTCAGTGTCGTTCTTCTTTTGCGTGCGATACTTGCCTGCGCTCGGCCGGTTGAAGGGCATCGTGGCCAAGCGGTTGCGGTGACTTCGCTGGGATTCGTCTTGGAAGCGAGGACAATAGGCAGAAGACAATGCGTTCAAGTCTCGTTCTTAAAGGAAAGGGAAGGGTCATGTACATGCGTAAGTTTGGGGTATGCCTGGCGTGGGCAGCCTGTGTCGGTGTCGCAGCCTTTGGCGTGACGGCGTGGGCGGATGTCGGCGAGGTCTTCAACATTGCGGTCGTCTCGAACGGCCAGCTCTTATCCGACGCTGCTGTCGTGGTGGTGGATGAGAACGGAATCGGCCACAAAGCCGAATTCGCAAACGGCACTTTCTATGTCAAGGGAGTGACCGGAAAGGTCCAACTGAATGTCGAGCACGCTGCCGTTGGCTCCGGCATGGTGGAATTGGCCCTACCACCCGACGCTGAGGTTTCTGTGGTCGTGCAATTGAACGGCACGGCTGCGTCGGCGTTTTTCGTCGACCGGGAAAGATTCCCGACCGCGGCCAATACGGTGGTTCGACCGATCGATTCGACCAGTGCGGAGAGCCCGGTTCCTTCGACGCCGGTCGTCAAACGTCCCGGATCCTCGCTGTACAATTTCGTCGATGTCGATCGTGGTGCGCCCTCGGCCATCCAGGGTGGTGACACCTGTGCCACGGCGACGGCGATCGGCTCGCTTCCGTTCAACGCGGCGGGCTCCACGATCGGTTTCACGGACGATTATAATGAGGTGTGCCCCTACACGCTGACCGGAGCCCTTGATGTCGTGTACTCGTACGACGCGACGGCCGACATTTGCGTTGATGTCAGCGTTTGCGAATCGGCGTACGATACCAAGCTGTATGTCTACGAGAACAACTGCCCGGGCACTGTCGCCGGTTGCAACGACGACGCCTGCAGCAACGCGGCGGGCGACGACTTCCGCTCGGCCCTATCAGGCGTCGAGCTTTTCGCCGGTCAAACATACTACTTTGTCGTGGACGGCTATGAGGGCGGCGAAGAAGGTGACTACAATATCGCCATTACCGAAGTCCAGTGTCCGGGACCGGCCCCCGAATCCTGTCCGGCGGGCAACCTGTTCAACCAGCCCTCGGACGGCGACAACGCGGGTAATTCCGACGAATACGGTGGCTTCCAGATCTTCGAGAACTTTGATGCCGGATTGCCCGGCACGACGATTACAGGCGTAGGATGGCAGGGCGTGAACGCCTTTTTCGATCCGTTCCTTGGATTCGTCGAGTGCGATCGGGCGATCGGTGGCGATGACTACCAGATTACATTCTACCCGGACGCCGGTGGCGTTCCGGGGGCAGTGGCCTGCGTGCACAACGTATCGCCGGTGCGTGCCGCCACGGGTGACACATTCGGCGGGTTTATGGTCTATCAGTACAATGCGGACCTCGGCGCCGGCTGCTTCATCGACAGCGGCTGGGTGTCGATTCTCGGAGTCGGCAACGCCAATTGCTGGGGCTTGTGGATCAGTTCGTTCACAGGTGACGGCGCTGCACTGCAGTTCGACGGGGCAGCCCTTGCTCTGACCGACTACGACATGGGCGTTTGCCTGACGGGCGAAACGGTCGATATCTTCGGGGCATGCTGCGATGATTTCACCGCAGGCTGTGAGGACTGCGTTCTTGCGTCCGAATGCACCGGACGATTCTCGCCGGAGACCACTTGCGCCGACCTCGATCCTGCCTGTGGCGACGTCACCGGTGGATGCTGCCTGGGTGACGGCACTTGCGAGAATCTGACGCCGATCGATTGTGCGGCGGCGGGCGGCGTCTTCCATGGTCTGTTTACGGAATGCCCGGCCAACGCCTGCGAGCTTTGCGGCGTGTACTGCCCGGCCGGTGGCCTTGCCGAGGGCGAACCGGTTTGCGGTCCCGACTACGACGACACCTATAACGGTGGCTGCAACAGCGTGCCGCCAGTTTTCCAGGACATCGGGTGTGGCGATACGGTCTGTGGTGAGTCCGGTACATTCCTCTCCGGCGGTGTTGACCAATTCCGCGACACGGACTGGTACCGGTTCACGGTGGCCGCAGAGACACAAATCACCTGGACGGTTCAGGCGGACTTCCCGGTTCTGGCCGGCATCGTCGACACCGGTGGTGTGGACGACTGTGCGGGCGTATCGGCGTTCCTCCTCTCTGCGACCGGTGAGCCCTGCGAAGAAGTCACCGTCTCCGGCTGCATCCCGGCCGGCACCTGGTACGCCTTCGTTGGACCGTCCGACTTCACCGGTGTGGATTGCGGCTCGACGTACACGGCTACGCTCGATTGTGCCGACTGCCCGGTTGGCGCGTGTTGTGACCCAACGGACGGTTCCTGTGCCGAGACAACCCTGCCCGGCTGCGGCGCCAACAACTGGCAGGGTGAGGGCACGAACTGCAGCCCGAACCTCTGTCCGCAACCTCCGGACAACGATAACTGCCAGACTGCCGAGGCCCTGACCCTACCCGGCAGCGCGACCGCCGACAACACCGCCGGAAACGATGATGACACCGATTTCTGCGGAACCAGCTCGCCTAACCAGGGTGTGTGGTACACGGTGGTCGGTAACGGCAGCACGATTCGGGCAACGACGTGCAATCCCTTCACGGACTTCGATACGAAGATCCAAGTCTGGTGCGACTGCGATCCGGTTGTGTGTGTCGGCGGTAACGACGACACGTCCGGTGCACCGCCCGAGTGTGACCTCAACGGTTCCAATCGCAAGTCGACCGTCGAGTGGTGCTCGGAAGCCGGCCATACGTACTACATCCTCGCCGGCGGCTTCAGCACGGCGGTCGGCAATCTGCAAATCGATACCGTTGACCTCGGCGCGTGCGGCACGCCGGCGGATTGCACGATCCCGATTGGTGCATGCTGCTTAGACGGCACGTGTCTCGGTGATATGACCGAGGCCGAATGCGATACGGCCGGTGGCGTCTGGAATGAAGGCGATACGTGCGCGAGCTTCATCTGCCCCGTACCGGCAACCAATGAGACCTGTGAGACGTCGACCAATATCCCGGCGGTGCCGTACGCGACAGCAGTCAACAACACTGATTCGACTGCCGACGGCCCGCCAGTCTCGGACTGCAACACCGGCAGCGCGGTGGTCCTGCAAAACGACGTCTGGTGGGACTACACGCCGACGGAGGATTGTCTGCTGACCGTGACCGCGGAGCATGCATACGACGCCGTGGGTGCCGTCTACAGTGGTCCCGACTGTAATAGCCTGACCGAATTGACCTGCTACGACGAGCCGGATAACCCGGCACAGGTGATCGTGAGCGCGACGGCCGGCACGACGTACTGGATCCAAATTGGCGACTGGGGCACCGTTGAAGGTGGCGGCCTGACGACGCTGGATGTGGATTGCACGCCGGTAAACGTGACCGGTGCTTGCTGCTTCGGCGACGGTAGCTGCACGGATGTCAACGTGGCAGATTGCAGTACTGCCGGCGGCGACTACCAGGGCGACAGTGTGGCCTGCAACCCGTGTCCGCAACCGCCACCCAATGATGACTGCGTTGATGCCGAGGCACTGGCGGTTCCCGGTAGCGTCATCGTGAGCAATTTGCTGGCGAACGATGACTCGCAATCCACGGCAACCTGCGGCACCGGTTCCCTCAATCAGGCGGTCTGGTACGCTGTTCAGGGAACAGGCAATACGATGACCGCGAGCACCTGCAACGCAGGCGGTGATTTCAACGACACCAAACTCCAGGTGTGGTGCGCCGACTGTAACAGCCTGGTTTGTATCGATGGGGACGACGATGATCCTGCGTGCGGAATTTCGACAGTGCGTTCGACCGTGAGTTGGTGCAGTGATATCAACTCGACGTATCTGATCGCGATCGGCGGTTACTCATCGAATGCAGGAACGATGGAATTGAGTGTGGCCGACGACGGCTCGGCTTGTGCCGGTGCCTTGGACTGCACGCCACCCCCACCTGCGTACTGTGATACGTGCTGGACGAATGACGCGGATGACTGGATCAGTAATGTCACGTTCAACACAATCAACAATTCGACGAGCAATGAAGGCGATCCGTGCAGCTACGGTGACTACACCGCGCAGTCGACATCGGTCGGCCAGGGCGACACACATCAGCTTTCCGTGACGTTCGTGTCGTCCGGTTACACGGAGCAGGTGTGGGCCTGGATCGACTGGAACCAGGATTTCGACTTCGACGACGCTGGCGAGGCATACGACCTCGGCAGCGGTGCGGACACGACGGTGACCACGGACATCACCGTGCCTGGCGGCGCGACACTGGGTGACACGCGGATGAGGGTGACCGAGCGGTACGGCAGTACGGATCCGGTTGCGTGTGACTCGTACATCTGGGGCGAGTCCGAGGACTACACGATCACCGTCACGGCTCGTGGCAGTGTTGGCGTGATTCCGTGGGACGACGACGACGGTGACGAGGTTCCGAACTTCTGCGACAACTGCCCGGATGATGCGAACAACGACCAGGCAGACGCAGACGCCGACGGCGTCGGTGACGTGTGTGACAACTGTCCGGACGATGCCAACGATACGCAGGACAACGCCGATGGCGATGCCCATGGCGATGCCTGTGACAACTGTCCGGACGTCTTCAACAATGACCAGGCAGACGGCGACGGCGACACCGTGGGTAACGTATGCGATAACTGCCCAACCGTGGCCAACACCAATCAGTTGGACAGCGACGGCGACGGCAGCGGTAACGCGTGCGACATCTGCCCGGGTGGCGATGACAACGTCGATGCTGACGGTGACACCGTGCCGGACTTCTGCGATCAGTGTGGCCCGGTCGGTCCGACGGACGACGACCTGGCACCGGGCTCGCTGGACGATGACGACGGCGACGGCTTCCTGAATTGCAACGATCAGTGCACGGGCGCCGATGATGCCGAGTTTGCCCCAGAGTGTGAAGGTGCCATTCCGACGATGTCGACCTGGGGCCTCGTGGTCCTGGCCTTGCTGCTGCTTGTCGGTGCGAAGGTCTACTTCGGCCGTCGTGCGGCATCGGTTGTGTAGGTGCTGACCACCTCGCCGTTGGGCGAGGAAGTATGATGTACTCCGCCCCTCGGGTCCTAGGTGACCCGAGGGGCTTTTTTTCGCCTTGAAGTCCACGGCACCACAACACGGTGTACGGCTTGACGCGTGCCCTTTCGTCGGCTACCCCACAGACATGTCCGAGCGAACCCCCTACCAGGATGGAATCATCAAGCGGTACTACAACCACCGCGATCAGATTCTGCTGATGCGGCTGAGCGAACTGGTTTCCGAGCTCTATCTGGAGGAGGACGAGCGGAAGTCGGGCCGCCTCTGGAAGCGTATAGAGGGCGCACTCGATTCGCTCCAAGTGCCGGCGGAAATGTCGACGCGCATAGTCGATGCACGCGATCTCGAGCTTTTGGCGCGGCAGGTCAAGAGGTGGCTGGCCGAGACATCCGGAGGCAAGCGGAAGCAGGACAGGTAGGCTGGACGGTCGCGACCTGCATTGCCGTCCACGCCATGCAAATCGCCAGAGCCTCTATCGTCCCATAAGCCGTACAGATATCCGCCGACAAGCCATGGCCGCTCGTTTGGACCCGCCGCAGTGGCCAGCCCCTGCCTGGATCGCGCCGGCCTGCACACCAGGGTATGGACAATCCGCTTTCAAAGGCATGACGAATAAATACCGCCAATCCGCGAATTCAAGGTTGATGAGACGACCTGGACCGGCTTGAAAAGCGCACGAGATCGGACGCGCAAGTTTGGTCCCGATGACCGCGAGCCTTATGATCGGGTCGATCATCCTTCCGATGCAAGGAGAAAGGCATGCTGAGCCAGTTGTTAATCGTCCGCCTCAAGGCCGCGGAGAACGCGTTGAAGGACGGACGGCTGGACGAAGCCTATCGATTGGCCATGGCCCCCGACGTGCGCGAGCACCGCCGCGGTGCCGACGTGCTCGCCGCGTTGACGGAGCGGTTCATACAGCGGGCTCGCTCTCATTTTCAGGCAGAGCGATTCACCGAGGCCTTGATGGACCTCGGGCGGGCAGAGGCCGGTGGCGTAGCTGGTGAGGAGATTATCGAGCTGCGGAATCATGTGCAGAAGGTCCAAGCCGAGGATAAGCGCGTCGCGCAATCTCGCTATGACCGATTGGCGGCTGCCAAACGGCGTATCGAGCAGGGCTCCCTCATCGCCGGAAAGAGGATGCTGGACAAGGCCAGTCAGGGAGACCACGAGGCCCGCCAATTACAGGAACGGGCCGACGAGAAGCTCGCCGACATCAAGCACGCGATTGCGTTGATTCGAGATCTACTGAAGCAAAGCCAGTTGGCCGAGGCTGCCCAACGCATTCGCAACGCGAGGCATATCGACACGCACAACGCTGAACTCGCCCGTGTCGAATCTGAGGTTTGCGCGCAGGTGCTGCGTAATGCGCAGGATGCCCTGGTCGAAGGTCGTATCGGCCGCGCCGAGGACGAGCTGGCGTGTCTCGGGAATCTCGGAAACGCCCTACCAGGCAGAAAAGAACTGGACGACATGCTGTCTCTCGCGCGGCAAGCCACGCAATGCGTGCGGAGGCACGACTACGCCGAAGCGAGACGCCACTGCATGAGTCTTCATCGGCTTCTTCCGAAGGCGGCCTGGCTGAAACACGCAGCCGCCAGGTTACGCGCCGTCGACGACGCCCATGCGGAGTTGGTCGCGGGACCGCTGGGAGAAACCATCGACGTCGACAAGGTGAATCTGGCCGCGGTGACGGATCGCGCCGCTGTCGCAAAGGCGCCTTCACCTGACGACACCGTGGCGTTGCCCCACCGCGTGGGCGCCGGTTCCTCCAGCGCGGACCGGTTGCTCCTGCTGGTCGACGGTGGCGGCAGCTATCTGATCTTACGAAACGACACGGTCTCTGTGGGTCGCGCGGCGTCGAGCCGTCCGGCCGATTTGCCGATCTTCAGCGACTTGGCGGAACAGCACGCGAATGTCTCGCGCGTCGAGGATGATTACTTCCTCTTCGCCGCCAAGGATGTGGATGTCGCGGGGCGCAAGACACGGCATCAGCTTCTGCGAGATAGTGACCGGATCGTGTTCGGCAGAAAAGCGAAACTGACGTTTCGGATTCCGAGCCGGAAGAGCCCGACGGCGGTGCTCGACCTGAGCGATACAACGAAGATGCCGAACGACGTCCGGCGCGCGGTCCTATTCAGCCGCCACGCCACCATCGGAAACGGACCGATGGCGCACGTGTATTGCCGGCATTCCACCGTGCCGCTCATCCTGTTCGAGCGGAACGGCTCACTTTGGATTCGCCCCAAGAACGACGGGCACGTGGACACGACGCCCCAGGCACTGGTTTTTGGAAAGACCATCGAAATGGCGGGAACGAGTCTGGTATTGGAACCCTGGTCGATTCGATCGCCCGGCGGGACGGTGTAGCCGGCAGATTGGAAGCGGCGTGGCGGCCGAAGGAATCGTCGCCACAGATAAGTTGACACCTGCGTAACACCAGGCATCAGGATACAGCGTATCATGGCCTACACATTCAAGCATGGCGATCGGCCGCTCGATGACTACACGATCCAACGCGCGGTCGGCTCGGGCGGATTCGGCGAGGTGTATTACGCGGTCAGCGACGGCGGGCGCGAAGTCGCGCTCAAGTACCTCAGGGAGAATCCCCACGTCGAGCTACGAGGCGTCGGTCATTGCATCAACCTGAAAAGTCCGCACCTGGTCTCGATCTTCGACGTCAAGAAAAACGCCGACGGCGATTACTTCATCATCATGGAGTACTGCTCCGGCCCGTCGCTGCGCGACATGCTGATCGCGGAACCGAACGGTTTCGGCACGCAGAAGGCCACGTTTTTCGTTCGTGAGATCGCGAAGGGACTCGCCTACTTGCACGATCGCGGGATCGTTCATCGCGACCTGAAGCCCGGCAATCTGTTTTACGACGACGGATACGTCAAAATCGGTGACTACGGGTTGAGCAAGTTCATTTCCGTATCGAGACACAGCGCGCAGACCGCGAGTATCGGCACCGTCCACTACATGGCACCGGAGATCGGCAGCGGCAACTATTCGCGCGGTGTCGACATCTATGCCCTCGGCGTCATGTTATACGAGATGTTGCTGGGCAAGGTGCCGTTCGAGGGATCGACGATGGCGGAGGTGCTCATGAAGCACCTGACCACGCAGCCGGAGTTGGATGAGTTGCCTCATCCGTTCGGTGACGTCATCCGCAAGGCACTGGAGAAAGACCCGGCCAACCGTTACCAGAGCGTCGACGAGATGATCGAACAGCTCCTCGAAGTGGAGGAAATCAAGCAATCGCTGGCTGGATTCAGCGTCAAGAGCCTGGATGGCGCCGTTCATCGAGGCCATGCCGGCCCGGTGGCATCCCCGGTGCCGTCGCCCAACCCGGTCCGACCCGTGCGAGCACCCGGACCACCGGCGATTCCGCAGGCGTCGCAAATTCGAGGCGACGTGGAATTGCCGAAGGGTGTGGCGCGTCGTCTCGATCGCGTGGCCCGCAAGGTCGAGCAGAAGGTCGCGAAACTCGGGGGCGGACGCCCGCGGCGCGCGGCACCGAGACCTGCGACGCCTGTGCCTCCACCACCGCCCGCGCGCTCGTCGGAACCGTCAGACACACCGGCGCCGCCGGGAAGCCGCAAGACGACGGTGATCATGACTGTTCTTCTCAGTATTGCGATGGGATTCGCGGTTGCCAGCGCGACCGGCATCGAGGAAGCCGGTGCCGCCGCCGGAATGATGACCGTGGGAATGATGCTTGGGCTATCCTTGGCGCGTCGCGCCGTGCGATGGTTCGGCGTTCCCTACGGGAAGAACCTCTCGTCACGTGTGATCCACGCGGGCTGCTGTGCACCGTTCCTGGGTATTGGGGGGATTCCGCTTTTTGAGTCGCCGGAACCTTGGAAGAGCGGTACGGGCGTCGCCATCTGGCTCGGCCTGATGCTGGTCGCGATGTTCGCCGATTGGCGTCGCCACTTTGAGCGCAAGCTTTTTGGATCCGTCAGTTTTGGCAGCGCCCTATGGGTGGGATTCGGCGCCATTGTAGCAACCGCCATCGCGTCCGCGATTTGCGAGATCGACCCGGACGAGTTCGTGTTGTTGTCGGCCGCGGTGGCCGGCATGGTCGCGCTGATCGCTCAATCTACCGGCATTGGCACCGCCGCTCTGGCAGGCGTGCCGGCCTCCGGCACGGCGAGCGCGCCTGCGCCATCGGGCGCACACCCGCAACCCGACATGGCGCTGTCGGGGCCGCCGTACGCTGCGCCGGCCGATCAGCCGGGAACGCAACCGTCCGACACCTCGGGGGCGGCGGCAAATACCGCCCCGGAACGATGGGCGTTTACGCGAGCCTTCTGGGGAATCCTGACCTTCTTGCTCGTCGGCGGCACGATACTTTTGATCCTGCTCGCCGCCATTGCCAGAATGGACTGCTATGACGACAAGACGGGCGTCATCCTCGGGTCCATCGCTTGCGGAACATTCATGTTGTTCACCATACGCAAGACGACACCGACGAAGAACGTCGGATTTTGGCGCGAATGGCTGCGGCCCTTGCTTATCACGGTATCGCTGTTCGGCATTGGCGGAACCATCACCGGCATCGTGAGATACGGCCACAGCCATCGCGTCGACGAAATAGAGTTTGCGATGTTGGTCACGGGCTTGGTCATGTCGTCGCTGATGTTGCTCATCGTGAGCGTGCTTCGCGGCAAACGGCGCCGCCGACAACCAACGCAGTTTCTAACGGCCGGTGCGGAAGTACCGGTGAATCAGGGAAACGACTTGGACTGTGAATGCTAGTGCCTTTTCCAAAAAGGTCGTGCCGGGTGAAAACGCTTGGCCGTGCGGATCAGGGTAGTCATGTCATGAACAGGCGGCCATCACCGTGAATTGGATCTACATTGCGACGTTGATCGGTGGGGTACTCGTCGTCGTCAGCGTAATCAGCGCCATCACCCGGGGCGGCGATGGTTGGGCGCGCCGGCTGCTCGTCATGGCTCTGGTCGGCTGTCTGCTGGCCGGTGCCCTTATGTTTACGCGCTTTCGACCGGCGGGTCCCTTGCTGCCTCGCTTTGCTCCCATGGCGCCGAGCATGCACGTCGCCGTGGCGCCCCCCAGTGTAGGCACAATTCAGACAACAACACACATCATCAAATCGAGCCCGAATATGCGCGGTCGCGGTCGGGCCATGGCCGGGCGCCATGCCGGACCGCATGACGATGCACCGTCCTCCGACAGTCGTGTATTCGAGACAACCGCCGGTGAAGGCGTTGTAATCGCCAAGAGTTTTTCCAAGGGGGTGACACAAGACCGCGCTCCCAAATCCCACATGGCCGGAATGGCCGTCGTGGCGCTGGCCGTCATCGCAATGCTCTATGTCGGCTACCTGTTCCTCGACGCCGGTACACGCGGCCAATTCACTTGGCTTCTGCGTTTCACATCCGTTGTGGCATTCGCGGTGATCTGCATCGTAGTTGCCATGGCACGTCAATGGATGTAGCCTGCCGGATGAACTGCGGCTCTCTATCAGCGCTTTTTTGAGGGTCGCGGGCACGGTGCCTCACCCCAACTTGGATCTCAGGGCGTCAGTGATGGGCGAGCCGGAACAACCGGGAAACGCGGACCAGTTTCTGGTTGACGAGATTAGCCAGGGCAGCCAGGCCGCATGGCGGCAACTCATCGATCGCTACAGCGGTCGACTGTTGGCCTTCGCCCGCGCCCGCACGGCGGGCATCAGCGATGCGGAAGATCTTGTCCAGGATACGTTTGTCGGCTTTCTCCAGTCGCTGGCTCATTTTGACCGGGCTCGTTCGCTGGAAACCTATCTCTTCACGATCCTGCGCTACAAGCTCTACGACCTTCTGCGCCAACGGAAAACCAACGTGATCTCCGAACCCGCGGAATCGGAGGATTGGTGGGACCGCATCGACCCCGGATCTTCAGAGACGCCGAGCGGGCTGGCCGTGCAGGCGGAGGCCACGGCGCAGCAGGAACGGCTGCTCGCCGATTTGTTGCGTCAACTCATACGCGAACTGCGAGACCGCGATGCCTTTCAAGACCTCCAGGTCATCGAACTGGTTTTTTATGCGGGCATGCGCAACCTCAACGTGGCGGATCTTCTGGACATCGATCAGAAGGCGGTGGCCGGCATCAAGTTTCGCGCCATTCAGAAGCTGCAGAAGTTTCTAGCCTCACAGGAATCGGAGACCAAGGCGGCACTCGAGGAAAGCCAGGCTGACATCACCGTCGCGCGCGTATGGCGCGAGCATCGCCTGACGTGCCTGAAACGTAGCACGTTGGGTTCCTATGTGCTGGGTGTACTCGACGAACCCTGGTTCAGTTACACGCAGTTTCATCTCGACGTGGTAGGCTGCGCGATGTGCGTGGCCAATCTTACGGACCTCGAAGCGGAACAGGACGACGACGGCGGCGGCGTTGCCGAAGATCTGTTTCAGTCGAGCGTGGGGTTTCTAAGCCGAACCGGCGGGACATAGCGTTATTCCGAGGCGCCGGCGCAATGAGAATGAAACCGCCGGTGTGGCCTCGGCTTTGATTGTGTACGCAGCCTGAAAGGCTGCCAGAGAATAGCCGTGGGCAAGTCCCGCCACTAGCGGGACGCCGCCCACGGAAACGTACAACTCATTTTCTAATCGAGCCTGAAGGGCTCGCAGAACAACGTTCGTCTTCCCTTAGGATTGCCTTATACGACCCCTTCAGGGTCGAAAGCGTCGGTGGCCATCAGATCCGGTGGCGGCGCTTTGCTTGCCACCGGCTACTATATGGCAGGCCTTCGGCCTGCTACGCCTGCCGCGGCATGCGAACCGTCAGGGTCCTCGTTTGAGTTACAATGTCATCAGCGAGATCGCAAGGTGCGTCACGACGAGGATTAGCAGAATCGTTGTCAGAAAACCACCCCACCGTTTGGCTCTGACGTTGCCAACCTTCAGACAGCCATGCGCCAAGAACGTTAATACCAGTTGAAGCGGTATGTTCAGGAATACGAAGCCCATCCAGCCAAAACTCATACGGTCCAACGTTCCACTGAAGATATTTCCAAGTAGAAAATACAGGACAAGCCAAACGTAAGGAATGATCAGTAGCCGTCGAAACAGGCTTTCGAATCGCCAGTGGCACCGGGCGTGAGCAACTATGTCTTTCAAGGTGAACGGCGTGCCACACTCGGGGCACACAGGTTCCATCGCCCCGCGCAGGTCGTATTCGCACGCCGGACAGCGCCAGCCCTCGGCATTCGTATGAATGATCGGCTCTTCGTCCATGAATGATTTCACCCATCTACTTGCACCAGCTTCGCCATCATAGAAGGCCGGAGTGCTACGTGGAACAGATGCTCGGGACGGGCTGCTTCGTAGCGTCACTACGCTGGTAAATCGAGCTGATAATCGCCCATGTCACCGCGGGCCTGGCAGAATTCGAAGAGCTCTTCCAGTGACCGGAATACTCTCGTGGCGGTTTCCGTCACGAAGGGCGACGGCTCGCATTCCGGCTTCCAAATGACGTAGACCTCCTTCGCATTCTCAAAAGCATGGTGTAGTTCGCGCTCCACGCCCGAAGAAAGCACCGGATGCCCGTTGGGAAGGGACGGAATGTAGCTGACAATCATGTCGGACTGATCGATGAGCTTGAAATCGCGGGCGTAAATCTGCGAGTCGATATCACGCGCAATTCGTGTGATTTCACCGACATCAATGGTGACGACACGTCCATGTATCGTGAGGTGGACCTCCGTATCGCCGCGTTTGATGGCCTCGCCGGCCTCGTGCAGCAAGCGGGTCTCATTCACATCGGCCGGGTCGAAGGTGATAAAATGTTCCGCCAGGCTATCCCGGAAGCGCTCAATCTCCGCGAGCACGTCCGGCATGCCCAGCACGTGCGTCATGGGAAAGGAAGGATAGACGCGTTTACGTTGCGACTCGAACATGAGCCGAAACAGGGCTTTGGCGGCAAACTCGGGATTGCTGATGGACATGACATACGCGCGTCCGTAACCCGCCACGGCCTCCGCCATCGCCTCGGTCACCACGATCTCTTCCTCGCGCCACACGAGAATATCCTTGAGGCTGTGACGGATATCATGTTCGCGATCAAGCCGTTCGTGTACGGAATCCACATTGTCGACCAGGGTGACGTAGAGGTCCGCGTCGAGTTCCGACACCTGCGCATGATCGTAGGCATGGAAGAGTCCGTGCTTCCAGCGGAACGTGGCGTGGGTGTTGACGATGATGTTCTCGCCGCCGGACGCTGTGGCCAGAACATCCTTGAACACGCTTCGCCGCAATGCGGCCAAGCGTTGGCGCGGCAAATCGAGGATACGACCTCGCGGCACGTCCGGCGCCTCGTCATACATGCGGTCGCCCACGTGAAAGACTTGTACGTCGCGCCCCGATTCTCGGATCAGCGTGGCGGTCCGGTCCAGAAACGGTTTCTTGTCCAGTCCGACCTGGCCTGTCACGATCACACGAATGCCGTGATGCCTACGCCGGCGGTCTCGTTTGAAGAGGGATTTCGGTGACGATCCGTCGTCAGTCATGGGCGCGTTTCAAAGGCCGGACGGATTGGGGTTAATTCAACCCGCCGATGGGAAACTCGACGGGATCGCCGAACTCCATCACCCAGTACAACAGATCCTCGCTCCCGGCCCGTACGGCGATGCCGGTGTCCTTCCAGTCGGGGTCAAGCAGGATATCGCGGTGGGTGGGGCTATCCATCCAGAGGTTGATGACGTCGGCGGCGGTTTCCTGACCGGCTGCCAGATTCTCACCAATCGAGTAAAAGACGTACTTGGAGGCAACCGCCCTATCGCCGGGACCGTGACCCGTGCCGGGATCGTAATGGTCGAAAAAGCTCTCTTCGATCATGCGACACGCAAAACCATCGGCCGCTTTCATCAGGCGGTCATTGCTCACCACAGGCGGCAATCCGGCCGCAGCGCGCTCCAGGTTGGCGAGCTGCAGGAGCTGGTCCGCCAAGTCATCGCCCTGCGGCACCGCGCCACATTCCACGAAGAGCTTCGCGCCCGGCTCGGTGTCGACCCCGTTCTGCTCGCCGTCGGCCGAGTAACAACCGGCCGCAAGCAGCAGGAGCCCGATAATGGGTATTTGAAGGAGCCGATTCACTGGATCACCATTTGCGACTTTCCCGATCGCGCCAAGCTTGCGCGGACTCCCAATTCTACCGTGTTCCCGCCCTCCAAACAAGCGCCCGTTTGAGGCACGCCTTACCACTGCACGAAATACACTGATACTTGATGCGCTTGGACGCCAAATGCAATCGCGCACCTTATCCAGCTATCGACGTTCATCCCCACAGCCTTGATGGAATGAGCGTACCTCGCCAAAAAGGCATCGAATACCGGTCTTGATTGCAGACCGCCGGCTGTGTGTAATGCCCGTCCCAGCCGGGCCGCGAATCGGACCCACTGGCCACAACGTCTCCGACTATGACAGGATAGCCATGACAACGCGAACTTTGACACTGGGGCACAGCCCCGATCCGGATGATGCCTTCATGTTCTACGGTCTAGCGTGTGGCAAGCTGGACACGGGAAACTGGCGATTCGAACACGTTTTGCAGGATATTCAGACGCTCAACGAGCGCGCACTCCGCGGCGAACTGGACATCACCGCCATCAGCATTCACGCATACCCCTACGTCTGTGACAAGTACGTGTTGACGAACTGCGGTTCAAGCATGGGCGACGGTTATGGTCCGATGGTGGTCACGCGGGAGAAGATGACCGTCGAGGATCTCCGCGGGCGCCATATCGCGGTGCCCGGCGAGATGACCACTGCTTTTCTCGGCCTCAATCTGCTTCTTGGCAAGGGTCAATTTCGCCACACTGTCGTCATGTTTGACGAAATCCTGGCATACGTCGCGAATGGCAAGGCCGACGCCGGGCTGATTATCCACGAAGGGCAGCTCACTTACGAGAACGACAGCCTCCACAAAGTCGTCGACCTTGGCGAATGGTGGAAGACGGATACCGGCCTGCCGCTGCCCCTGGGCGGCAACTGCATTCGCCGCGACCTCGGTGACGACAACATGGCGGAGGTGACCGCGATCCTCCAGCGAAGCATCGAGTATAGCCTCGAGCATCGAGCAGAGGCCGTCGCGCACGCCCTGCAATACGCCCGCGACATGGGCACCGACCTGGCAGACCGTTTCGTGGGCATGTACGTCAACGAATGGACTGTCGACTACGGCGATACGGGGCGCGACGCCGTGCGCCGACTTCTCCGGCGAGGGTCTGAAGCCGGGTTTGTACCAGCGGTGGACCAAGTTGATTTCGTCGGATAGGTGGATCATTCCCGAATGCCCTTATCCGCGACCTTTCAACACTGCGGTTTGAAGAGGCGGCATACGCAAGAAGCGAGCACCGAAACCCCGCGAATAGTCAACTAACCTCAATTCACAGCCTGGATCAGGACTGCGCGCTTCCAATTGAAAAAAATGAGAATTTCAGTGGGATCGTATTGTGCATGCGGTTACCATGGCACATGAAAGTACCAGCCAAATCGTGAGAACGACTCGAAATACTGATTTTGCCGAGTAGCCGGCGAGCGTATTGGTGAGATGAGCCTATGGCAATCTGTCGATGCTCCTGCGGTGCGAAATTCAAAGTCCCGGACGAATCGCTGGGCAAGAAAGCCAAGTGCAAGAAATGTGGCTCTGTCTTCAAGCTCACCGAAGAAGACGAGGGCCTCATACCCATTGCGGATGACCCCTGGCCCGATATGGGCGAAATCGCACAGGCGGCTTCCAGCGCCGCAAGCGCCGCCGCTACATCAGCACCGAAACCCCCGCCCGGCTACAAGGGCGTGATCATTGAAACCGCGGATTCGTCCGACTCTTCCGATGATCGTGAGAACAAAGCACAGGGGTCGCGCGGATTCCTGAGCAGTGTCGTGTGGACCCTTCTGTTCCCAACAACGCCCGTGAATCTTTTGGTTTTCGTTGGGATTTTCCTGATCCTGGTATTCGGTCAGGTCGCCTCGTTCGCACCGCTGATCGGTGGCTTCTGCAGTTTCGTCATATTAGGTTGGTATGCTGCATTTCGATTCAACATCCTACAATCCGCGGCCGCCGGAGAGAGCAATTTGCCGGGAATCGAACTCCCTACGGACTGGATGGATGACGTAATCGGTCCCTTTTTCGCTTGGCTAGGGAGTTGGTTGGTCGTCCTCTTGCCGGTGTTCTCGTACATCATGATCGCGTGGCAACGAGGGACCATCTCCGGTGTCGAAGCTTTGGAGATGACGTTCGGTGGATTCGCGGCCATTTGGGGAGGCCCGCAGGGTGCCTCCGATGTTTACTACCTTCTTCTTTGCCTGGCTCTTGCCCTCTGGCCCATGGTCATTCTGTGCGTCGCCCTCGGCGGGTTCGCGTCTCTCGTGCGTATCGATTTGATCTTCGTCACTTTGGCGCGGACGCTTCCCGCCTACATCGTGACCATGGTGCTCGTGGGAGGCACGATGGCACTGGGTGTCCTGCTCGCCGAGTATGTGGCCGGTAAGGCAGCGCCGGCTCCCGGTACGCGCGCCACCGGTATTATGTCGAGCGTGATGGTCTTGCGAATCTCGCTTCTCGCCATCGCCGTGTACGCGGATATCGTGATGGTGCGTCTGATCGGATTGTACTATCACCACTTCAAGAGCAAATTCGCGTGGTCATGGGGATAGATCGATTGGGCCCGCCGCCCGGATATTGAATGGTGATCGTTTTGAGAATCGTCATGGTCCGAAGATCACGGTCACGCTGATAATCAGACCGAGAATAATGACCATTACCGCCAACTCGTAGCGAGGCTTGTCGGTCAGATTCTGGTGCGCCCATTTTGGCAATCGACCGATGCGGAATATTCCCGCACCTTGCAGGGCACCGCCGAGACCCAACACCCCCGCAAGCACGCGCAAGCATCGTCCCAAGCAGGCGCCCGCCAACAGCAAGCTGAGAAGGTAGAATACCACCCCCGCCAACACAGCCACAAAGGCGGCGCGCAAAAACATCTCCGCGGTCTTGTATTCTTTCAGTAACCCCTCGACATACTTGAGTTCGCGCAGCCAGTCTTTGGCGTCGAGTCGCTCACCACACTCCGGGCATACGCCTGACACAGACCCCCTCATGTCATATCCACACGTCAGACAAAACGGCTTAGGGCCCGGCTTGCGATACTGCCCGATCATCCTTTCGAGTTCGAAGCGAGTCAGGGGCATGGCAGTTATCAACAAAGAAGCAGACTGGAGATCACCTAGCGCAGGATGATACGGCTTGCACCATGCGGCACGCAATCTTCAGGTCAGATTCGCGGCCACAGGGGGTGCGTGACAGAATCGGCGGACGCGAAAAGCCGTAGGGCAGGTCGTTGCTCCGCCTCA
>Ga0055452_10000041_pt1 | contig 25440 bp, 28 predicted proteins | sample China_Galinas_PW_6_FD_57735 | JGI IMG/M metagenome (GOLD analysis project Ga0055452, IMG submission 57735) | Wetland microbial communities from San Francisco Bay, California, USA, that impact long-term carbon sequestration - China_Galinas_PWC_D2 | ecosystem: Environmental > Aquatic > Marine >... | reverse complement strand
AATAGGGGTTAAAGGAGGGCAGTATCATGTATATTGCGTCTGCGCCAAACTTCAGTGCCTTTAGCAGCGCGACGGTGAGCCCCTTGCTTTCCTTTATTCCCGAGGCAAGTATCATTTTCAGGAAAAGGAAGGTGTTGTCGCTGAAAAAGAGTATAAAAAGCACGACCACCGCCGGGTGCATTATGACCCCGAGCAGCGATATATAGGCCAGGGTGATGAGCGTCTTCAAGAATTCGTTCATGACGATATATACCACGCCCCACTGGTAGGGGATGTCCCAGACAAAGAACAGCACCGAGGTTATCAGCAGTATCAAGAGGTAGAGCGCCGCCGCCACTATTATGGTGGAGACGAAAGCCGAAAGCAGCCAGGTCTCCGGCAGGCATGGCTTCGTAAATACCATTTTCAGGGAGCGGTTCCTGATGTGGTGTGTGATCAGAAGAAGGCCTATCGCTGCGGAGATCACCATGGCATATCCGTCCAGCTGAGAGAGAACCCTTTGTATCAGGTACAGGTGCCTGGTCTTGGACAGATAAAAGAAGGAAGGCATTGTGGAGAGCAATAACACCGCGACCATGATTATCATTATCACAAGCAGGAGCCTGTTGCGCCTGAAGAATTTGAAGTTCGTGCTGACATTGGCCCATATCTGCGTAAACATTCCTATGCCCCGCCTTTCATGACCCTGTAAAAGACATCCTCCAGCGAGCTTCTCTTGATGCCGCAGCTGTAGAGCCTGCTTTCGGAGTCGCCGATGAACTTCATAAAATCGGCGAGCATTGTGCTTGGGATCTGTGCTTTCAGGGATTCGGCGCCCTTATTGACGACCTTTACGTACGAGGGAATCTCCCCGCGGGCGCTGAAGTCCACCTCGTAGTGGCCCGTGTCGGTGCTGAGCAGGTCTTTCAGGCTCCCCTGGGTCAGCACCTTTCCGCCCTTCATTATGGCCACGCGGTTGCATATCATCTCCACTTCCGAAAGTACGTGAGAGTTAAGCACTACCGTGGTGCCCTTCTTGTTCAGGTAAAGCAGTATGTTCCGGAAGTCTTTCACCATCAGCGGGTCGAGCCCCCTGGTGGGCTCGTCCATGAACAGCAGGCGTGGGAGCTTGACCAGGCACTGCGCGATGCCTACCTTCTGCTTCATGCCCTTTGAGCACTTGCTCAGTTTGAGATTGCGGAACTCCGAGAGCCCCACTCTTGCGATTATCTGATGAAGGCGCTTCTTCTCGAGCGGCTTTCCATAGAGCGAGGCGTAGTAGCTAATGGCCTCTTCCACTGTCAGGTACATGTGGTAGTGAGGCTCCTCCGGCAGATAGGCCACATGCTTGAAAAGGTCCGCGCCCGGATAAGGGGCTTTCCCGAATATCGAGACGTTCCCCTCATTGGGCTTGATCAGCCCCAGAAGGCAGTACATGGCAGTGGATTTGCCCGCGCCGTTTGGCCCCAGTAGGCCGAAGATATCTCCGGGATTGACCGACATGGAAAATCCGTTCAGGGCCCTGATCTTCTTTCTGAGAAAGCCCTGCCTGAACTGTACGCTTATGTTCTCAGCGCTTATCACTTCCTACACAGAACTCCTTGTTAAGCTCACGGATGACCTCGGCGTCTGTCTTGCCCGAGTAATCAGTGGTTTTGAGGCGCTTCTTTATGTCCTTGGAGGTGCGGCATGTGCAGTCCGCCACCTTGTCCGAGCAGCCGCATGGGCACGTCATCTGCTCTGCGATCGATTGCGCCCTGCCGGTCAGCTCTTCATCGCTGGCATACTTGGGACGCCTGTCGTTTAGCTTGGTCAGCGAGGGCTGCTTGCTGAGTTTGGCAAGGTAGGCTTCCTTTGTGATGCCGTTTCCGGCCCCGATAATATTTCGGGATTCTTTCAGGTATGGGTCGAAAGCCACGTCGGCATTCATAACCGGGCCCGTGTCGTAGGTCTTGATGGTGCCGTCCGTGCCGATGATCACGGTTGTCGGGAATCCGGTTACGGCGAAGAGTTTATTTATCTTTTCGTCCCTGTCGATGCCTACCGGATAGGTGACGTGGTATGCGTCGATGAAATCCTTAACCTTGTTCTCCTTTTCGTCGGCGTCTATGCCGACGATAACGAACTTCTCCCGCCGGTGCTTTTCATAGTAGGATATGAGCTCCGGCATCTCCATCTTGCACTGGCCGCACCATGTGGCGAAGAAATTGAGCACAATGACTTCCTTTCCCACGTGGTCGGAGAACTTAAACTTCTCACCGTTCATGAGGTCCAGCTCGAAGTCCGGGGGGTATTTGCCCATCCATGTCTCGGCACTTGAGTACGTGTTGAAATATCCTTCGGCCTCATTCTGTGAGGGCTGTCGCTTGGCAGACATGTGGAATACGACCATTATGGCAGCGGTGACCAAGGCCAGCGACAGTGTGAGCTTGTTACTCATGGTGTAGTCCTGAAATCGTTTTCATGAGTGATTAAAAATAGCACAGGTGGAATCGTAATAGCTAACAAAATCGGGCGCCGGATATGTGGAGCTCTCCTCGTCCGCCTTTGCAGAGATGCGGCGAGGTCGGATGAATGAGGAAACTAAGTCTGCTCGGCGAGCTTCTTGAGGTAGGTGTCCTTGTCGATGGCCTTGCCGGACTTGATGAGCTCGAGCGATTCCTTCAGGTGAGGGCCGAACGTCGCCTCGGCGTCCCAGATGGGTCCCGGGTGAAAGAGCCTTACGGTGCCGTCCGCCCCGATGAGCACCGAGACCGGGACGTTTCGGATGCGGTAGAGGTCTATCAGGTCGTCTTCGTGGTCGATGCCGACTGGGAAAGTTACGCCGTACTTTTTGATGAACTTCTCGACCTTCGCCTCGCTGTCTCCGGCATCCACGCCGATGATCACGAGCCCCTCGTCGCGGTGCTTGTCGTAGTAGGACGAGAGCTCGGGCATTTCTATCTTGCAGGGGCCGCACCATGTGGCGAAGAAGTTGAGCACTATGACCTTCTTGCCGATGTTATCGGCGAGGTTGAAGTCCTCGCCGTTGGTCAGCCGCAGGGTGAAGTTTGGCGCGTACCTCGCATGTCCGTCGTGGGAGGTGGACATCGCCATGGCGAGTGACTTGGATGCCGCATCGTCTGCGCTCTGCCCGCTTGCCGGCGCCATCAGTACGGCAGTTAATACGGCCAGCAGAAAATACAATGCGGGTGTGCGGAATGTTTTCAAGCGCTTACTCTCCCCTTCCGATAAAACAGTTTGTGCGGATAAGCATAGCACATGCCTTGGCGTGAAGGTCAATACCTTTGTTCTGCGAGCGAAGCTAAAAAAAGCGGAGGCGGCTCGTGCCGCCTCCGCCCTGTCTGAAACGCACTTAGTATCTGTCTTCGACCTTATTGCTCTCGCAGACTTCTCTTATCTGGTCTCTTACAAGCCGCCCGTCTTCCCATGTGCGCTCCTGCACCTTGTGGCACTTGGTGCGGGGGTTGTACTGGATGGGGTCGGCCCTGTACACGCCGCGGCCGCCCTCTGTCCTGTACTCGACGGGTCGTCCGTAGTAAGCCGCCTCCTGCGAGCCACGCACCGATACGTCGGCAATGGTCGCGCCGAAGACCGCCCCGAGGGCCGCGCCTATCACTCCGCCGCGCCACGGGTTGCTGTCGTCAAGGAAAGCCCCGGCCAGTCCGCCCATTGCGCCGCCCACGGCCGCGCCCTCGTACTGGTAGTTGGTGGCGCATGCTCCCAGGCCAAGCAGGCTGAGCACCAGTATCAATGATGCAATCTTTCTTGCCGTAAACATCGCGCTATGACCTCCTCGTACTAAATTGCCCCCTGTGCTTATCTGTAACCCGGCGGATACCGCCTTATGACGTCGCTGTGATACATGTACGGCCTGTCGTTGTCCATCTCGAGAATGACGTACCCCCTGGTATCGAGATATATGTTGGATGGCAGAAGCGGCGACTCTACCCAGCGGCCGGCATATCGGTAGTAGTAGAGGTTGCTGTCCTCGCCGTAATAGACGTAAGAGTCCGGATAGTAGCGGTAACGGTGCTTCGCCCTGTATCCGTGCGCCGGGGCCCAGGGCGGCGGGCCGCCCACGCTCTGTTCGTCGCGATAGTCGTAGTCGCGCTGCGGAGACGGGGACTCGTACCTATCGTTATAGCGCTCGTCGTAGTCTCTGCCCGAGGGGCCTTGCGGCTCACTGCTGAGGTATCCGGATTCCGTCTTGGAGCTCTCGCATACTTCGCGTACCTGGTCCTTCACGAGCTCTCCGTCCTGCCAGACCCTCTCCTGCACCTTATGGCACTTGGTCCTGGCGTCGTAGTCCACCGGCGTGGCGCGGTACACCGCGGTGCTGCCGTCGTCGGCGCGCGTGGTGTACTCAACGGGCTTACCCGTCCGTGCCGCTTCCTGGGCGCCCTGTTCGGAGATCTCCGCCAGGGTCGCGCCTATCGCAGCTCCGATGGCCGCTCCTATTACTCCGCCCCGCCACGGATTGCGGTGATCCAGCAGAGCGCCCATAAGGCCGCCCATTGCGCCGCCCACTCCGGCTCCTTGGTATTGATAGGTCTCGCAGCCGCCCACGATAAGGGTGAGGGACAATATCAGGATGACCGCGACTGTTTTCTTAAAACCGTGCATTCCTATTACCTCCGCTATGGGTTTCTAATAAAACTCTACCACACTCCCGGATATCAAACAACGAGTCTCCCGTGCCTCCGGAAGTGGGTAATAGGACGGTTTCCGGGAATATCCTGCCGCCATGCGGTCTTGAAAAGAGCCGGGCCGAGCACCAACTGAAATGCGAAATCGAAAAATAATCGTAGGTTCAGGATTTATCCTTATAAATCAAGCTATAATGGGTGGCGCTTTCGCGTGTGGGCGTGCTGATATTAGCAACATAAATATATAAAAAATAGCGCTAAGGGGGCGTAATGGCAAGAAAACTTAACTGTTGGGAGTTCAAGAGGTGCGGGCGTCAGCCCCAGGGTGAGAAGACCGGCGACCTCGGCGTCTGCCCCGCCGCGACCGACGAGAGGCTCGACGGCGAGCACGACGGCGTTAACGCAGGCAGGTCATGCTGGATAACGGCCGGCACATTCTGTAACGGCAGCGTGCAGGGGAGCTTCGCGCAGAAAATGGACAACTGCATCGACTGCGAGTTTTATAAGCACGTAAAGGAAGAAGAGGGCAGCAATTTCAAGATGTCGGTGCTCCTCATAAGGAAGCTCAAGGAGGGCAAGGCGGCCCCCGTCAAGAAGTAACGCTTTTTATCCCGCCCGCGATTACCTCTAACATCTTCTCGAGGTTATCGAGGCTTATCGCAAGCGGCGGCATTATGATGACCACGTTTCCCAGAGGGCGGATAAGCACCCCGCCCTCTCTTGCGCTCATGCAGGCGCGCACTCCCATGCGTTCTTCCCACGGATAGGGCTCTTTGGTCGCTTTGTCCATGACGAGCTCCACCCCGGCCATGAGCCCGAGTCCGCGAGCATCTCCAATGTGAGGCAGCGCGGCGGCCTCCTTGAGCCATCCGGCGAGCATTTCCGTCTTCGGAACCATCGCCTCAAGCGTGCGGTCACTCTCAAATACATCGAGCGATGCCATGCCGGCGGCGCAGGCAAGGGGGTTTCCGGTGTACGAATGGCCGTGGAAGAATGTTTTAAGTTCTTTGTACTCGCCGAGGAACGCCCCGTAGACCTCGTCGGTAGTGACGGTGGCCGCAAGTGGCAGGTAGCCGCCGGTGATTCCCTTTGATAGGCAGAGGATATCGGGCGAGACCGACTCGTGCTCGCAGCTGAACATCCTGCCCGTCCTTCCGAATCCGGTAGCCACCTCGTCGGCGATGAGAAGCACGTCGTGTTTTGTGCAGAGCTCGCGCACGCCCCCGAGATACCCCGGCGGAAACACGATCATCCCACCGGCGCCCTGCACCATGGGCTCAAGTATGACCGCGGCGATCTCGCCCGCGTGCTTATCGAGAAGCTTCTCCATCTCCTTGAGACACTCGCGTCCGCACTTATCCGGCGTGGAGTCGGTGAGCTTGCAGCGGTAGCAGTAAGGTGAGGGCGCGTGCAGAGACTCAAACAGAAGCGGTTTAAAGGCCTCGTGGAACATGTCGATGCCGCCCACGCTCACCGCGCCCAGCGTGTCGCCGTGGTATCCGTTTTCGAGCGAGAGGAATCTGGTGCGCCCCTTCACGCCCTTGTGGACCCAGTACTGGTAGGCCATCTTAAGGGCGGCCTCAACCGCCGTTGAGCCGTTGTCGGAGTAAAAGACCTTCGTAAGCGAAGGGCCGAGCGAGCGTTGCACCGACTTGACTAATCTTTCGGCGAACTTTATCGCCGCGTCGTTAGATACGCCGAGCATCGTGGTGTGGGCGATGCGGTCGAGCTGCTCGCGCACGGCTCGGTCGAGTTCCGCGCGCCTGTGTCCGTGCACGTTTACCCATATGGAGCTCACGCCGTCGAGGTACCAGCGTCCGCGCGCGTCTTTAATAAAGCAGTCCCTCCCCTCGGTGATGATGAGAGGGTCTTCTTCGCACCAGTCTTTCATCTGCGTAAAGGGGTGCCAGATGTAGGAGTGGTCGAGTTTTTTCAGGCTATCGTAGTCGTCCATAGTGCTCATAGCGAGATGCAGTTCCTGACTTAATCTTGACTTAACAGGGGAATTTTAACATACTATTGAAACTGCCGACATAGAAGGAGGATGCGATGAGAAGTTTTTTAGCTGCGGTCTTGATCACCACTATCGTCGTCCTTAGCGGCAATGCCTTTGCCCTTTGCGTCGATAACGAATACGCCAACCTCAGAAACGGCCCCGGCACGACCTTTGCCAAGACGTGGGAGGTCTACAAGTACATGCCATTTGCGGAGGTCGAGAAGAAGGGCGACTGGTACAAGGTCAAGGACGTGGACGGCGACACCCATTGGATATTCGGAAAGCTCATAACAACAAAATACAAGTGCGCCGTTGTCAAAAACGAAAAGGCCAACGTACGCACGGGCCCGGGCACTAATTTCAAGGAGACCGATTTCAGCCCGGTGCTCAGGTACTATTCTTTTAAAGTGGAAAAGATAGAGGGCGATTGGGTGAAGGTCGTGGACCAGGACGGCGACGGCGGCTGGATTTACAAGCCCCTGCTCTGGATACCGTAATTATCTATACATTAAATATCTGCCGATAAAAAAGGCCGGAACTTTTTAAGTCCCGGCCTTTTTGTTTGTGGTGTATCGGTCTTACTTCTTAAGGCCGCCGCATGCGGGGCACTCGGGGTCCTTGTAGGCCTTCAGGTTCCTGAACTCCGTGTTAATACCGTCCCATACCATGAGCTTCCCCTTAAGGTTCTTCCCCGTGCCCGAGAGGTATTTAATTGCCTCAAGCGCCTGGAGCGAGCCTATGACGCCCGGGGTCGCGCCCACGACGGGGAAGACCTCCTGCGGCGGTGATTCCGGGAACAGGCATTTCAGGCAAGGGGTCTCGGGCGGCTGAAAGAAGCTGAGCCTGCCTTCCATGCCCCAGATGCTTCCGTACACGAGCGGTATGCCCTTGCGTATGGCGCACTCGTTCAGGAGATAACGCGTCGGGAAGTTGTCCATGCAGTCCATGATGAGGTCCGCGTCGTCCACCAGCTCGTCCACGTTCTCGGCCACTATCTTGTCGGTGATGGCCGTGACCCTGATGTCGGGGTTAAGCTCGGTCAGGGTCTGCGCGGCCGAGACGGCCTTGTTCGTGCCGATCCGGTTATGGTTGTGAAGTATCTGGCGGTTGAGGTTCGACCAGTCCGGCGAGTCGAAGTCGCATATCCTGATATTGCCTATGCCCGCCACGGCGAGATATATCGATACCGGCGAGCCGAGGCCCCCGGCGCCGGCGATGAAGACGGTCGATTGCTTGAGCTTCTTCTGCGTGACCTCGCCCCAGCCCTCCATCATCATCTGGCGGTTGTAGCGTTTGAGTTCCTGTTCAGAAAGCATGATTTCCCCCCGTTATGAAATAAACAACCCTCTATTATATCGAATTCGGCGCGAACGATGCCCGCTCTGCGGCATCACTCCCTGAGCTATCCGTCTCCGAGCACGATGAACTTCTGGCACGTAAGCTCCTCGAGGCCCATGGGGCCGCGCGCGTGTATCTTGTCCGTGGCGATGCCTATCTCGGCGCCGAGGCCGTACTGGAAGCCGTCGGCAAAGCGCGTCGAGGCGTTCACCATCACAGAGGAGGAGTCCACCTCGCGCAGAAACCTCATGGCGCGCGAGTAGTTCTCGGTCACTATGGTCTCGGTGTGGTCGCTGCTGTACTCCGCGATGTGGTCCATTGCGGCGTCAATGTCGGCCACGACCTTCACGTTCATCCTCAGGTCGAGGTACTCGTTATGGAAGTCCGCGTCCTTGACGTTCTGCACAGAGGGGTATATGGCCTTCGTCTTCTTGCAGCCCTTTATCTTCACACCCTCTTTCTCGAGGCTCTTGAGCACCCTGGGAAGGAATTTCTTCGCGATGGGCTCGTCCACGAGCATCGTCTCCATTGCGTTACAGGTGCCGGGCCTCTGAACCTTCGCGTTTATGCAGATGGCCTCGGCCATCTTGAGGTCGGCGTCCCTGTCCACGAAGACGTGGCAGACGCCCTTATAGTGCTTGAGCACGGGTACGCGGGCGTTTTCGGCCACGGCGCGAATGAGGCCCTCGCCGCCGCGGGGGATGATGAGGTCAACGAGACCCTCGAGCTTTATCATTACCTGCACGGCCTCGCGCTCGGGCGTGTCTATGAATGTGACCGCCCCTTTGTGTATGCCCGCCTCGGCTATCGCGTCGCGGAGTATCTTCACTATCGCCCGGTTGGAGTTAATCGCCTCCGAGCCGCCGCGAAGGAGCACCGCGTTGCCTGCCTTCATGCAGAGGGCCGTCGCGTCCGCCGTGACGTTGGGCCTGGACTCGTAAATGATGCCTATCACGCCTATGGGCACGCGCATGCGGCCCACGCTCATGCCGTTGGGCCTCTGCCACATGCCGGTTATCTCGCCGACGGGGTCGGGGAGGGCGGCCACTTCCTCGAGGCCGAGGGCCATCTCCTCAATGCGCTTGTCCGTGAGCTCCAGCCTGTCGAGCATGGCCTTGGAAAGGCCCTTCTTCTTCCCGAACTCCAGGTCCTTGGCGTTTTCCTTCTTGAGCGCCGCGGCCTGCTCCCTTATATGCTTTGCCATCGAGTGGAGGGCGGCGTTCTTCTCCTTAGACGTTGCCCTGCCCAGGGCCCTTGCGCCCTGCTTGGCCTCACGCGCGGCGTCGGTGACGAACTTCTGTATGTCCATTGCAATGCCTCCTTATGATCGCTCGGATATAACCTTAATAAGGTAATGCAACGGGCCGATTTTTGCAAACCCCGTCGTAAAATCCCCCGCGAAAGATTGACATCGGCGAAAGAATATACTACGTTTTGCTTATGAGCGCCGCGACCGAACCGCGCCCGGCGAAAGAATTCACCTGCTACAAGGGGGAAGTCATATGAGACACCGACTCGGACTGACAGCACTGATATTTACGGCCCTGACGGTCCTTCTGATACTCTTGCCGCTGACCGCATCGCACGCCGGGGACGAGGCCCCCTCGGGGCTTGCGACCGTGGCAAACGAAACGCTGAACGTCTATTCGGGGATGTCCGAGTCTGCTAATGTCGTGAAGACCCTTGGCCGTGGCGACAGCGTCTCGGTGCAGTTCGAGCTCGACCGCTCGGGCGACGCCTGGTGCGGTGTGTCGGAGGCGGGCGGCACCGAAGTCATGGGATACGTGATGTGCAATGGGCTCGATCAGCAGAAGGCGAAAGTCTGGACGCGCACCGGGACGTCAACATCCGAGTCCGTGAGCGTGCAGTCCACCACACCCATAGAGGTCATGGGCAACCACGCCATAGTCACGGTGACGCTGGGCTACCAGAACAGGGATGTCAATGCCCGGCTCCTTCTGGATACCGGCGCGTCGGGCACGGCGATCAACAAGGGGGTGGCCGCGAGGCTCGGGCTCGAGCTTGATAAGTCCATCAAGGTAAACGCCATGACCATGGGCGGCGACACTATCGAAATAAAGGTGCTGCAGCTCGATTACATGAAGGTGGGCCCTAACTTCGTGCGCGACGCCATAATCGGAGTCTTCGAGCAAAATGGCGAGGACCCGGGTTTCGACGGCGTGCTCGGCATGGATTTTCTGAGCGGCGTCGAATACAAGGTGGACTTAGAGAACAAGGTTATTCGCTGGGGCCATTAGCTATCGGCCCTTATTCGGCAAGCGGGTCCGTGGCGCCTGCTTCCTCAAAACCCTTGGCGCGTATCCGGCAGGAGTCGCAAGCGCCGCAGGGCCGTCCCCCGGGCGTGGGGTCGTAGCAGCTCCATGTGAGCGAGTAGTCGAGGCCCAGCTCCAGACCTTTCCTGATGATGTCCGACTTGCTCATCTTAAGCAGGGGGGCTTTTATGCCGAATTTTATCTTGCCCTCGACCGAGACCTTGGTCGCCAGGTTGGCCAAATCCTCGAAGGCCTTCAGGAACTCCGGACGACAGTCGGGATAGCCCGAGTAGTCCATCACGTTTGCCCCGATGAATATGTCCGGGGCCCCGAGCACCTCTGCCCAGCCGAGTGCGTATGAAAGGAATATGGTGTTTCGCGCGGGCACATACGTGACGGGAATGCCCTCCGTAACTCCTTCTTTCGGGACCTCCGTTTCCGAGGTGAGCGCCGAGCCCCCTATGCCGCGGAAGTCGGTGCGCACGAGGAGATGCTTCGCCACACCCATTTGAGCGGCCACCCGGGCTGCCGATTCGAGCTCTATGGAGTGGCGCTGCGAGTAGTCTAACGTCAGGGCGTAGAGCTCGTAGCCCTCGTGTTTTGCGATGGCGAGCATGGTGGAGGAGTCCACTCCTCCGCTAAGGAGCACTACGGCCTTTTTCACGGTCATGGTCATTGATGATTTTACCGCCTGCCGGCGGAGAGGTCAATGCGTAGGGGAATTCTAATATATGTCGTCGGCCGTGCCGGCGCGCCCGTCGGGGCCGGCGCTGTAGAGGACGAAGCCGTCACCGGTCGTCTCGTACACGTATAAGTGGCCCCATGGGTCTGCGTCCTTTAAGGAGCGCGGATAGTATCCGGTATCGGCCTTCTCGGCCTCAACCTTGTACCTCAGCGTGTCCACGGCCTCGGCGGCCTTGAAGGAGTTGACGTTCATGCCTGCGCGGGACATCACCACAACCGATAGGGCGAGCGCGGCGATTACTATAAGAGACACGATGATGCTGAGCCCCGGGATGTGGACGGGCTCGAGCTCCTCGAGGACCTCCTCCGCTTCCATGCCGCTCACGGGCAACCTGTTTTCAACGAGCCCCATGTCCATGAGTTCCACCAGCGCTTTCGCGGTCTGGAAGGCGTCCATCCCGTAGAGGGCGGCCACCTTATGGACGTCGTTCTTGCCGTCCACATAGCCCAGAAGTTCGGTCTGATCCTTGCTGAGCCCCTGTGGCTTCTTCTGCGTTCTGGTCAGCACGGAGCCCTGTTCTATCTTGCCCTGAAAGACGCTCCACTCGTCGAAAATCCTCAGGCTCTCCATCATGAGCCCCTGCGTGTCCACCGAGAGCGGGATGGCCCTGTCGAGGGGCACCGCTCCGGGAGTGAACTCGTAGCTTCCCTCCTTCCAGCCGAAGAGCTGCACGACGAGCTCGGTTATCTGGTCGGTGAGCACGCGCTGTATCTCCTCGCGCGTGACAAGATTATGCTCTATGAGTATGTGGCCGAGTTTCTTGCGGGTTTTCTTGTGCTCGGCCATGGCGGCCTTCAGGGCTTCGGCCGTGACGACACCCTTTCTCAGCAGTACCCTGCCGAGCCTTCCCTCGACCCTGCGCTTGGCGGACTCGGCTGTCACGATGTTGCCCTCGTTAAAGAGCACGCGCACCATGTCGAACCTGCTTTTAAGCGTAAGGGCACCCGACTTCTTCTGGTAGAAGATGAGCTGGAGTATGTCGGCCAAGCCGAACTCTTTAAGGGATCCCGCTAAAGCCATCCGCTATCGAGCCTCCCTCCCACGTATATTGTCGATGACGCATACACCACAACGGCCGCAAGCACTGAGGGTGCCGCGAGCCACGAGTGAGTGAAGCCGCCCAGCCCGGTCCCCACGAGGGGATTCAGCCAGACGAGCGCCACGAAGAAGCAGAACGCCCACAGGAAAGCGAAACCGCTCAGTGTCCTGCCTATTGATATCTGGGCAATGCCGGGCGGGAAGAACGAGAGGATGCGCACTATCCTGTTTATCTTGTCCTTTTGCTGGTAGGCCGTAAGGAGCGCGCTCACGCGCTTCTGCCTGTCCATGTTCTTCACCCTCACGAGCGAACCGTAGCAGTCGGGGCACATCTGGCCCCAGCGGCTGTCGCGGCTGCATATGTTGCAAACGATCTTCGAGCACCGCGAGCACCTGAAGGCGGTGCTGTGCACCGTTGCGCCGAGCACGGCGGACACTATGAGAAGAAATGCCGCAAGGCCGGCCGCGGGCAGCGAGCCCATGGGGAATATGTTCAGGTAGTCCCCGGACCTGCCGATTATCATCTTCCAGAAGTCCGCGGCGGAGTACGTCGCGTCTATGACGAACCGGTTGGGGTTGACGTTAGCCACCGAGGTGTATCGGGACACCGCGTCCCTGTCCATGGCCGAGGCCTCGTTGTAGTACTTGTCTCCCTCGGCATAGTCGAGCGTGCCGCGATAGACCTGGCTCAGGTTGTAAAGCAGTATCGCCCGGGGCATCATCTCTGAGGCTTTCTTGAGCGTCTCCTTGGCTTCGTCGGTGCGGTTCTGTGCCGAGTATATGTTGGCGAGGTTGTTAAGCACCCGCCAGTCGGGCTTCTTCGCGGCGAGGTCAAGGTATATGGACTCTGCCTCGTCGAAGCGCCCCACGCGCTTTAGGGCGAGGGCATAGGAGAACCTTCCCTGCATGGACTCGCTGTCGCTGAGCTGCCGCAGGGCGAAGGCGTTGTCCCGCCCCTCGTTCACGGCCACTATCGCACGGAGTTCGGGCGAGGCCGCGGCCGACATGAGGCCGTTTGCGACCCTCAGAAATACCGGAGAGATGACCAGCGCAACGAGCACCAAATATACGGGAAGCTTGTTCAGCTTCTTAAGGTGGATCGAGACGACCACGAGCGCTCCGGCCAGGAAGAACAGCGGGCCGCCCAGCGCCGCAGGGAAGAGAATGAGCGGTATCAGGAGCTTGACCTTGCTCTCGTTAATATCATGCGAAAGGAGTGGTATCTGAACAGGAAGCCGCACGAGCACTATCAGGGCCGCTGCTGCCGCCATGGCGACAAAGAAACTTCCGCCCATGAGCGCCAGCAGGCTGAATGACCACCAGAAACTCCTCGAGTACGCCTTTATGCCGCCCACGAAGTACTGCAGGCTCGCAAAGACGTTAGGAAGCGAGGCCCACGAGAGTTTGAAGTAAAGGGCGGGCACGTCTGGCGAGAAATGAAGCGCCTCGGCAAGCAAGGCGCGCTTGTCCGGAGAGTCCTTGGCCTTCTCCACAAGCGACATCGAATACGCCTCGTCGTTCTTGAGCCCCTTGTCCAGGACCGAGTCGTAGGTCTTCTGGGCATACGCCTGGGATGACGCCATAAGGAACGCCGTCAGGACGAAAACGAATGATAGGAGCTTAAGTCTTCTCACCAACTCTCCGCTCGGTCCCCGATGCCAGCCTCCGGATGTTGCCGGCGTGCTTGAGAAGTAAGAGGGCCGCGATAAGTGAAGCGAATATTACTTTCTGGCTCCCCTGTCCAAGCAAGAACATAACGGCCGGAAGCAGCGCAAAAGACACAATCGCGCCAAGCGACGAGTACCGTGTTGCCTTAACCGTCGCAAGCCAGAGCACGACCGTTAGAATACCAGCTATAGGTACGTAAATCAATACCACACCTATGCTTGTGGCAACACCCTTGCCGCCTTTAAAACCGAGGAATAGAGAAAAATCATGGCCTACTATCGCCGCAAGGCCACAGAGCGCTTCGTAAAAGGGCCCCACCTGAAACGTCTTCGCCAGAGCCACCGCGGCGGCGCCCTTGAGTATGTCGCCAAGGAGTGTCATTAGCGCGGTGCCTTTGCCCGCGGCCCTCAGGACGTTGGTGGCTCCGATGTTGCCGCTCCCCACGCTGCGAAGATCGATGCCCTTTGCTCGCGCGAACACGACGCCGAAGGGGATGGAGCCCAGCAGGTAGGAGAACGCTATCAGCAGCGCGGGTGTCATCACTGTGGCTGGTTGGATATCTTCCGCCCGAATATGACCATGTATTGAATGCCCGAGACTATCGAGAGCACCACCGATATCCACAGCAGCAACGTGCCCAGGTCGAAGAGGTCGAAGGTGCCGACGATGTCCCATCTGTATCTCGGGTCGAGCACCAGGATGAGGGCGATTATCGCCGCCATCTGGGTGGTGGTCTTGAGCTTGCCGCCCATCTCCGCGGCAATGACTATGTCCTTAGAGAGCGCTACGACCCTCAGGCCGGTAACTATGAACTCGCGAGAGATGATTATCGCCGCGGCCCATATCGAGACGTTATTTTCGCCCACAAGCAGAATGAGTGCCGCGATGACGAGTATCTTGTCTGCGATGGGGTCCATGATGATGCCGAACTTGGTGACGTCTCCCCAGCGCCGCGCGAGGTAGCCGTCGAGGGTGTCGGTTATGGCGGCTATGCAGAAAATGAGCAGCCCGAGCAGGTTGTTGATGACCGTTACGTACAGGAACACCGGGATGAGCACGATGCGGCTCAGCGTGAGTATGGTCGGAAGGTTGAGCTTAATAATACCTTTGTGTTGCTCCATCCCACAGCCCTCCCGCCTTGAGTATCATGTCGCAGACCTCTCTGACCGCGCCGTGGCCGCCGGGCCTCTCGGTGACGACCATGGCCACTTCCCTGACGTAGTCCTCGGCGTCGGCCACTGCCACGGGGAGGCTCACCCTTCGCATCACGGGGATGTCCACTATGTCGTCCCCCACGTATGCGGTCTGCTCGTCGGTCATGCCGGTCTCTTTAAGGATCTCTTCGTAGGCATCGAGCTTAACCTTGCTGCCCTGGTGAATTATCTTTACGCCGAGCTCCGCGGCGCGGCGCTTAACGACCTCCGAAGTCCTGCCGGTCAGAAACGCCACCTCTATGCCGGCGCGCATGAGCATCTTTATGCCGTGTCCGTCGCGCACGTGGAAGCGTTTGGTCTCGTTGCCCGCGTTATCCAGTATGATGCCGCCGTCGGTGAGCACGCCGTCCACGTCCACGATGAGGAGCTTTACCCTCTCGGCGTGCACTATAAACTTTTCCTCGGGGACCTTGATCATACTATCCCTTCCTTGAGGATGTCGTGCAGGTGAATAATGCCAACCGCCCTGCCTTCGGCGTCCGGCACCGGGAGTGCGGTGATGGAGTGCTTTTCCATTATGGCGAGCGCCTTTACGGCGAGCGCGTCGGCCCCGACGCTCTTGGGGTTTGCGGTCATGATGTCCTTCGCGGTTTTCTCGAAGAGGCCGTTGCCGAGCTTTTCGATTCCGCGCCTGAGGTCGCCGTCCGTTACCACGCCTACGAGATGTCCGTCCTTGTCCTCGACGGCGGTGATGCCGAGGCGCTTCGAGGATATCTCCATGACGGTCTCTATCATCGGGGTCTCGGGCTTCACTTTCGGAAGGGCCTTACCCCCGTGCATGAGGTCGCCCACGGTGACGAGCAGTTTCTTGCCGAGGCTGCCCTTCGGGTGAAAGGCCGCGAAGTCCTCTTCCTTAAGCCCGCGCATCACGAGGAGCACTACGGCGAGGGCGTCGCCCATGGCGAGCGTTGCGGTAGTCGATGCCGTGGGCACAATGCCCATGGGACACGCCTCTTCGGAGACCGATACGTCGAGACTGACGTCAGATGCTTTCGCGAGCGTAGAAGTCTTCTTGCCAGTAAGCGAGATGAGCTTTACGTTAAAGCGCTTGAGGTGCGGGATGAGCCCCACGAGCTCGTCGGTCTCGCCGCTGTTTGAGAGTGCGAGCACGATGTCGTCGGCGGTGACCATGCCGAGGTCTCCGTGGCTTGCCTCGGCGGGGTGCATGAAGTAGGCCGGCGTGCCGGTCGATGCGAGCGTGGCGGCAATCTTCTTTCCTATGATGCCCGACTTGCCCATGCCCGAGACTATCACTCTTCCCTTACAGCCGTGTATGAGGTCCACGGCGCGCTCGAACTCCTTGTCGAGCCTCCCCGAAAGCGCGGCAATGGCCTTTGACTCGATATCGAAAACCCTTTTTGCCTCGTCAAGAATGCTCATTCTATCTCCGAGATTTTCTTAACCTTTGCCAGAAGCCCTTCGAGCACGTCCAGGTGGATCATATTAGGGCCGTCGCATAGCGCGGCCTCGGGCTCGGGGTGCACTTCCATGAACAGGGCGTCCACGCCAACCGCGGCGGCCGCGCGCATCATGCTCTCGGCGAACTCGCGCTGCCCGCCAGTTGATCCGCCGAGGCCGCCCGGAAGCTGGAGGCTGTGCGTGACGTCGAAGACCACGGGGTATCCGTATGCGCGCATGAGCGGCAGACCCCTGAAGTCCACAACGAGGTTGTTGTAGCCGAAGGATGTGCCTCGTTCGGTGAGGAGTATGTCTTCGCAGCCGCTGCCTTTGAGCTTGTCGATTATGTATAAGGTGTCCCAGGGCGCAAGGAACTGTCCCTTCTTTACGTTCACGGGTTTACCGGACTTCGCCGCGGCCACAAGGAGGTCCGTCTGGCGGCAGAGAAACGCGGGGATCTGAAGCGCGTCGAGCACCTTTGCGGCGGGCTCCACGTCGTCCACCCGGTGGATGTCCGATATTACGGGCACGCCCACGGAGTCCTTGATGTCCTTAAGCAATTCAAGTCCCTTCTCTATCCCCGGCCCCCTGTAGGACGAAAGCGACGTGCGGTTGGCCTTATCGAAGGAGCTCTTGAACACGAACTCCAGGCCGACGTTCGCGCATATCTGTTTGAGCTTCTCGGCGGTGCGGCGCGTTATTTCCTCTGTCTCTATGACGCAGGGGCCCGCTATTATGAGCGGCGGCCTGCCGCCTCCTGCCGTGGCGTTTCCTATGCGGACTTCACGTGTCAATCGAGGTCCTCCTCGCGCAGTTCCATCTTGGTCTCTTCAAAGGGGAAGAGGGCGCGCTTTTCCCTGAGCGCGGCGCCTATGAACTCCCTGAAAAGCGGATGAGGGTTTGTGGGCCTGCTCTTAAATTCCGGGTGGAACTGGCAGCCCAGGAACCATGGGTGGTCCTCGAGCTCCACTATCTCCACAAGCTCGCCGTCGGGGCTCGTTCCGCTTAAGCGCAGGTCGTTTTTCTGCAGGACGTCGCGGTACTTGTTGTTGAACTCATAGCGGTGCCTGTGGCGCTCGAATATGTCCTGTTCCCCGTAGGCCTCGAAGGCCTTGGTTTCCTTCTCGAGCTTGCAGGGATAGGCCCCGAGGCGCATGGTGCCGCCCATCTCGGAGTTCTCGTCCCTTTTCTGGATGGTGCCGAGCCTGTAGTCGAACCACTCCGACATCAGGTATATGACCGGATCCTTAGCCGCGGTATCGAACTCCGTGGAGTTCGCACCGTCAAGGCCGCAGACGTTTCTTGAGTACTCTATGACCGCGCACTGCATGCCGAGGCATATGCCGAAGAACGGTATCTTCTTTTCGCGCGCGTACTGAATGGCCTTTATCTTGCCCTCGATGCCGCGTATTCCGAACCCTCCGGGAACGAGTATGCCGTCGGTCTCCGCCAGGTGTTTTTCGGGGCCGTCGCGGTCGACCTCCTCGGAGTCCACCCATACGATGTTCACGCGCGAGTCGTTTGCGATGCCGCCGTGGGTCAGGGCCTCCCAGAGGCTCTTGTAGGCGTCCTTGAGTCCCACGTACTTGCCCACTATCGAGATGGTCACCTCGTGGCTGGGGTCCGCGACCTTCTTCGAGATGTCCTCCCAGACCTTGAGGTTCGGCTTCGAGCGCGAGAGCTTGAGCTTGTCGCTTATCAGTGCGTCCATGCCCTCGGAGTGCAGGTGCAGGGGGACGTCGTAGATGCTTTTAACGTCTATGGCCGATATGACCGAGTCCTCGTCCACGTTGCAGTGGAGGGCTATTTTCTTCTTCATGCCCGGCGGAATGGGCCTGTCGGTGCGGCAGATGAGCACGTCGGGCTGGATACCTATGGCGCGGAGCTCCTTGACGCTGTGCTGTGTGGGTTTTGTCTTGAGCTCTCCGGCCGCCGCGATGTAGGGGATGAGCGTCAGGTGCATATAGAGGACGTTGTCGCGCCCCATGTCGTAGCGCATCTGACGGATGGCCTCGAGAAAGGGAAGGCTCTCGATGTCGCCCACGGTGCCGCCTATCTCCACGATGAGGACGTCGTTGTCGCCCATGGCGCTTCGTATGGAAGATTTAATCTCGTCGGTGACATGCGGGATTATCTGCACGGTGTCGCCGAGGTAGTCGCCCCGGCGCTCCTTGTTGATGACGTTGTTGTAGATCTTGCCCGTGGTGTAGTTGTTGACCTGCGCGGTGCGCGTGCCGGTGAAACGCTCGTAGTGGCCCAGGTCCAGGTCGGTCTCGGCCCCGTCGTCGGTGACGAAGACCTCGCCGTGCTGAAAGGGGCTCAGGGTGCCCGGGTCCACGTTGAGGTACGGGTCGAGCTTCTGAATCGTTACCTTCAGCCCTTTTGCCTCGAGAAGCGCGCCCGCCCCCGCGGCCGCGATGCCCTTGCCAAGCGCCGAGAGGACGCCTCCGGTTACGAAGATGAGTTTAGCCAATTTTCCACCTTCTTCAGGTCTTCGGGGGTGTCCACCCCCATGGTTTCGAACTCCGTCATCCCCACCTTTATTCTCATTCCGTTCTCAAGGGCCCTGAGCTGCTCGAGTCCCTCGGTAAGCTCGAGGGGCGTGGGCTCAAGCGAGGTCAGCCTAGTAAGGGCCTCGCGTCTGTAGCTGTAGATGCCCACATGGTGATAGAGCGTTCCCTCGTGTCTCTTATACGGGATGGGCGAGCGCGAGAAGTAAAGCGCAAACCCGTTCCTGTCGAATACGACCTTTACGACGTTTGGGTCCTCGGACGCGAGGGGGTTATCGGCCTGCCTGGCCAGGGTGCCCAGTGATGCTCTTGTGTCTCCAAGTAGTTCGATTACCGAGTCGATCATCTCCGCCCTGATGAGCGGCTCGTCGCCTTGAACATTGACAATTATATCATAATCAAAAGATGCGGCCACCTCGGCCACGCGGTCGGTGCCCGAGTGGTGCTCCGAGGACGTCATGACGACCTTCCCGCCGAAGGATTCCACGGTCTTGAATATCTCGTCGCTGTCCGTTGCCACCACAACGTCGGTGGCCAGTCGCGAGCCCGACGAGCGCTCGTATACATGCTGGATGATCGGCTTGTTCTGAAGGGGTGCCAGCGCCTTTCCCGGGAAACGGGTCGATTGATAGCGGGCCGGTATGATAACTGCGGCGGACACCGACTATTATAATACAAAAGCCCTAATTTATAAACGCACAATAATGGAGCATCATAGCTCCCCGCATTTTCGCCCCGGCGCCCGGGCCGTTTCTTTGCTTTACATAGTGTAAAAGATAAGATTATAATAAAATTTAATGAAAAAGAAGGCATTTACAGGCTTCATGCTTCTTGTCGTTGGATTTGCCGTCGGCGCGGCCACGTTCTACCTGCTGCCCCGCTGGCGCGCTCCGAAACCCGCGCCAGCCCCCGTGATCATGCCACGGGTGCCGAGCGATATAATCGAGACGAGCAAGGCCTTCTCCGAGATAGTGAACGCCGTCTCGCCCGCCGTCGTGAACATCTCCACCGTAAAGATCGTGAACAAGAGCGAGAATTACAAAGAAGACCCGTTCTTCGATTTCTTCAACGACTTCTTCAACCCCTTCTACAACTACGGCCTCGACCGCAAGTGGAAGGAGCAGAGCCTGGGCTCGGGGGTTATCGTCTCCCCCGACGGCTACATAGTGACGAACTACCACGTGGTGGCAAACGCGGAGAAGATTCGCGTGACGCTCTTCGACAAGCGGGTTTTCACCGGCGAGATCATAGGGGCCGACCCCAAGACTGACGTGGCGATCGTAAAGATAAAGGCCGACGGCCTGCCTGTCATCCCGTGGGGAGACTCCGACCAGCTTAGCGTCGGCGAATTTGTCCTGGCCATCGGCAACCCCTTCGGCCTCAGCCACACGGTGACGATGGGCATCATTAGCGCCGTGGGCCGCGCCAATGTGGGCATCGCCGATTACGAGGACTTCATACAGACGGACGCCGCCATCAACCCGGGCAACTCAGGCGGTCCGCTCGTTAGCTCCTCGGGCACGCTCGTTGGCATAAACACGGCCATCTTCTCAAAGAGCGGCGGATACCAGGGCATAGGTTTCGCGGTGCCGAGCAACATGGTGCGCTCCGTGATGGAACAGCTTATTAAAGAAGGCAAGGTGATAAGGGGCTGGCTCGGCATCACGATACAGGAGCTCACCCCCGAGATAGGCAAGAAGTTCGGCCACGAGACCATGGACGGCGCGCTCGTTGGCGAGTCCCTCCAGGACAGCCCGGCCGAGGCCGCGGGAATCCAGAGCGGCGATATCATACTCAAGTACGCGGGCAAGTCCGTCGACGGGCCCTCTGAACTCAAGAACATGGTGGCAAGGAGCCGCCCCGGCGAGAAGGTCCCCGTGGTGCTCTTAAGAAACAAGAAGCAGCTTCGCATAATCGTCACCGTGGGCGAGCGGCCCAACGAACAGGAGAGGCCGCAGGCGAGCACGGCCTCGGCGGCCAAGAGCAACGTGTTTTCGGGCCTGAGCGCCATAACCCTCACGGACGACCTCGCGCGCCAGCTCGACCTCGACAGCGGCGAGCGCGGCGTGGTCGTGATAGGCGTGCTGCAGGGCTCGCCATCCGAGGAGGCCGGTCTCAAGCGGGGCGATGTCATCCAGGAGATAGACAGGATCACTGTAAACAACATAGACGACTTTAATCGTATTGTGGACGGTATCCGGGCGGACGATACCGTGCTGATGTTCGTTAACCGCGGCGGCAGGAAGTTCTACCTGACCGTGCAGGCGGGCGGTTAATTTAAAGGGGATTCATATCATCATTTCTATCCATTCGTAAGGGAGGTGGCCGTATGTTTATTTTTTTAAGATTCGTAATTGTTATTGTTCTTTCCGCAGCCGGTTTCCTGGTAGGGCAGAAGTACGGGGCACCCATGCCTGGCGCGGCGCTCGGGTTTGCCACGGGTGTAGTGGCCGTTGCGCTTGAGCTCGTGATAGGCAGGATGTCCATAAGCGCCATGGTAGGTGGCGTGGCCGGTCTCGCGCTCGGCATTATCGCCGCGAGCCTGCTCTGGACCCCGTTCAGGGGGCTTGTGACGGAGCCTACGATACTGCCGTTTCTGCTCGCGGGGCTTTTGGGCTACGGCGGGCTGCTAATCGGCATCAAGAAGGGCGAGGACCTGAGCATTGACAAGATGGTGCGAGCCATCAAGGGGCAGGAGTCGGGCGAGGCCAACAAGAAGCTCCTCGACACGAGCGTCATAATAGACGGCCGCATAGCCGACGTCTGCGAGACGGGCTTCATAGAGGGCACGTTCATCGCCCCTCAGTTCATACTCCAGGAGCTCCAGCACATCGCCGACTCGCCGGACTCGCTTAAGCGGGCGCGCGGACGCCGCGGCCTCGACGTGCTACACCGCATGCAGAAGATGTCCACGCTTACCGTGAAGGTGGTGGAGCACGACTTCCCCAAGATAAAAGAGGTGGACTCGAAGCTCGTGGCGCTGGCAAAGACCATGAACGCCAAGATAATCACTAACGACTTCAACCTCAACAAGGTGGCCGAGCTGCAGGGCGTCACCGTGCTCAACGTAAACGAGCTGGCAAACGCCATCAAGCCGGTAGTGCTCCCGGGCGAGACCCTCAAGGCCTTCATCATCAAGGAGGGCAAGGAGCATAACCAGGGCGTGGCGTACCTCGACGACGGCACCATGGTTGTCGTGGATAACGGGCGCAAGCTCATCGGAAAGACCGTCGGCGTAACTGTGACGAGCGTGCTTCAGACCACGGCCGGGCGCATGATATTCGCCAAGACCAAGGAAGAGTACGAAAAAGAAGACGTAAAAGTCGGGAAGTAGCCCATGCCCAGGCGCGTGATAGCCGTTGTACCGGCTGCGGGCTCGGGGGTGAGGTTCGGCCCCGGCGCGAACAAGACCTTCTCGCCCCTGCTCGATAAGCCCGTGCTCGTCTGGACCCTCAAGGCCCTTGCCTCGGCCCCGGATATCGATGAGATAATTCCCGTCCTCAAGGAGCAGGATATCGATGAGTGCCGGAGGCTCGTCGAAGAGCACGGTATCTCGAAAGTGAAGCGGATAGTGCCCGGAGGCGCGGAGCGTCAGGACTCGGTTCGCAACGGCCTCTCCGCGATAGACGACGATGAGGCCATTGTCCTCGTGCACGACGGCGTGCGCCCTCTGGTGGACGCGTCCCTTATAGAAAAGATAATTCAGGGTATCGAGGGTTACGACGGGTGCGTCTGCGCCGTGGCCCCGAAGGACACGATAAAGGAGACCTCCCCGGACGGCACAATCGCTTCCACGCCGCCGCGCGATAAGCTCATCGCGGTCCAAACCCCGCAGGCCTTCAGGCGCGTCACCCTCATGGGCGCCTACGCGAAGGCCGATGCCGAGGGCTTCCGCACAACCGACGAGTCGGCGCTCGTCGAGAGGGCGGGGGGCCGGGTGAACGTGGTCGAGGGCTCCTACCGCAACATCAAGATAACCACGCCCGAGGACATGCTCGTTGCGGAGCTCTTCATGAAAAGCCCGCCCGGCGGCTGCGATACGTGCTGCTGAATGACAAATATTAGATGCGACCTTTTATAATAATGCCATGAGAATCGGTTTCGGATATGACTCGCACAGGCTCGTCGAGGGCAGAAAGCTGATACTCGGAGGCGTGGAGATTCCATACGAAAAGGGCCTCCTGGGCCACTCCGACGGAGACGCCCTCACGCACGCCATAATAGACGCCATGCTCGGCGCCATCGGCCTTGGCGACATAGGAAAACACTTCCCCGACACCGACCCGGCCTTCAAGGACGCCGACAGCATCGAGCTTCTCAAGCAGACGGTCGAGCGCGTCCGCGGAGAGGGCTACGAGGTGGAGTGGGTGGACAGCACTGTTGTCATAGAGGAACCCAAGCTTGCACCGTACATAGAGAAGATGAGGGAGAAACTTGCGGTGCTCGACATCCGGCCCGGCGACATAAGCGTGAAGGCCAAGCGGAACGAGGGCATGGGTTTCATCGGCCGCGGCGAAGGTGTGGCGGCGTTCGCCGTCTGCCAGCTGAGAAAAATTGAGCCGGCCCTGTAGCCGGTGGACGATTATCGAGGAGGACGTATGAAAACGAGAGTTAACTGGTTCTGGATGGTCGTTTTGGCGGCGGTGCTCTTAACTTGCGGGATGGCCGCGGCTCAGGAGACGAAGGTCAACATCAACGACCTCGTAAGCGAGACGCAGAAGATGGACCAGTCATCGGACGAGATGGTGCTTGTCTGGTGGATACCGGAGGAGTACTGGAGCGAAAGCTTCAAGGACGACCCCAGCATGACCGCGGAGCAGACGGAGAAGTTCATCTCGGTGCTCAGGCCGTATACGATGGTAGTCGTCGTGGAGGGCAAGATGGGCACGTTCGGCGGCGTCACCTACAAGCCGGAGGATGAGATACGCGGCTCCATCAAGCTGATGGATAGCGCGGGTACCGCATACAAGCCCCTCAAGGAAGAAGAGCTCAGCGCCGATGCCAGGAATTTCCTCGGCATGGTAAAGCCAGTGTTCGAAAACATGCTCGGGCCCATGGGACAGAACATGCACTTCATAGTGTTTCCCGCAAAGGACAAAAGCGGAAAGATGATCGCTTCGGCGAAGGACGAGGGCTCTTTCACCATATCCACGGGAGATAAGGATTTCAGGTGGAGGCTCCCGCTGGGCTCCCTGCTGCCTCCCAAGGTCTGTCCCGTGGACGGCGAGATACTTAACGGCGCGTGGAAGTACTGCCCGTGGCATGGCGCGAAGCTCGAGCCAATGAAGTAGATGGATGAACCAGGCCGGAGGAGTAGGGCGTGCGATTAGCACTCATTGCCGTATTGCTGTGCGCGAGCCTGGCGATGGCGGGAGAAGTCTTTGAGGCTACCGATGCGGCGATGGTCACGGACCTGGCCAGGCTTGAGAGCCGGATAGACGCCATCTCCGACGCCGTTACCGACTGCGTGGTCTCTGGGCGGACTACCGAACAATGTCTTTGCGACAACGAGGAGATGGTGTCCGGATTCAGTGTTGCCGTGGACACGCTGTTCGCAAAACATCCCGAGCTCGAGCACCACGACCTTGTGTCGTTCAAGGACCCCGATGGCGAATACGTCACTCTGAGCATGAAGGGGATCAAAATGCAGGCCGACGCGAAGCTCTCATGCGAGTGATGGATTTTCTTTCTCGTAACGGCGGTCTAGAAGGATATCACAGCCCCCTCTGCTGTATGAACTCCTGTATCTTTTCAATATGCGACCTTTCGTCCAGGAGCAGCTTGCGCAGGTTATGGATGACCTTGTCGTCGGTGTCCTTCGTCAGTGTCTCCATAAGGTAGCTCTCGACCTTGGAGTTTTCCATCGCCAGGGCGAGATCTAGCGCGTCTTTGAGCGAGACGTCTTTCCCCTTCACCTTGTCGTACACGCCGACGATGAAGTCGAGCGTTGCAAAGATGTTGGGGAGATTGACCGGGACAATGTCTTTGGGGAGTTTGCCCGCGCTTTCATATCCGCCGGCCACCTCGAGGATTGTGGCGTGGTTCACCTCTTCCCTTGAAAGGTCTGAGAAGAAGTCTCTTGCTTCGTCGAACCTGTTACTGCAGTAGTTGTAGACTTCGGCAATAGTGTTTTCTACGGCAATACAGGCGACGATTCGTCTCGCAGTATCTCCCACGCCTAAATTTTATCAACTACCCGTAACATGTCAATTACATAATTATAATTAGAATGATTGTACATACAGAAGCTTCTTCCGGCCCATTGATTCTTATGCCTTTTTCGCTCTTTTCTCCTTCTCCACCACGCAATAGATGCCGCCCTCTTTTATGCCCGGGATGAAGCACTTGTTGCAGGAAATGCAGGTGGCATTGGATGTGTCGCCCTGCTGCCACCGGGCCGGAAGGTTGGGCTCGCGAATCAGGGGGCGCGAGATGGCCACGTAATCGGCGTCGTCAGCTATCGTCTTCTCGGCTACCTCGAAGGAGCGGTACCCGCCCACCGAGATGACCGGACACGAGACGGCCTCCTTGACCCTTCGCGCAAGCGGAAGGTTGTAGGCCTCCTTCTCGGGCTTGCTTATCTTTTTCCGGACCGGGGTCGCTTCGCCCGAGGCCGCGGTGCCGCCGCTTAC
>Ga0055452_10000040_pt1 | contig 25494 bp, 24 predicted proteins | sample China_Galinas_PW_6_FD_57735 | JGI IMG/M metagenome (GOLD analysis project Ga0055452, IMG submission 57735) | Wetland microbial communities from San Francisco Bay, California, USA, that impact long-term carbon sequestration - China_Galinas_PWC_D2 | ecosystem: Environmental > Aquatic > Marine >... | reverse complement strand
ATCAAACCGGACCCCGCAAGCCAAAACCACCAACGTGACGAGCAGCACGCATCCCGCAAGGGCTACCCCGACGGTAGACGAGGCCCAACGTCGGAGTGGGATGTCGTGTTTCACCAAAACCACTGGGGCCGGACGAATCATCGCCGGCAACACGAACAGCGCGATCAACAGCGACAGGATCAGCGACGCGCCGGCCATCATGCCTAGTTGCCGATACGCGGGAATGCGTGCGAAGAGAAAGGCGACGAATACGCCCAGGGTCGTCGCCATACCGGTGGTCAATGGACGAATGATGCGCCACGTTGCGGCGAAGGGTTCCGATTCGGCACGCGCTGTGGCATACACGTGGATGCCGTAGTCCAACGCGATGCCCGCCATCGTTGCGGCCAAACCGACCACCATGATGGACAAGTTGGGCTGAACAAGAGCGATCAAACCGATCGCGATGCCGATGGACACGACGGGGATCAAGAACACCATTCCGGCGCGCCAATCCCGGTACGCGCCCAGAATCACGAGGATGAATCCCGCAGCGGCCACACAGGATGTCCGCTGAATGTCTCCGCGAATGGCTTGGTAGTTCATGGCCGTGTGAGTGTGACCGCAAATCGGGGTAACCTGAATTCCCGGTGGGACCTGCGCGCATACACGATGGAGATGTTCGACCAGACGGCGCGATTCCGTGGTGTTGGTCATGGGGTGTTGCGTTTCCAGAACGAGAATCAACTGACGCCCGTCCGGGTGGAGGAACTGCCCATGGCGAATCTCCGCGCGATACCCGGCGGCCTTGCTGAGCGTCAGAAACCGCTCCAGAATCCGCGTGCTCACGCCCAGCGGATCCCGACGGATGATTCGCTGCATGAAAGCACCTTCGGGCTTGGCAAGCTGCATGTAATGCTGTCGCATATGCCGGCGCACCGATTCGGGGGTCATGGCCTTCTCGAGTTCCGACAAGTCATCTTCGCCCAGCAACTCACCGGCGTGGTCCAACAGGCCGACGATTTCGCCAAATGCCTCGGACTTGCGGGGGGGATGTATGACTTGCTTGATGAGCGTGGGGTCCAGCCTGGTTTCCACTTGACGAGCGGCGGATATCAACTGCTCCTCGGTGGCCTGATCGGACGCCTGAAACCACAACACCGCTTTGTCGGCGAAGCTGGCGTTGCGCAAAAAGACGACGGTCTTGCGTGCCTCGCTTCCCTCCGGCAAGAGCACCTCCAAGGAACTGTCGAAACGGATGCCGGTCCATCCCACGATGGAAACCACGGCCAGCGCCGCGAGCATCCATCCAAACAGTCTGGCGCGACGCAGTCCCTTAGCGCGTTCAACGTCCATGCGGGGGAATCTCCCAGACTTCCTCCTTGATTGGCTCGTTGAGCCGCGTATTCAGGAACCGGATGGTCGTCGTGTCGTCGCCTTTCTCTTCGATCACGATCTTCTCGATGGAACGCCGATCCTTGCTCATGGTCAATTGGATCTGCTTTACCATTTCCGCCATGGCGGTCCCGGGCTTGGGTGAGAAGCGCAAGCGTGGCGGTTGCCGATCGACGATCACGACGTCATACGCCTCGGCAATGGCGTGATAGTCGCCCAGGAACCAGGCGCGGAACTGGGAGAAGACGGCCTTCATCGCGGGGTTGTCCCCCAGGTGCAGCGTCTGCACGCGATTGGTGTCCTCGTCCCACTGACGCACCGTGTCGCCTTCCATGAGGATGCTGTAGCGGACGGGCTCGCGCACGTGCCACATCATCCGTTGGGGACGCTCCAGCGCCGTCTCGCCCCGAATCATCATGGTGCGGTTGAAGATGGCGAGCTTTTTTTCCTGCTCGAAATCCGCCCTGACCGTTTTGACGGATTCCAAGTGCTTCTGGAGTTCGGCCAAGTAGTCTGAAGTGGAAGGCGTGACCGGCTCCTGGGCATTAACCGGGACAAGGAGACTCGCCGTAAGGCAGCCCACCGTAATCAGGATCCTTGGTTTCATCCAAACACTCCAGCGGAATCGCTGTCGGCTTGCCACACTTTCGTTTCACCGCGAGCTAGTTCGCGCCCGTCCCGATGATACACAACGCCTTCCATCACGCCGAACGCGCCGAATCGGACGGTTTTTCGAACGTGGATGATCAGATGGTCCCCCACGCGGGATTCACCGGTGATTTGTAGATTGTTGATGCCCAGAAGCAAGCCGCGATGCGGGGTCTGTTCGTCAGCGGACCGATGAAACTGGGAACAAGCCGCCAACGTCTGGACCATGAGCTCAACGTAGGCCGTCGCATCCAGGCTTCCGTCCGCATCCACGAACGGACAAGTATCGGACACGAAAAACTCGCCCATGGCTTGGCGTTCACCGACTTGCATCAGGCGGTTGACCATCTGCATGGTCGATCCATGCGGAATGAGCGGCGCGACGTCCTGTGGCAGACTGTCGATGGGCACACCCTGTACGCGCGGGCAGGTAGGATCAGGAGCCAAATAATCGCCCGTTGCCATGAACGCGGCACCTCGACAGCCGTAGCAATCCTGCGCATCCCGACAATCGCGGCAAGGCTCCTTCATCATCTTGCGATGGTTGGCGAGATTCTCGATCACCTCACTCAGGCGCAAAATATCCCGCAGTGATTCGTCACGTACGTTACCCAGCGGAACGAGCACACCTACACAGGGAAAAACCTGCCCGTGCGTTGAAACGACGCACGAATAAACGTGTCGCATACATCCCTGGCCGGTTGGTGAATTCTGCAGTACACAGCCGTTGGGCGTTGGGCCTGGATGCCGTGGGCCGGTTTCCAACTCCATCCCCAGTTCACGAACGAGCGTCGCGACTTCCCGCTCGAGCGAACCAAACGTCGGATCGGAGAGCAACATGATCCGTCGCGCGCCCAGTTCATGGGCTTGGCGCACGACTTCACAGATCTCTTGTTTGGATAGCGCCGCCGGCGCCGGTCTATTAAAACCCCAGGCGTCTGCGATCGGCGACGGAGTAAGCACCGGCGAGAGCTCGAGCACCATGGACAAAAGGCCATTTCGGGCCTTGCAATCGGCAATCTCCTGGGCACTGAATCCCGAATCGGGGGAGAGGCTGAGGCTGCCGCGGTCCTTCGCGTCTTGTTCGCCAAGAGAACTCACAGGCTTTCCCCTTCCACGCGATCCAGGTGTTTTCGAATCATCTCCCGTGCCTGGTGCTTGAGCTTGAACGGGCCTTCGTTTCGATACCCGGCAGCGTCCAGGGCGGGGAGCTTCTCGACGGTGATCCGTCCCGGGTGCAACCACAACGACCCGCGCCGCGGGTTGTTCTCATTGCCCGCGATTGCCAGAGGCGCTACTTTCGCGCCCGCCTGTATGGCCAACCGAAACGCCGAACCGTGAAACTCTCCCATGGTCCTTGACCCCGATCGTGTCCCTTCAGGGAAGGCAACGATGGAAACACCTTGCGATAAAAGCTCCGTTCCCTGGCAGAGAAAGTCCTCGATGGGCATTTCTCTCACGCTCAAATAGCCCGCAATCCGGGCGACCGTCCCGAGAGCCGGAATACGAAACGGCCAGATGTTCACGACTTGCACCGCCTCGCACCGCAAACAGGCCATCAAGAAGGCGTCCGCCGCGGAGCGGTGGTTGGCCACGAAAACGAAAGGCGGCGTTTCTCCCGGCGCGTGATCGATAAAGCGCACGCGGAGGCAAGGCCACGCGCAGCGTATGATCGTCGCGCCGTAGTAGCTGATGAGTCGTCGCACCAGGTAGAGCGTCTTGCGACGATCGCGCAGGCACAGGGAATAAACGGAGGCGAGGATCACGCCCACGAGGATAAACCCAACTGTCACGATCGGGAATAGAATCCAGAATACGAGGTTGAGCCAAGCGGCTCGCAATACCGTCGGCATAAAAAGATCCCACCGCCTCTCCCCGGCGAGCGTGGATTATTTCTCGGTTTTGAGCACGACCATATAGTCATAGAGATCCTGCATCGTTCGGATGGAACGTATGCGGTCGTCGTCCCGAATGGTGACACCAAACCGCTTTTGAAGCGAGGCGGCCATGTCCACCATGTCCAGACTATCCAGTCCCAGATCGGCGAAAATCTCGGCCTGCGGCGAGAGACGTTCGGGTGCGATTTCGAACGAGTCCCGCAGAATCTCGTTCACAGCCTTGATGAGTTCGGATTCAGCCATATTCCTCATTGTAAAAGACCGGGTACGACCAGTCTACACGCGAGCCCGTGCTGCCCATGCCAAGGGGGCGTGCCCAGCACGGCGCGCCACGCCATCACGGGAAAGAGCCCGAGAGAATATCGAGGTGCACCGCGGGGCGCCCTCAGCCTGCCGCCGGAGGCTTCGTCTCGGTTCGCACGGTCGCGCGGGTGGCAGTGTTGCCTGAATGCGGCTTCGCTCGGGGCGTTGTCACCGGCCTGTCGTGCCACAGGTCGTAGAAGTTGAAAAACTGCCAGGGGTGCTCTTGCAGGAATTCCTCCAGGCTCGCGACGTACTGCCGCGCATAGGAGACATACGCTTCCGCGCTTCGGCCCAATCCCGGGGGTACGTTGATGACCCGCGCCAAACGAAGCTCAAACGTCTTCATGCCGGTCCTGAGTGCCAGTAGCACGACGATGGGAGCACCCGTCGCGGAAGCCAACCGGTATGGAGACAACGGTAATGAAACCGTATCCCCGAAGAACTCGGTCTCAACGGTGTTGTGGCCCCCGCCGAACACCCGATCACCCATGATCGCCACGACTTCGCCATTCAACAGTGCTTGCGTCATGGCACCGACTCCGGCCAAGCCCGTGCGAGGATCGATCACCGTTGCCTCGCGGCGATCCAGCAGCGCCTGGGCCTTGGGATCTGGTACCATCAGAAGCGATACGGGCTTTTGCAGGTTCGCCAGGCTCGCCAGGCCCACCTGCCAGCATCCGACATGGGCGCTAAGAAGGACGAAACCCCCGTCCGTTCCGCATAATTCCAGGACTCGCTCCGCATTTGAACAGGCATCGGCCATCGAGCGTTTGCCCAGGGTGGCGAACGCATTGATGTCCACGAGTGTTTTGCCGAATTCACGGATCAGGTGGTAGGCATCCAGAAATCGCCGCATCGCCCCCCTTCGTTCGGGAAACCGGCGATCAATGTAGTATCGACATCGTTGGCGAATCGAGGAATTGAAGAGGACGTACCAGAAAGTCACGATGTAGGACACGTGATAGGCCGGCCGCTTGCCCAAGGTACGGATAAGCCTGTCAAAGAAACGGAATTGCCAGCGCTTACCGACGCCGGGTTCAGACCAGGCCGGCGTGCGATCCGCTTCATCATGCGTCGGACCTGTCTCTTGTACCCCTTTGGCAGTCTCAGTACTCATGGTAAAATCCACCGCAAATCCGGGGTGCTCCGTTACAACCTAGCCGCTAACCGCCCCGCGGCATCGCCGGTGGCCAGACAGATGCCCCCGGCGCGCAGTGAGGCCCTCGCGTCTCGCGTCGCCGACACACACGCCCCTGCTGCGAGTAAGTTGTCGAATCTGTCGCTTTGAAGCGCCTCGTCCGGGATGGCATAGGAACGACCGATCGGAGGATAAGCAAACACCGGTCCTCGATCGGCCTCCCAGATTTCCATCGGCCACCAGGCCTGCACGGCCGGCGAATTCCCTCCACACCCACCCAGTACATCTTCTTGGGTCACGACGCGCCTACCGCGCAATCTCACACCATCTCGTGCAAGCGGTCGACGAGAACGTTCCACAATGTGCGCATGGCTGCACGCCGGGATTTCCCGCACGAGAATTCCAACGACGTTGTCGACGTACTCATCCAATAGTGGATTACCCGAGGTGATTTCGTCACCAAGATCATCCTGGCGGACCCCACCGAGGGCGGAGGGGACAGCGAGTTTGCAGACGCCCTCGCCCGCCAACGGGCCCGGGTGGAACATAGTGAACCGGGCTTCGGGAGGTAGCGATCCCACCGCGACGGCTTGCGCCAAAGCGTATGGAATTCGCAGCCGCAACATTTCCAGATCATCGGTCAAGCCGGCCAGGCGCAGTGCATATCCGGCCAACCATGGGTTCTCGCGCTCTTGCGCAGAAGTCACCATATCCGCATCCGCCATCCGGATCAGAGCTCCCTCACCGGTGCAATCCACGAACACTTTGGCTCTAGCATATTCCGGACCCGCACCGTTCAGGCGTACCGTTGTCATTCGTGACCCATCTTGATCGACGCCCACCAATCGCGTCCGTAATCTGACCTCCAGTCCCGGCGATTCACACATCTTTGCCAGAACGGATTCCCAAGTGGAAGTCGGAAATTCCAGTACCCAGGTCTTACCGAATTGTCGGACGCGTACATAATCCGGATCGTGTCGCGCCATTTGTGTGGTGACATCGCGTTGCACGCCAGCATTCAACGTATCCCACGGATTCGAGGGCGCATGGGCATACAGTCCGCACAGCGATCGGTGCATCCCTTCCGTCACGGTGCCGCCCAGCCGATCCCCAGCCTCGACCAGTAGCACCTTGGCGCCGGCAGTGGCCCCGGCCACCGCGGCCGCAATGCCCGCCGGCCCAGCCCCAATCACCGCAATGTCGTATGCTTGTCCGCCCGTCACAGGCTGGATCTCGTGGTGAATGGTTGCCCTCGATAGTCCTTGTAGATGTTTCGCACGCTCCAACCGTACCGCATTCCGTGGTACAGGAACCGGGCCAGATCTTTCAGTGGTGCCTTGACCTTGTTCTTTCGCCAGGGATTGTGCCGAGACGAGAACAACCAAAGCAGGCTCAGATAGCGATAGAATAATTTGAGCGGCACGCGGGTCGGCAGCAACGTGTGCATGCAATCGTAAAACGCATGAGGGTCAGGGCAAATGAAGTCGGCACGGTGCTTCTTCCAAAGGTCCGTCCCCGGTGGAGGCGAAAACACGGTGAACGAAATCTCGGCGGGGGCCACCCTCTCCACCGTCTTGCGAACCTTCAGGAAATCCTCAGCCGTGAAGTCGGGGTTCACCATCAGCGCCGCGTGCAGTCCGATGCCCAGTTCCCGCAACAAATCCACCGCCTGCTGATTCACGTCGGCGCTTACGCCCTTGTTGTAATCCGTCAGATTTTCCGGCTCCATCGACTCCAGCCCGACATACAGCAGCGACAGCCCGACCTGTTTCCACAGCTTGAACATCTCCGGGTGTCTGACAATCGTATCGGCACGCGCCCAACTGACGTACTTTTTGCGCACACCCCGCTCGCGCAACAATTCGGCGATGGCCGTGGCCCGGCGCGCATCAATGAACATCTCGTCATCCACGAAATAAATGTGGTCTTCCGGGATGTCCACGATCTCCTGCACCACGGTCTCGGGCGTTTGACGAATGTACTTCCCGTCAGCCAAGTAATGAACAACACAGAACGAACAACGATACGGACAACCTACACTGGTGCGCGCCGCGGCGGTGCGGGGGAAAAGCGTCTCCAGCCGCTCGCCGGGGTCACCGTGCCATATGCTGTAATACCGGCTGCGATCCACCAGGTCCCTGCGCGCGCTCGGCACCTTATCGAACCCCGGCAACTCCGGTGGGGGCGCGGCGGCCAGTTCATCGAATTGTGGAGAATCGGTCGGAAGGAACATCGCGGACGCGGGAATCGGGGACTTGCGTTGTAGCAGAGGGATCAGCGTCTCCATGGCCGTGCCCCCTTCACCGCGCACCACCAGATCGATCGTGCCGGGCAGGCGCAGGTCCTCCGGCGCGACCGCCGCGTGAATCCCTCCGACCAGCACAAACACCTTGGGGCAGACCTCTTTCGCGAGCGCGGCCTGTCGCTTCACACCGGCTGCCTGATTGGAGAAGGCTGTAAACCCGATGATGTCCGGCCGGAACCTCTCCAGCACACTCCGAATTGTCTTATCGGGAGCCGCCTCCGTGGCCAGATCGCAGATGCGCGTCGTGTGCTCAGGGGGAATGCCGCCCGCGACGATTTCCAGCGCCAAGGGTTCCAGATGAAGAAACGGCGTCAATCGCTGTGCGACTTGCAGCGTGATGGGCGGGCGGACGAGAAGCACGTTCATCGGTTACGCTCCGCCGATCGCTGAAGTACCCGAGCCCGTGACAGAGTCGGCGGACGCGAAAATCCGTAGGGCAGGTCGTTGCTCCGCCTCAGCGGAGCGTTGACCTGCCGTTTTGGCAAGGCAGGTGAACCTCCCGGCATAGCCGGGAGAACCACCTGCCCTACACGAAGCCCGCCGAAGGTGTCACGGACCCGACATAGCCGGCCCCAAGTTCGGCATCTACCCGCAGCCAATATCCTAGCGGACATTAAAGACCTTACCGTTATTATCAAATTCAACCGCGTTCTTCCTGAAACGATTGCGCCAGTAGAGCCAGCTGTTGGCTTTTGTCGAAAGCGTGTGATGCTCCGGCGGATATCCCCAGGAAACCAGGACGGCCTCCTTCGACATGCCGCTTTCCACCGCGCCCCTGCTGATCATCTCCTTCTCCTGGTCACTGAACGTCTTGGTCCGCTTCTCCAGGGGTTGTGAGACAAATAACCGTTTCGTGAACTCCTGAATGCTCACGCCCGGATGGAATTTGGGATGGAACTGAATGGAAAACTCACGCCCTCCGTCAGCGAGCCGAAACTGGATCGTGTTGAGATGGGTCGAGAACTCGCTCACTTCGGAGCCGGCCGGAAGGATCGTCCCCACACGGTAGTTGATACACGATATCTTCTTCGGGTTCTTAAACCAAAGGTTGTAGGCCGTATACTGCGCAGACGATTCTGCGGGGGGATCCACGGCCGCCATCGCCGGCTGAGCCGAAGCCACCGTCGACCAGTACCCACCGGCGGCACACAACGCGAGGACCGTCGCCAGAGCCGGTATGAGTGCCACGTCAAGTCTTGTTCGGCGCGCGGTATCGTCGCTGCAAGACTTGACGCGTTCGCGGCGCCAGACCGTGTTCTCCAATCGTCCAATTGCTGTTTGCCAAAGCACTACGATTCTTTTCATTTTGGCTCTCCGATACTCGGACTTAGTTCTACGGCACACGAATGCCGATTGGGTCATTCGTACGCAGCGCATGCAATCGCGGCGTTTATGCCACCGAAGGCGAAACTGTTACTTAAGAATGCAGAGAATTTGCGCGGTGTTGTTTCTCGGATCAAACCAATCCCTGCGCAGGCCGGATCAATGTTTTCGAGGTTTCGTGTCGGGTATATCACTCCGCTTCGCATCATTTCCACCACGGCGACGAGTTCGATAGCGCCGGAGCCACCGAGGGTATGGCTTAAATGCCCCTTGAGACTACTCACCGGCACGTCCTTGCCGAACTCCGCCGCGATTGCCTGGGCCTCCGCCAGGTCCCCTTGCGTGGTGCCCGTCGCATGGGCTTTGACGAATCCGATGTCCTCTGGCTTCAGACCCGCCTCTTGCATCGCGGTGCGCATGCACATCGCCATGGAAGTTGTGTCGGACTGGCTGACGTGGATGCCGTTGTTGCAGGTGTGGTACCCGACAACTTCCGCCAGGATGTTGGCCCCGCGGCGCTTGGCGTGGTCAAGGCACTCGAGCACCAATACGCCCGCGCCTTCCCCGCAAACCAACCCGTCACGATCCCGATCAAAGGGACGCGGCGTGCGGGAGGGGCTGTCGTTGTATCCGCTGCTGGCAGCATAGAGAATGTCAAAGGAACCGACGACCGTTTCGTGTAACTCTTCCGCACCACCACAAAGGATGACGTCCTGCCGCCCCAAGCGGATAAGGTCGTACGCAAGTCCGATCGCCTGCGACCCCGACGCACAGGCCGCCGCGGTGGCCATGGCGACTCCCTTGATGCCCAGATACTGGGCCACGTTCAACGTCACGGTATGCGGGAGGCAGCGAAAGAACTCTGCCGCGCCAAGCAGTGTGTATTCATGATGGGCCAGCAGGGACTGGTACGACTGCGTCGTTGCTTCGGGACTTCCGGCGGTCGATCCCAGCACACAACCAAAGCGCGGGTCCTCGGGAATGTTGGATGGCGAAATCCCTGCGTGGGCCAGCGCCTGGTCGGCGGCCTGCACCGCCATGATGCTCATCCGGCTCATCGTTCGGCGATACTGCCTGGGGATGGCGGTGGGGTCTTGAATTTCCACCGGCGCGCCGACCTGGCATCGTAGCGGTCCCAGGCGGTTCCAGTCGGGCATGACGCGCGTGGCACAATCGCCTAGCGCAAACCCGTTCATCATTTCCCCCACCGAACGACCGATGGGCGTGACAACCCCGTAACCGGTAATGACTACGCGATTCAGCGACATGGCGCCCCCGCGAGGAATCGCCGGAAGGTTTCGTAGCCGAGCAGGCTTCGGCACACCAGGAACGCGGAAGTGATGGCCCCGACGATTCCGGGCAGCAACGCGCACTGTCCGGCCGCGTAGAGATTATGGATCGGTAGGCGACCCAGCACGTTGAACTGTCCGAGCTTTTGTTTGATCCCGTACGCTGCGCCGTCAGGGGTGTGCAGATAGTCCCGGAAGGTCAGGTTCGATGAACTGTCCATCAACCGCAGCCGACCGCGACACTCACTCAGGTTTGTTTCCATTCGCTGAATAATGGACTGGGTGCAGGCATGCTTGAACTGATAGTAATCCCGGGGACGTTCGCGGATCGTGCTATTCGTCCATCGCTGCGTCCATTGTGGGAATGTCACTTCCAACGCGGTAAACGTCTCCACCTGGCGTCCATCGACTTCCTCCCCGTTGCGGAAGACCGCCATCGGGCTAGCGATCGGTTCGGGCGTGCGGCAGGTCATCATGGCATTAACGTCCAGATCGGGGAAGATCGACGCAATCGGCTGGAGTTCCGCTATGGAATTCCCTTCCACTCGACCGAACACGGCAAAAAACGAAACCGAGGGCTCAAAATCCAGCACACGGTTCCAAAACGCCTTGGACACCTGTTCCCGCGGCAGGAGTTCCAAGATGTTCCGTGGGTGAATCGTAAACACGCACGCCTTGGCATTCACCTCCGAACCATCCGTGAGCGCGAACCGCTCTACCTTGCGGTCCGCGATGTCCCGGCAGGATTGAATTGTCACGCCGGTTCGTATTTCGACCGGCGTTCTCTCCAACACCTCGACGAGCGCATCGACAAACGCTTGCCCGCCGTTTTCCACCTTTGCCAGTGTCTCGTGCAAACCGAAACAGATCCGGCAGTGCGTCGCGAACGGGACTTCACTGGGCGGCGTTCCGTAACACATGCAGAATCCCGCGAGGATCGCCTGAACCAGGGGATCGGGAATGAGCTCGTCGAGCACCTGCTTCAGGGTGACGCCATCTTCCTCCAGAACTTCCGGAATCTGGTCAAGACCCGAGACAGCCAGCGTGGGCGTTCGGGCAATCACGTCGAGAAAGCGTTCAAAGTACCGGTCCAAGCCGTCCCGCAGACTCGGAAACTCTCGCTTGAGCGTCTCCCTCAAGTTCACCACTCCGCACGGAACGTCAAAGGTCGTGCCTATCGAGGGAAATATCATGCGGTGGCACGCTTCACGCGGGTAATAAATCGGTCGGATCCGATCCCGCACCCCCAGCAGGCGCAGCATATCGTCCAGCACGCCTGAACCGTCGGGCGTGAAGCCGCCTGTGAAATGAAAACCGATATCAAACGGCACGTCGTTTAGTCGGAACCGGCTCGCCGAGCCCCCCAAGGTTGGCGCCTTTTCAAGCAGAAGGACCCGGGCGCCGTGTTGCGACAGAATGCGGCTCATCGTCAGCCCGGTGATCCCGCTGCCGACGATGATGTAGTCGTAATCCGTTCCTGCCGTCACGCCCAGGCTCACTTCCTTGGAAGAGACCATTGGCTGATTCTCTCAATCACGCCGACGGCAGTTTCCCTCAGCGCCAGGAATCCGCCGCCGATCAACGCTTGAACGAAGCGGTCGAAGGATTCGGCTTCGAGCCATCGTTGGTCGGCCGCACTCGTGATCGTCGCGAAGCAGACACCAATCGCGACTTCGCACGTTGTGCCAAGAGTGGGCGACCTCCATCCACTAACCGATGAATCGGCCTCAGGGTGCTTCAATGGGTGCGGAAGTTCCCGTTTGCCAAACCTCAGGTCGCGATCGTACGCAAGCGAATCGTCCCGTTCAAGCCGAAACGACAATCCGGCATGATTTTTGCTCGTCGGGGCGCTTGTGTCGGTTTCGCGCCACACGTCGCCGGCGTGGGTTGGCTCGCGATGGGTGTCCGCGTAACTTCGGACCGTTCGGCTTACACGATCGCCGGATCCGGACTAACATGGGTGCGACAGCGGCTTACATTTGTAGGGGCGGATCCCGAGGGAGTTTGACATGAAGCATTCTACACGTTCAAAGCGGATCAGGGCTGCGTACCGGGTAACGGTCGCAATACTGGCGATGGCATCTGTCGCCGGTTGCTCGTGGCCTAGTTTTCTCATCACGCCGGTAGGCGGCCGGCGGGAGTTTGTGGAAACGGAGTTGTCCAGAAATTCCCGGTGGGCCACCGACAAAATCGCATTGATCGACGTCAGCGGAATAATTTCCAACGCGCACAGCCAGCGGCTTCTGGGACAAGGCGAACACCCGGTCAGTGCGCTACTCGAGCAGCTCGACAAAGCCCGGCATGACCGCCGGGTCAAGGGGGTGATTCTTCGCATCAATTCTCCCGGTGGGACGGTTGTGGCCAGCGAGCTGATGCACGACGAGATTACTCACTTCAAGAAGAGTGGCAAACCGATCGTCGCGGTGATGATGGATGTGGCCGCCAGCGGTGGTTACTACATCGCCTGTGCGTGCGACGAGATCATCGCCCAGCGTTCGACGGTGACCGGCAGCATCGGTGTCATCATGCGCACGTTCGACCTCTCGGGCACGATGGAGAAGCTAGGCGTCAAAAGCGAAGCGATCGTTTCGGGGGAATACAAAGACCTCGGCTCGCTCTTTCGCAAACTGCGCTCGGAGGAACGCGCGATCTTCCAAGGGATTATCGATGAGATGTACGGGCGGTTCGTGGCCACGGTCGTGGCCGGACGACCGAAGCTGGATGAGGCGCGCGTCCGGCAACTCGCCGACGGGCGCGTGTACACCGCCGCGCAGGCACTCGAAGCGGGCTTGATCGATCGAATCGCCACCCTGCGCGAGGCCGTCCATATTGTCTCGGAGCGAACCGGCTCCAAGAAAGTCCGGCTCGTCGCGTATAAGCGTGGAATGGACTATCGCCCCAACTACTACGCATCGTCACCCGTTCGCCCTTCCGGTGACATCAACCTGCTCAACATTGACCTTACAGGCCTGCAGGATCTCACCACTCCGCAGTTCCTTTACCTATGGGTGCCCGGGGAGCGTTGACCCCGGTATGGCATACCGGGAGAAGTAATCTGTTTCCGATTCATGGACCCGCCGCAATGAGCGTTCGTAAAATCTAGGAGCTGTCATGATCTGCTGGGGTCTCGCACGCCATGCAAACGATCGGCGACGCGGGCGGGGGTGCGTGACACTCTCGCCGGGCTGTCACGGACCCCGCGGGCGGCGAGATGGGCGCTGCACGTCGCGGGCGACCGGGCTTTCGACTATGGTTCGAGTAGGGTCGGCGTAGCGAGGCCCCTTCGAAATCGGTGGTCGGCCTCCAGAATAAGTCCTCGGTGCCGGGGAATACGTGTCTGTTGATAGCCTTTGCCTGTGACAACTTATCGAAGCGCTATGGCCGGATCGCGGCGTTGCGGGGTGTTTCGCTCTCCGTGGATCCGGGCGTCATTGGTTTGCTGGGTCCCAACGGCGCGGGCAAGAGTACTTTGATCAGTGTGTTGCTAGGCCAGACACCCGCGACATCCGGGCGTGCAGAGGTGTTGGGCTTGGACGCGTGCCGGCAGCAACGGCTGATCCGCCGCCGTGTGGGGTTCATGCCCGAAAATGATTGCCTGATCCCAGGCCTGACGGGCACCGGCTATGTTTATTACGCCGGCAGGTTGGCGGGCATGTCACACGGCGATGCGATGCAGCGCACGCACGAAGTACTCGACTACGCCGCGCTGGACGAAGCCCGCTATCGACCGGCGGAACAGTACTCCACAGGCATGAAGCAAAGGCTGAAGCTTGCGCAGGCCTTGGTCCACGACCCGGATCTCCTGTTTCTCGACGAACCTACCAACGGCATGGATCCGCAAGGTCGGCAGACCATGCTCTCACTCATTAGCGACCTGGGCCATGCCGGGATCAGCGTATTGCTGTCCAGCCATCTCCTTCCCGACGTGGAACGGGTGTGTGAGCGGGTCATCATCATGGGTGGCGGGGAAGTCCTGACCACCGGGCGAATCGAAGAAATGAGCGAGCCGCATCACACCCTCTACAGCGTGGAATTCCGTGGAGACGGTAAGTCACTGGCAAGACACCTTGGCGAGCAGAAGGTCTCGGTGCTTGAGCAACTGAATGGCCGCCTGAACATCGAACTCCCCGCCGAGGGGACGCAGGCGACGGTGTTCGAAGCGGCGCGCAAGGCGGGTGCCACCGTTTGTGGATTGCACCCCAAACGAAGTTCGTTGGAAGAGACCTTTATGGCGGCGCTAAAAAAGCAGGGTGACGCATGAATGCCGAGCCCACAAGCATGAGCCACCGGTATGGACGCTGGGATGGCACGCTCAGCCGCGGTCGGTGGACCTGGCTGGTCATCGTCCTGATCGGAATTCGGCTGACACTGAAGACCGCGAGGACGCGGATGCTGCTCGTCACGGTCGGGCTTGTGATGTTGCTGGGGTGCATCGTACTCTACCTACTCTCGTTGATGGAATTACTGGCCGGAACGCAGGAGGCCGCCTCTATCACGGATTTCATTCGCGTCTTCCTCGGTGTGGATGTGAGCGAAGTGTCGCGGATTGGAGAATTCCGGGAAATCCTGTGGCGTGTACTGTTTCTCGTGCTGATCAAAATTGAGATGTTCTGGGTGCTGGTGGTGGTGGCCAGGGTAGGCCCCGGACTGATCGCCGGCGATTTGAAACATCGTGCCCTTCCGATCTACTTTGCCAAGCCCGTCACCCCGCTGACCTATCTCGCCGGAAAATGGCTGATCGTTGCGGCATTCATTTCGACCGTGACACTCATTCCGAATCTTCTTTCGCTTTCGTTCGGGATTCTGGTCAACGGAGGCTTGCACACCTGGGGTCAGGAACTCGATCTTGCCGCCGATATCATCGTGTCCGGATTGACGGTGTGTTTGGTGGGCGGTGCAATCGTGCTGGCACTGTCCAGCACCACGTCTGACCATCGGTACGTGACCGTCGGCTGGCTGGCGGTGTGCCTGCTCCCCGCCATTGCGCAGGGAATCATCAATGAGAACCTGCCGACGGATTCGACAACAGGCTGGCTGGGATGCTTCTCTTTGCGAGATAACGTGGTGGTGGTGACGGACTGGTTACTTTCGACGCGCGAAGCGCTGGAGGCGACAACCTTGCCCGCCGATGCATTCTCCCGAGCATTGGTGAGACCGGTCCATGCGCTCAACGCAGCGGTTGTGCTTGTCCTTTGTGCGACAGCCGGACTGGTCGTGAGCTACCGCCGCATCGTGACGTTTTCGAGATCGGCCGCCAATGTATAGGTGTAAGAATTGGTCATCGAACTGAACAGCTTGTCGAAGTGGTACGGCGAGGTCATTGGCCTGAACAACGTCACCACGACGATCGGAGACGGCATCACCGGTCTGGTCGGCCCGAACGGCGCGGGCAAGAGCACTTTGATGGGCCTCGCGATGGGGCAATTGCGACCCAGCAAAGGGAATATCCGTGTGTTGGGCAAGGCGGTCTGGAATAACCCGGCCGCCCTATCCGACATCGGGTATTGCCCGGAGGGTGATCCGTTTTGGCCCGACCTGACAGGGAGACAGTTCGTCGCATTTCTGGCAAGAGCCTCCGGTCTGTACGGCGCCGACCTGCGGAAGGCCCTGCGCGAAGTGATCGACCTGACGGGGATGACCGAGAACGCCGACCGCGCGATCAAAGGCTATTCCAAGGGCATGCGTCAGCGAATCAAGATCGCTCAGGCGCTGATCCACAAACCGAAGCTGCTGATTCTCGATGAACCGTTTACCGGAACCGATCCGGTGGGCCGCCACGGGTTGGGAAACTTGTTCACGGACTTGGCTGAGCGCGGCATCCACATTCTGATCTCCAGTCATGTCCTACACGAGGTGGAGGCGTTGACGAAGCAGATCTTGATGATCGATCACGGGAGGATCGTGGCCCAGGGACACCTCACTGCGGTGCGCAAAACGATGCACAACCGACCGTTTGCCATTCGCATTCGCCTGGATCATCCGCGGCGACTTGCGGCGCGGCTTGCTGAAATGGAGGCCGTCACGAGTCTGCAAATGATGCCACCCAACACGTTGATGGTTCAGACCGTTTCGCCAGACGAAGTCTACGATCGCCTCTCAGACCTGATTCTCGATCATGGCGTGGCGGTACAAGAAATCGCCGCGGCGGATGAGAGCCTGGAAGCGATCTTCGGCTATTTGACCGGGCACCGTGACCGGGAAGGCGGGCTGTAATCATGCGGCCGATCACGGCATTGTTTCTATTCACGATTCGCCAGACTCTTTCGAGTCGAAAGATCTGGCTGACGATTTTGTTGCTGGTGGCACCCAGCGTGCTGCTTCTGATCCTTCGCAATTTTGCGCCTCCGATCGACAATGCGAGAGACCAATGGGAGATTTACCATGTTTTCTCCCAGTTCTTTTTCATCATGGGGCTCGTACCACTCGTATGCATGGTCCACGGCACGGCGCTGATCGGCGCTGAGGTGGAGGCACGAACGATCGTCTACCTGATCACGCGTCGAATGCGCCGTGCGACGGTCATGCTCGTGAAATTCGCCGCCACGGCGCTCGTCCTGGCGATTGCGTGTGATGTGGCGATGATCAGCTTGCACTATTGCATGCTGGCAGGCCGAGATATTCCTTCTCTTCTCGCCGGCACCAGTCTTGCCGATTGGAATCCTTCGAATGCGTTGCGCTGTTACCTTTATGTGATCCCGATCGCCGTGCTGAGCTTTCTGGCGATCTTCAGCCTCATTGGGCTGGTGAGTGCCCGACCGTTGGCACTGTCCGTGATCTATTTCGTGACGGTGGAGCTGGTCTTGAGCAACATGCCGGTTCGCGCAAGGATTTACAGCGTCATGCACCAACTACGGGTGATGATGGCCGGTGCGATGCCGGGCGTTTCCAAGCTGTACGAGCTTCCCACGGAACTGCGCCAGGAACTCTATTACGAAGACGCCTCAGCCTTACCGCAAATACTCGGAATCGTATTGACCGCCTTGATTCTCTCCGCCATCCTGATGACCTATCGCGAGCTGGTACCCGCCAAAATCTCGCGCGACTAAGTCGCACAACGATCAAGTGTAGCGGATTCCCCATTGTGTTGTCCGGCGAACGCACAATGGGCCGTTTCGTGATGGGCGGAACGTTGCCACAGTATGATCTGGTTACAACGCGCGTCGAGCCTTCCGGTGACGCCTTTCTCGCGTGCAACGACACAGTTGTGCCATAGGATGACAGCCTCCGAGATTATGTCACAACCGCTCCGAGTCGGCCCGATACGCGTTTTTCGGCCAGAGTTTGGGCCTCGACAACAAATTCTGACAGCTCTGCCTCACGATTGTGAGGTGCGTCACGGTCTTCCGACGTCTTGGTCTAGGGTGGCCTGCGATCAATCCGCAGAAGGGCCGCGGGCTCCGGTTCTGCGCTTCAACGCGGGCTCTTCCATGTACGGAAGCCGCGTCGCCGCGCGACGGGATCCGCGACAATGTCTTGCAGGGTTGGACGCAAGTCAACGCCTGCGTACTGTTGTGCTATAGTTGTTCAATACGAGCATCGAGGATTCAATCATGCTAGTCAGAACGATGACGGTTCTCTGGGCACTCGCCACGATCGCCAGCTCGCCGGTCTTTGCAGAATCCGGGACGGACCGCGCGGACGTTCCCATACGGATGTCGCTCTACACGACGAGCGTATCTGTCCCGATGGACAACTGGGGTGGCCGGCCTGTTGTAGACGTCCGGATCAACGGCCAGGGACCCTTCAAGCTGGTCCTCGACACGGGTACGAGCTTCCCGGTGGTCCTGGATGAATCGCTTGTCACCAAGCTCGACCTTCCCGCCGCGGGCGCGTCGCGGCCAAAGGGCGAAACGGAAGATGTGGACCTCGTCGACATCGGCACCCTAACGATCGGCGACGCCGAATTCTCGTCCATCCAAGGGATTCGTTCGACTGATGTTGGAAGTGCTTCCATGACCGGCGAAGGGATCCAGGGCATTCTGGGATTGCCGTTGTTCAAGGGCTGCTTGCTCACCCTCGACTTCCCCGGGCGCCGCGTGAGCTTCGAGTCGAGTGAATTGCCGCAACAGGACGGCGAAACGATTGCGTACTCGGCGGACGAAGAACACGACTACGGCGTGACGGTGACGCTCTCGCTCGCCGGCATACCGGTCAAGGCCCACCTCGATACCGGGTCCCCGGCTCTCGTCACCCTGTTGAACAAGCTTCAAAAGAAGCTCCCCCTGAAGGGCAAACCGCATGTGGTGGGCATGGCTCGAACGCCGCAGGGTGAGGCGGAAGTCCGAATGGCCGTGCTCGATGGGGTTCTCAAGCTCGGCAAACACGATTGGACCAGGCCCCGCATCGATTTCGCGGATCTCGGGCCGATGCTGGAGTACGATGCCGGCAACATCGGTTCGCGGTTGCTGAAGGAATTCGCCGTCACGATTGACCAGAAGAACCACCGCGTAAGGTTCCGGCGAACCGAGAGCGGCGGAAATTAGATCAGCGTCTCAAGAGGGAACCGGCCGGATGACGCGGAAGTGTTCCTTCGTGTAATCGAGCAACGGGCCCGCGCTACTTTACGCACAAGTCGCGCAGCCATTGGACGGTGGTCTGGCGCCCCAGGGTGGCGATGGCGTCGGTCAGGGGGATTTCCTTGGGGCAGACCTTGACGCAATTCTGAGCGTTTCCACAGTCGGTGATGCCGCCGGATCCCATGATCGCGTGGAGCCGATCTTCCTTGAAATACCCGCCGGGGGGGTGCGAGTTGTGCAGGTTCACCTGTCCGAGCGGCGCCGGTCCGATGAACTTGGAGTCGACGCCGAACTGCGGACGAGCCTCCGTGCAGCATCCACAAGTCATGCACCGCGAGAACAGGTCGCGGATGGATTGGACGCCCGGCGAAACTAACGGCGCATGCCTGTGAATGTCCCACGACCTGGCCAGGCAGCACAAGATACGGGTGAGGTGAAGGTCAGGCGGACCGTGCCTTTCGTCGCACGGGTACAAAACGGATTTCCACGCGTTTGTCGAGGGCGGCCGCGATTCGTCGAAGCATCAAGAGCGAATGGCCCTGGTAGTCGGCATCCTCAAGCTGACAAATGACCGACGCAGTCGTTCCGATGCGGCGTGCGAGTTCCCTCTGCGAAAGCCCGGCCTTAGTTCGTAGATCGTAGATTTTTCGCGCGACGTCGTAGTCCGCGATGGCTTCTTCGAAGGCCTGCTGCTGTTCGGGGTCGTCGCCAACGTAACGGTCAAAGGCTGCTTGGAGCGACTTCGACTTGAACGGGTTCTTCTTCGCCATTTGCGTTCACTCCGAATGAGCTTTGGGGTCGGCCTCGAATAGTCTCTTTCGCGCAATGGCGAGGTCGATTTCCTTGGCCGGCACCTTTTTCTGCTTTATCGTACCATGCGAGACAATGGCGGCCGTGCGTCCGTGAAAACAATACAGCATGCGGTAGTTCACACCCTGAAGCCGTACGCGAAGCTCGTAAATACCATCCCGTAGGTATTCCGCTTCGGGTCGGCGTAGCTCATGGCCCAACTCTTCCAGGCGGCCCAGCCTGACCAGGCACTTGACCTGGGCCTTCCTCGGAATACTGTCGAGCCAATCCCGCATGGGCACCGTCTCTTCGTCCTCTCGAAAGAAGATGACTTCAACACGCGGCATCGCGCCTCCTTCTATGTTCGTAAAATTACGAACAAAAGTCAAGGTCTTTTTCGAGTCATTTTGATGAATTCCCGGAAAACGGCGTTTGCGCAAGGCTGCGGCGTATTCTACGGCCGACGCCTCGGCAGTACCAATAACGATTCGGCTACAGCGGCAGGAGGACTGCAGAGCACAGGCGGATTAGCGGGGCAATTCAAATGACAAACCCACGCTATTTCACGAACAGGTCGCGCAGCCATTGGACGGTGGTCTGGCGCCCCAGGCTGGCGATGGCGTCGGTCAGGGGGATTTCCTTGGGGCAGACCTTCACGCAATTCTGCGCGTTTCCGCAATCGGTGATGCCGCCCGCTCCCATGATCGCGTGGAGCCGACCTTCCTTGAAAAACCCGCCCGTGGGATGCGAGTTGTGCAGGCTTACTTGTCCGAGCGGCGCCGGTCCGATGAACTTGGAGTCGATGCCGAACTGCGGACAAGCCTCCATGCAGCATCCACAAGTCATGCATCGCGAGAAAAGATAGCGGATGGATTGTTCGCCCGGCGAGATCAAAGGCGCATGCCTGTGGATGTCCCAAGAGCCGCCCATGGGCACCCACGCCTTGACGGCAAGAAGCGCGTCGAACATCTTCTTCCGGTCTATCAGGAGGTCGCGCACCACCGGGAACTTGGTGAGCGGTTCGAGGACGATCGGCTGCTCCAGGGCGTCGATGAGCGCGGCACATCCTTGACGAGGTACGCCGTTGACCAGCATCGCGCATGCCCCGCAAACCTCCTCCATGCAGTTGCAGTCCCAAGCCACCGGCCTGACCTTCTTGCCTTCGGCGTTCACCGGATGCTCGCGCAGGTACATCAAGGCGGAGACGACGTTGTGGCCGGGCGAGTAGGGCATATTGAACGCCTCCCAATAGGGCGCCCCGTTCTCGCCATCCTGTCGCTTGATGCTGAAGCGGATTTCCTTTTCGGCCATACGGCGTCTCCCAATCCTACCGATAGTCTCTCGGTTTCGTCGGCGGTAACACGGACAGATCCACCGGCTGATAGGTGATCTCGGGGCCGTCCTCGGTATGAGTCGCCACCGTCGCCTTCAGCCACTTATCGTTGTTCGCTTTCCACTTGGCTTTGTATTCTTCGAATTCCGGATCGCCGGGGAATTTGCCCTCAGGAATCTTGATTTCGAACTCGGCTTTGTAGTGGGCCCCGCGGCATTCATCACGCATCCGCGCGCCCTTGGCGATTACCTCGGCCAGCACGATCATGTCTCGGATCTGCCGTGCCCACGAAAGTGATTGATTGGCCCGCGAGCCGCCATCGTCCAGGTACATATCGCGCGAACGATCCTTGAGCTTTTTGATGCCTTCGAGCGCCTTGTCCAACCCGGCGTTGTCTCTTTCGACGAACACGTGCTCCTGCATCAGTTTTCCGAGTTCACGGTGCAGGACGAACGGGTTCTCCTTGCCGTCCGAGTCGATAAGCGCCTTGTTAATCTCTTCCTGTCTCTTTTTCTCGCCTTCGAAGCACCCATTGGTTGTGCTTCCCGAGCCCTTTCCGAGGCCCTTGACGTATGCACTGGCCGCCTCACCCGCGACCATGCCGCTGTAGCTGGCGCTGAGCAGCGAGTTGGCCCCCAGTCGATTGGCACCGTGGAAGGCGCTATCGCATTCGCCACACGCGAAGAGACTCTTGATGGTGGTATGATGATTGTCCGGATGAATCCGCTGCATACCGCCGTCCTCTTCGTCCTTCGCGAAGCTGACCAGGATGCCACCCATCGAATAATGCGTGGCAGGGAAGATCTTCATGGGCCCGGTGTAGGGGTCCTCGCCGGAGAAGGTCCGGTACATGTCCAGAATCCCACCCAGCCTCGACTCGAGAAACTCCCTCGGGTGATGGGATAAATCCAGATAGACGACGTTCTCTCCGCCGAGCCCGAGGCCCATATGCTGGACGGCCCGGAAAATCGCCCGCGATGCGACATCCCTCGGCACGGTGTTGCCGTAGGCCGGATACCATTCTTCTAGGAAATAGAATCGCTCGGCCTCGGGAATATCGCCCGGGGCACGAGTGTCACCCGCGGTGCGCGGGACCCAAATGCGGCCGCCCTCCCCACGACACGCCTCGGACATCAGCCTCAACTTGTCATGTCCCTTCATGCCCGTGGGATGGAACTGGATGAATTCACCGTTGGCGAATTTGGCGCCCTGCTGATAGACGCGGGACGCCGCCGCCCCGGTGGAGTTGGTGGACATCGTGGACTGGCCGTAGATCAAGCCCAACCCGCCGGTGGCCAAGAGCACGGCATCAGCCGGGAAGGCGTGTACCTTCATGTCCGTCAGGTCCATGGCGGTAATGCCACGGCACACACCGGCGTCATCGAGTACGACCGAAAGAAACTCCCAGTCCTCGTACTTGACCACTTTGCCGTTGGCTTCATGGAAGCGGACTTGTTCATCGACTGCGTAGAGCAGCTGCTGGCCGGTAGTCGCACCCGCAAAGGCGGTGCGCAGATTTTTCACGCCGCCAAAGAGCCGTTGGTCCATGATGCCTTCGGGCGTACGACTGAACGTGACGCCCATACGGTCATAGGCGCGGATAATGCCCGGCGCCGCCTCGCACATGCTCTTGATGGGAGGCTGCTCCGCCAGATAGTCCCCGCCCTTGATCGTGTCGACGATGTGTTGCCAGACCGAGTCGTTCTGGCCCTTGACGTCGAGCACGGCGTTTATACCACCCTGGGCGCAACATGAGTGCGATCGCTTGACCGGAAAAAGCGAGAAGATGTCCACGGCAACGCCGCGTTCCGCCAGACGCATGGTCGCCCACAGGCCACCCAGTCCGCCACCGACCACAATCACTTTCGGTTTTTTTGCCATGGAGCAAGCTTTCCGTAGAACGATCTTCCGGCTCTTCTCGCGATCAGCGTCGACGCCGGGTTTACGATTCAACATCCTCCGCCACGTCGATCCAGGCTGTGTGCGACTGGTTGTGGGCGGCCGGGTCGGGCGCGGCAACGTCCATGGTCTTGAGCTTGACCACGGCACCTATGCCGAACAGCGCGAGTACCACCCCGATGATGCCGCAGACGCAGGCGCTCTTCGCTTGTGCCCGCGGCCCGATCGTGACACCCCAGGTGATCAGGAAGGTCCAGATGCCGTTGGCCAGATGGTACACGGCGCAGAGAAGGCCAATGACATACACGGGAGCGGCCCACGGGGCTTTCAACGCCTCGACCGTGCTCGCCGCCGCCGCGTGGGCGTCGAAATCGATACCGCCCGGAATGATCCAGTGAACTTGCCACAAATGCACAAGAATGAAGACGATCGCAACGATGCCGGTCCAACGCTGAAGCGTGTACCGAACGTTGCCGCAGTAGCGATAAGTCCCCATGTTCTGGTGGCCCGACAACCAGATCACCACGCCCAGGAGGGCGTGAAAGGCGATGGGCACGAAGATAAAGAGCACCTCCACCGCCTTGAGGATGCCCAGATTGTCCAGCTTGTGAATTTGATCGACGGCGTACTGGAAGGCGTCCTGCCCCGCGACGATCGAAGCGTTCACCGAGAGGTGGATGCACAGGAACACCCCCACCGGAACGATGCCCGACAGAGAGTGAAGACGTCGAATCAAAAAATGATACCGGTCCCCGACCGCACCAGCCTCCGCTACAACATCAGCCACCGCTCATCGTTCCTTTCTGCGGTGGGAAAGCGTTCCAATCTGTGACCTCGGCAGACTCACCGCGCAGAAAGTCCCTTTCATTTTCAGTGCCAGAGACACGAGCGCGCTCGGATTTGGCCATGGGACCTCCGGATTGGCTGCGCCTACCGAAGTCTCCAGGTCCTTTGACGGCGCAGGGTCCCCAGTTCGCCTGGGTCGACGAAGCGGGTCCGGTCGGTGCACCGGCGTCGACGGCTTCAGAATCAGCCGAACGATGTTCCGGTCAATCTTGTATTGTGCGGGGCGGTTGTACGTAACCCTTTACCGTTTAAGACGTTATGCAATTCTTGCGTATTCCATGGCGCGGTATGACAGAACGCTGGAACCTGTCGAGCACCCCGGTCAGCCGGCGCACGTTGGCTAATCTGATCCAGCGACGCGAAGGCGCGAGATCCCGAGTCTCACGCTGGAGCACCCAACTCCGATGCAGGAAGACGTGGTAGGGCTTCTTGGCGTTCACGGTACTTCTAGCAGTGAAGGCCTTTTCGGCGCGAGTGTAGATTTCGGACGCCTTTCGTTTGGTGTTGGCTCACGGATGCGGTGGGATTTTATGGCGAAATGACCGTCCGAGCACACGATAGAGAAGCGCCACAGCGAGCCAACCAAGAAGCTGAAAGCGAGCGAGAAGCGAGCATGAAGGAGACACGAAGGTACCTACGACGTCGATACCGGGATCAACAGGGCCGACTCTTGACCCCGGAACGAGCGAGAAAGCGCCCTTACCTGGTGCCTCAAGTCATCGTGGTGGATATCCCTTTGGTTGCGGACAAGCGGCCGCGCTGGGCACTTGTGGTAAGCCTCGGTTACGCACTCGGCGACCTTGGCGCTTCGTTCATGTCTTGATCGAACGTTCGTTAGTCTCGGCAAATGTGGTACGAGCCATCTACGTCGAAGTGCCGAAGTCACTGTATTTTTCGACCGGCAGAGGTTCAACTTGACTGAGCCAGCACTGCAGGAGCAGTTTGGTTTCAGCCAGTGAACACTCGCACCTGCGATTGTCGTCTTGGTTTCCTACCACCACAAGCCAACGCCCTCCCTGAATTCTATTAGCAAATACGACGGCATCGTCGCGCGTAAATCGATGGAGCGTGGGATTGGCCGACCGCCACGATCCACGCCGAACCACTACCGCGCCGGGGCTCACGAGCCACCGCTCTTCGAATACCTGATTGCCTAAGAATCCGAGCGCAGCCATGACTGTGATCACAAGCGCGGTCGTATAGCCGCCGATTAGAACGAAAAAAGCCACGAACACGACTGGGAGGATTCGCCCCGCCCAATACCCGCGCATGTCCTCGTTCCGGAATAGTCGGCGGAAGCGCGCGGTGATCGATAGCGTTTCGCGTTCATTGCGGTCTTGGTCATGGCCGGCTTCTTGACCGAGACGCGGCGCGTCCTGTTTTTCGGTCATGGCGGAACTGGCAGACTGCCATTGTCCGAGGACGACCGGTTCAAATCCCACAGTGTATGGAGAGACATCCTGGAGCAAGTCCGGCGGGCCCAGACGAACAACGGCCTTGTACCGTTGAAGCGCGATCAAGACATGGGGAATGAAATCGATTTCCTTGCGATCATCGATGGTCCCAACCATCCGCGGCACGATGTCACGGGTTTCGCGTTTCTCGTACTTCTCGACCAGCGCGGCGGCGACGGCAAGCTGCTTCTTGCTCTCACGAATCCGCCACCGAATCAGAAGTAGTACCAAAACGATAGCCGGCGCAATGACAAATTCCTGATAACCGCCTTGCCACGCAGAGACGCCGATAACGAGCAAAATGAAACCCAAGATGGCACCGACAACGGCAATGACCAGCACGAACCCGAGCCGGAACGGAGCCTTGGGCGGCACGTAC
>Ga0055452_10000037_pt1 | contig 26848 bp, 20 predicted proteins | sample China_Galinas_PW_6_FD_57735 | JGI IMG/M metagenome (GOLD analysis project Ga0055452, IMG submission 57735) | Wetland microbial communities from San Francisco Bay, California, USA, that impact long-term carbon sequestration - China_Galinas_PWC_D2 | ecosystem: Environmental > Aquatic > Marine >... | reverse complement strand
CCGCGCCAAGTCCGCCGACGGCAGGCAACAGCAAGATCCCCAGGCGAAAATCCAGAATACCCGCCCCGCCGAGGTGCGTGAATCGTCCGACCAGATTGTGCGAACCCAGGTGCAGCGCGTATTCGAGCGCTGCGGCCGCCAGGCCGGCGAGAACGCCGGTCAGTGAGGCGAGCATGAGGACGCGCGTCCACCTGGCCGCCGGACGCGGGATGCGTGACAAAAATCGTGTCATCGGCCACCGACCCTCTGATGTCGGAATACGGTCATGCCGTTACGAACGACACCGCAGCGCGCTGTTCCTGTCGACCATAAGGGGTTCGCTTGAACCGATCCAGTGAGCCGATACGATGAATCGCCGGCGGCAGGCTGTTCTCGTGAGGTCTTCCTGCCGCCTGACACCGACCAGTTGAATCTGCGGGAGAACGAATGCTGATGAACACAACCATGCTGCATATCTTTCGGAATTCTCCGCTCGGACGCGAAAATCTCATGCAGTCCGCGTACTTCTGCAAGCAGCAGTTCGGACTGTCTTTGACCGTCTACATTCCCGAAACTACCCAGTTCGGCATGGATTTCGGCGGAATCGTGACGTCGGTCAACCTGGACGAATCCTATGTTGCATTCCCATCCACGGCAAAGCAACACGCCGAGGTTTTCCTGACCGAGTTCAAGTGTGATCACGAGTTCTATGTATCCACCGAACGCGCCAGCGGCAACCTGCCGCTGTTGCCGAACGACTGGGCGCTGATGGCCTGTCCGCGCGTCATAAGCGAGCAATCCACCCGCATCGGCATTGGACACATCGGCCCGAAGGTTCGTTCCCTCGTCAAACAGGCGTCTTTTCCCGTCTTTATCCCCAGCATGTCGTTTAAGGCTTGGACCAGTGTAACGGCGTTCTTCGGAGGATCCGAGCTTGGCACCGTCGCAGTCAAGGAGGCCTTGGGCATTGCGCGCCTCGCCCGTGTGCCCTTGGCCATTCACACCCAGCTTGCCGGCATCACACGCAGGGAGTGCGAAGAGAGTCTGTCGGCAGCCGGAATCCTGGCGGATGTCTCCGCGGAAGGCGTTGACTGGCGAGTCTACGAGAGTGGCACACTGGAAGAGAACCTGTACGACGTTTCGCATGACAGCCTCGTGGTCGTCGGCGCGGCGGGGCACAGGCTCATACAAGAGCTTGTGTTTGGGAGCAAACTCGAAACCATTCAGGCAACACTTCCCAATCCACTTGTTGTGGTGGGTCCGGAATGTAAAACACCCTTGGATTCGCTCACGACGCCATAGGCATGGAATCGAGAGTCAGACAGGCCGCGCGCCCGGCACGCGGTGCGCCGGGTGGCACCGCGCTCTCGACTACGATCGGGTGGTTCTTTTCCGTTTTGCCTTGACCGGTATTCGTCGCTGGTGGGCCGCTTCATATACAATAATCTCGCCGCCGGTCGCGCGGTCGAATTTCATGGCCACCTGCACAGCCCTAGTGGCCGTTTCGGCGGCGGTACCATCCTGCTGCATCAGCACTTCCAGCGCACCTTCCGCATGTGATGCGCCCGAGCCGATCGCGCAGTAGCGTTCATAGCGCGTCACACCGAGAATATCCTGCACCTGAAAAATGCCGTAACGATTCACCAGCAGGAACTCGGCATCGAGGTCGGCAAACGGGGAAGGGTCGTCGGTGCGTGCCTGGTCGTTGACGAAATGATAGTCGTCGTGCAGGGCGCGCCAGAAGCGGACGAAGAAGTCGAGTACCGTGCGTTCGTCTTTGAACGCAGGCACGCGCCGACCTGCCAGGTAGTGATCCAACACATTCTTGTAAACGGAAAAGCCCGTCGAGCCGAGCCACGACGCGCCCACCCGCGTCACCTTGGGTAGACCCGCCGAATTGACGCATGCCATCGACCCACAGCTAGTCAGGGTATCGCTGGCCAACACCGTCTTGCCCTTTTTTTCCACCGCCACAATTGTAGACATTGATCTCAACCCTCTGTCTATGGTTTCGGCAACCGGCGAGAGAATACAGGATCTTGCGACGGGCTGCGACGGACTTGTGTTCGCGCAATCAGGACCAACCCACGAGGGCAGTGCAACCCCACCAAAGCCACTCGCTGCGAATTGTGCTTCAAGCCCCGTCAGGACACTGGCATACTAACAGGATTCCTGCTATACTTTACGCAATTATCCCGCGGGTTCGGACCATCTTATACGGGCGACCTGTGTCGCAGCAGACGCACAAAAGGCCCATCCATGGGCATGTGTGCGTTAGCAGAAGCCGAGGAGAGAGAAGTGTTGCCAAGATTCCCCCGCATTGCGGTTTGTGCTGTTGTTGTAGGCGTCTTGTTGTACGCGGCCGCCCGTGCAGACGTGGTCAGCATTCCAGCCGCCAAGGACAACACGCTTTACGACTCCTTCTCCGGTGATAGGAGCAACGGCGCAGGAGCGCATCTATTCACGGGTCGCACGGCGGAGTTGTTTAATAACCGTCGCCGCGCCGTGGTCGCATTCGACCTTACCGGCGTCATTCCGCCGGAATCAACATTGAACAGCGTGAGTCTGCGACTCTTCATGTCGCGCACGCCTACCGCAACGGCCACGACCACACAATTGCACCGCGTGCTGACCGATTGGGGTGAAGGCGCATCCGACGCCTCGGGAGCTGAAGGTACGGGGGCGCCTGCCCAGCCCGGCGATGCCACCTGGATCCACACCTTTCGTCCAGGATCGCTCTGGACGGACCCGGGCGGTGACTTTCAGCCGGCAGTCAGCGCGGCTGCGGCCGTGGGTGCGGTCGGCTTCTACACGTGGTCAAGCGACCAGATGGTCGACGATGTGCAATTCTGGATTGACAACCCGGCCCTCAACTTCGGCTGGCTACTCCTGGGAAACGAAACCGCCATACGCACGGCCAGGCGGTTCGATAGCCGAGAGAATCCGCTTAAGGCGCAGCAGCCTGAATTGATCGTCGATTTTACGCCACCCGAGACTTTTGCGTGCTGCCTGTTGAGCCAAGACCTCTGCCTCGAATTCACGGTGGCCGAGTGCGAGCAGGCAGGCGGTATCACGGTAGAAGGAGTGGCGGAGTGCGAGGGTGATCTGGACGGCGACGGCTTCGACGCGCTTTGCGGAGACGAATGTCCCACTGATCCGAACAAGGTCTTCCCCGGCGAATGCGGTTGCCTGCAGCCTGACACCGACTCCGACGGGGACGGATTCCCGAATTGTGTCGACGGGTGTCCGAACGATCCTGAAAAAACCGTTCCGGGCGTCTGTGGATGCGGCGTGGACGACGACGCAGACAACGACGGCGACAACGTTCCCGATTGCCACGACGTGTGCCCCGGCGCGGATGATGCCGTTTTCGCCCCGGAATGCACCGGCGCGATTCCCACGCTGTCCGCCTGGGGCGTACTCGTGACCGCGCTGCTGCTTCTGGTGGCGGGAAAGATTCAGTTCGGCAGGCGGACGCGGGCCACCTGAACCGGCGGCCAAGCCGTTACTCGAGTGTGTCGTTTGAGACGGATACGAATTCACTCGATGGGCTAGCAGAGCACACCGACATCGGCAGACCGCGTTGCGTCTTGTTCGGTTTGGCGCCGAATCCCGAACTTGGTGAGGTCCGGAAAAACATCAAACGGCCGCTTGTGCGTCCTGGCCAGGGACGCCACATGATCGAGAAAGGTAAGTTTGAGCGGCAAGGGGTGCGCCCACCAGCGGTCGAAGAACTGCTCGAATCGACGGAATTCCTGCCTGGACATACGCCCGTCGATCACCTCCCGTTCCAGCACATCACAAACGAAATCGAATTGATCCAAATCGAGTTGCCGTAGCGACTCCGTCAAGGTAGCCGCATCGTTCTCGGACAACCGATTGATTCGGTCCGTCATGATCGCCGTTGCACGGTTCTCCGCAAACATGTCCCTGACTCGCCCGGCTCACAACATACCGCCTCGGGCGGCACCAATCCGCCCTCGGGAGTTGCGTCACGCCGCGTCCGGTCCGAAAAAACCACCGACAAGACCTTCAGGGTGTCGCGTGACGCATGCCGGCGAGGGGCTGCCGGTCCACCCTCGCTCGATCCTCTATCGGCGAATTACCGGTTCAACTTTTATTTGTAAAGTCGATTTACTATCGGAGAAATCGCACATGGGCACTCTCGGCGATGGCCCGGAAATGGCCTTGCGCCGGAAAAACGCGGAACGATCGCGTCGTGCGCATCCAGCCGAACGGCCCAGGGGTCATCGTGCACTCGCACCCCAAAAGAGCCGGAAAACGAGTTTTCAAAAAATGCCACGATAGTGACACCCTGCGCCGACAGACTCTGCGGGATCGCTGCGGCCTGCGCCACATTCCGCCATCGTTTCGATCCGATCGGCTCGATTCGCGGTACGCGCCGGAGAACCCGCGGGGCCCGTCATACCCACGTCCCCCTCTGCCGCATAGCCCGAGTGGGCTCCCTCCAGCCACAGGCGCGACACGATCTTGCCCGCCAATTTTTTTTTGATGAGAGTGGACGTCACAGGAAGCAAGGTCCTATAGTTGGTCAGGCGGGCGGCAATTCGGGCAATCAGGTGCCCCACAGCGCCACATATCGGGAATCATGGGTTCGGATTCCCGCTCGCCGGGAGGTGTCCGTTTGCTGGGACTGGTCGCGGAACCGCAAGACGGATTGGGGCATGTTCGCGGTCAGTATCTCATTTCAGAGGGGCGGGGTTGCTGCATTTACAGGTAGAGACTTAACCGTTCGTACAGCGGGAGGGGTTGGCGTCTGTACAAGGTGGGCGGGGGACCGTCTTGGATCTTTCTGACGCTCGTCTGAGGTTTGCCGATGGAGTTTCGCGCGGTGACCCGCCCACCGTACACGCGTTTTCGGAAGTGACTCACTGACGGCACCGCTGCCGCATTCCGCGAGGCACGAATGGGGACACACGGAATGAGCGGTGCCGTCATCATTTTGTCCGCCAAAAACGAAACGCGCCGTCGTCAGGCGTCGTCAAAGGCTATCGCGTGTGGTACGGCCCGTGGAGCCCCCGCTGGATGGATCCACCATACAGCGCGGATCGTCGAGTGGCATGCACGTCGGTACGATGGGACGGCTTGCCGTTATGGCGCGCCGTCCTTGGTGCGAATGGCGTCAAATGCCTTCCTCAGATCCTCTTCACGCTTGCCGCGCAGGTCCGCGGGGAGCTCCGAACGTCGGATAAGCCACTCTATGGATCGTCCCTCTCCGAGCGGAACGACGACCTTGGCGACGTACGGATCCCGGCCGGGCACAGGGGTCGTGGACGCCGCGGCATCCGGCGACGCCGGTGTCACCCCTTCCGGTTGAAAAAACAGGATACCTTCCGGCCCGATGGCGTATCCGAGCCCGGTAGATGCGGCCAGGCGTTCGAGAATCTGCTCTGCCGGAACGTCCACCGCTAGCAGCGAGAAGTTCTGTCGAACTTGAAGCGAAAGCGCACGAAACGAGCCCGGCTCCACGCGCACGGAAACGTCGGCCTTCTCCCCCAGCGCTTGCAGCACCTCGATCAGCGGGCGGTTGGAAAGTTTGATCGTGACGGGTCTTGTGAGTTTTCGGCGCGTGATCACATCGCGCGACGATACGACGATACGAGGCCCATCGATACACCAGCCCCAGCCCAGTCCCTCGCAAGCGCGCGAGAGCGACTCAACACCCGTTCCCGCGCCACAGGCGCGGATGGCGCCGGCGAGTTGTGCCCACGGATCGGCCGCCTCGGTTTGAAACTCAATAAGCGTGCGCAGCCCCTCCAACTGCGCCGCATTAATTCCCGGCCGCATTTCGCGAATTCTCGCGAGCAAGTCGAGTTCTTCCCACGTAGCCGGGCGCCCGAGGCAGTGAAGCACCTCCAAAAGTACGACCTCCACCCTATCGTCGAGCACCCGCACGGACATTCCCAGCGGCGCCAGCAGCTCCATCAACCCGCGGCGTAGCGGCGTATCGCGCATTTCGACGCGATCTACAACCGTCTCCGGACCGTAGGGGGCCATGGCGAGCACCTCTGGGGGGATGACGATGCGCACCCCGGTCTTGGCTGCGATCTTCTCGATGGCGTCATCCAGCTTCACATCTTCCAAAAGGACATCAGCAGGCGCATCCAGCGCCTTCTCCAACGCTACGTGAGAACCACCCTGGGCTTTGGCTTGCGGTGTGGCTGTGAGCGAGCAGGTGGCCATCGTGACGCAACCCAAGAACCAAAGCCGAGCACTTGCTACGCTTGCCATTTGCACACCGATCCAACTGACTGTTCGCACCAGCCCAAACGAGTCGCGAGAATGTACTCCATCTCCATTCATGGCGGCGGGACGTCCTCCTGGTGCGCCCCGCCAAGTGGGGACGATCCCATGGCGATCATGGCCACCACAGCCCTACCATCATTGACGTCATGCTCTCTCGGCGATCGATCAAACCGCACGCTGGCGCCGGAACGTAACGTGGCATTCGCCGGTCGGTCTCCGAGCATTCCGTACGATACTTGTACGAAGGGGTGCGGCACCGAACGATCCCATAGCCACGCCGTCGTCACCAGAGCCACCGCGGCGGCAGCCGCCAGCGGCGCGCCGATACGAAAGATGAGTCGACGCGTTCGGTGCGTAGGACGAGACGCCGAAACACGCCTTGAGACTTCGCTGACAAAACGCCCCTCATCGATTTCCGGCGTGTGCGTCCCCCACCGCTCGAGAAGACTGTCGACCGATGCTAACGCCTCCTCGTCGATGTCACCGTCAATCCGCGCCTCAATCAGCGCCGCGTGCGCCTCCCAGTCCAACTCAACCTTTTCATTCGCCCATTTGCCGATCAAATCGTCCAAGTTTCCCAGATCTGATGCGAACACACGGAGCCGTTCGGAACCGCGCAAGTGGGTATCGAGCCGATCCTGCGCAGCGTCCGGCAACTCGCTGTCGCGCGCGCAGCTCGCCAAGAACTCCGGATCGTTCGGGTTGTACGAGGCATCAGGCATTCCGTTCTCTCGCGTGCGTCAGAGAAACTCCACCAACAGGTCCTTCAGTTTCTTGCGTGCCTGAAACACGTTCCATTTCACGAGTTCGATGCTGCATTCGAGAATCTCGGCGACATCCTTTTGCGGCATCCCCTCGACGCTGAACAGGATGAGGGCCAGCCGCTGCTTTTCCGGCAACGACGAGACGGCTTTACCAATCGCGTCCCGCAACTCCGTTGGACCCGCGTCCGTCTCATCACCGTCACGGGCCATGAGCCGCTCACCCATAAGCCCTAGCCTATCCTCCCCAGAATCCCCCAACGGTTCATCCAGCGAGGCCGCCGCCCGCGTCCCCCTTGCCCGCCGAAAATTCAGCGACAAGTTGCTCACAATCCGCATCAGCCACGGTCCGAAACGGGTCGGATCGCCAAGCTGACTGAGATGGCGAAAGGCCCGCACGAAGGCGTCCTGACTGACGTCGCCGGCGTCCTCGATGTTGTTGAGAAGTCGATAGGCCACCGACACGGCACGTCGCTGATACCGCCGAACGAGTTGCGTGAAGGCGGCCGTGTCGCCGTCCTGAGCGCGACGCACGAGATCGACTTCCGGCACATTCGTCCCATCCACATCCGCTTGCAACTCGCTCGACTCCGTCTGGTAAGACACCCGCAAGACCGGCTCGTTAGCCGTGGCCCCCGCTGCCGCCGGATGGGCAAAGCCGCCCACAGAGCCCATTTACGCCGGTGGCGTACGTTGGGACGCACACTGGTGCTTTGTCACAGCTTGTTTTTCGGGCTCGTCGAGGGTGGCATGGGCAAACTTGTTTGCCCGTGGCTCCTCCGAGGACGGCACGGGCAAGCTGCTGCTTGCCCATGCCACTCCCAAATACAAGTGTGACGGCACACTATCGGCCCTCCCGGCACCCGGCTAGGTCGACCCGGGAGACCCGGCGCCGGTTTCACAATCCCGGCGAATGGCCATCTTGCGGTCCTATTTTGCATTTGTAGCACCGAGTCGTACATTATCGCTTCGTGATCGGCGGAGGAATGGGCGCATCCAGTTTGGGGTAACATGCCCACGCTTGCGTCGGCATTTTCGACCGCCAGGGGATGCCCTTTCGTGGAATCACCTGAGCCGCCTTATTGTTGAATCACGCAGATAGGCCCCGATCTTTCCATGGACCTTTTGCACGAAATTGGCGAAACGCGAGACGCCGTCCGGGCTCTCCAGCGATCCGGCAATATAGTGGGCCTGGTGCCCACGATGGGCGCCCTGCATGCGGGCCACCTGTCGCTGATCCGCGCGGCTAAGGCTCGCTGTTCGGCCGTGGCCGTCACGATTTTCGTCAACCCCCTGCAATTCGGGCCCAGCGAAGACCTTGATGCCTACCCGCGGACGATGGACGCCGATCTCGCCATGTGCCAGGCGGAAGGCGTGTCGCTGGTGTTCGCCCCGTCCGTCAAAACGATGTATCCCGAAAACGCCAAAACCACGGTACACGTGGACGGGCTGACGAGCGGTCTCTGCGGCGCGCATCGACCCGGCCATTTTGACGGCGTGACGACGGTGGTGGCCAAGCTCTTCGAGATTCTCCCCGCGAACCAGGCGTTCTTCGGCGAGAAGGACTATCAACAACTCATGGTCATCAAACGCATGGTGGCCGATCTGGACATGCCCATCGAGATCGTCCCGTGTCCCACGGTGCGCGAGGATGACGGAATAGCCATGTCCAGCCGAAACCGGTACTTGTCACCAGCGGAGCGCGTGCAGGCGCGCGCCATCAGCCGCGCCCTGTTTGACGCGGTGAAGCAGGTAGGAGATGGAAAGGTCGATGCTCAACCCATCGTGGACACGGTGCGTGCCACGATTCAAGCTGCGGGCTCGTGTACGATCGATTACGCCGAGCTTGTCGACGCCGAGACGCTGGTTCCGCTGTCTAGGATCGATCGGCCCGCGCGGCTCTGTGTCGCCGTGCGGATTGGAAGCTGCCGGTTGATTGACAACATTGTCCTAGTCACACCCTGAGCGGGCATTCAGCCACGTACCGCAGGCATCCCTGCCTGCAACTTACTCGCGAGCCCAAGCGTATAGGCGGCTTCGAACCTGAAATCAAGCCGTATGAGGAAAGAACGGGTGCCACTGGCGGCTTGCCCGCCAGTGCGGTCCCCAATCGACGTACGAACTCAACTGGAAGCCGCAATGCAGGCAGGGATGCCTGCGGTACGACTTGTGTTTTGCGGTTTAAGTCACCACGATTTGGCACTTCTCCCACAGACGGTTAGGATTCGCGACGTACCGGGTGCGGTCATCCGGCGGCCGATTCGACGAAAACCAACCCAAGACGGGAACCAACGGAATGCACCCCGAGCTTTTCACGTTGCCGGTGTTAGGCATCAGCATCAAGACCTACGGCTTCTTCCTGACGATAGGGTTTCTAAGCGCCGTTTGGATGGCCATGAAGCGCGCCGCCCGCGTACACGCAGACCCGGACCGCGTGCTGGATCTCGGGTTTCTCGGCTTGATCTTCGGCGTCGGCGGTGCCCGGCTCTTCTACGTGATCCACTACTGGAAAACCGACTTTGCGAATGCTGACAACATATTCATCCGTGTGATCGATATCCGGCAGGGTGGGTTGGAGTTTCTCGGCGGGTTCCTCGGCGCCGCGACGGCCATCACCGTGTACCTGATCCTCAAGAAGCAATCCGCCCGTCTGTATCTGGACATTCTCGCTCCGGGGCTGGCGTGGGGGTTGGCGTTCGGTCGGATCGGCTGTTTCTTCAACGGCTGCTGCTTCGGCGGGGTCTGCGTGACCGAGCAGAACCATCAGCAAGCCCGCCTGCCGTGGGCCGTGCAGTTCCCCTATGGCAGCGCCGCCCAGCAGCGGCAATGGGAGGACCGCAAGGTCACCGTACCGGCCGAGCTCATCACCAGCACCGGGGTACAGAACGTCCTGATCCCCAGCGCGGCCCTCAACATGTCGGTCGAAAAGCGTGAGGCACCGAAACGAGCCGTCATCACGCTGACGGAGGAGTTGGCGAAACTCAAGAAGGACAACGCGGAGCCCGCGCAAATCCAGGCCGTCGATAAGGAACTGAAGACGGCCACACAATATTGGGAACAATTCAAGAGGAAGCATTTTCTCGGGCTCGTGGAGAAAGCGCAGGCGTACCCGTCGCGGCGCAACCCGGAGCGCAAAACATCAGTTTCGGAATTGCAGGCACTGGCCGCCCACGCCAAGTCCTTACCGGTCCACCCGACGCAATTGTATTCCGCCGTCCACGCGTTAATTCTGTCCGGGCTTTTGTCGGCCGTGTTCGCCTATCGCAAGCGCCACGGCGTTGTCATCGGCTTGCTGTTTGTGCTCTACCCGGTCGCGCGGGTGCTGCTGGAATTGATCCGCGCCGACAACCCGCACGATACGGCCGGTCTGACCATCTCGCAGTTCGTGAGCGTCACCATGTGCGTGCTCGGCATCATCTACCTGGTGGTGCTCTACAAGGTCCTCCCCGAGCGCTCCCCCTACGCCGTCGCGGCGCGGATGCCGGAAGTGGAAGCGGAGGAGAAAGTGTAGGTCGGTTCTTGCCAGACCACCGGACACCCGTCGGGCAGACGACTCTTCAACGGTGAACGACCGGCGAGCTTGGAGACCCGAACGGGTGCCACTGGCGGCTTGCCCGCCAGTGCGCGGTCCGGACTCGTCCCAACGGCCGGTTACATGAAGGACGCCGTGGGGACTCTGGTATTCGCGGGACGGCTGACGACTCCACGGCCGAAAAACCACTTGACTATCGTACCCATATAAGGTCCAATTGTACCCGATATGCGTACAGTCGACGAATACCGTCCAAGTGCCCTCGCCACCGCCCTTTTCGGCAAGACCAGGCAGGCCGTACTTGCACTACTATTCGGGCATCCCGACGAGTCGTTTTACGTGCGGGAGGTCGTCCGCTCAGTGGGCGCCGGCCACGGCGCGGTTCAGCGTGAACTCCGACAGCTTGCCGCTGCCAGTATCATCAGACGGAGCGTCGATGGTCATCAGGTGTATTACCAGGCGAACGCGGAGAGCCCGATCTTTGAGGAGCTTCGCGGGCTGATCACCAAGACGGCCGGTGTGGCGGGCGTACTCGCGGAATCTCTCGAGTCCCTCTCCAACCGCATCCGCGTGGCCTTCGTGTACGGCTCGGCCGCCAAGGGCAGTCTTAAGGCGGAAAGTGACCTGGACTTGATGGTCATCGGAAACGTGCGTTTTTCGACGGTGGTCAAGGCCTGCCGACCGGCGGCCCAGAAACTTCGCCGCGAGATCAATGTGACTGTCTACCCCGCGTCCGAGTTTTGTACTAAGCTCTCCGCGGGACACCATTTCGTAAAGTCAGTGATGGCCGGCCCGAAGATATTCGTATGCGGCGACGAGGATGAGCTTAAGCGACTTACAGAGAGCGGGATGGCTCGCGGAGCACAGGTTGAAAGCCTGTCATAAAGTAGCCGGTGGCAAGGCCGCCGAAGGCGTGCGCCGCCACCGGTCAGGATCACGCCGACCAACACGACCCTGAAAGGGTCGCAGAACGAACATTAAGACCACAGATAGCGAGGATCGAACGCCACACCGTACCGTTTGGCCAACGTGACAAGCTCATCTTCAAAGGGCAGAGACTTGTGTCTTTCCGTCTGCCCGCGAATGTACTCCGTGACCGCGCCGACCTGGGATTCACCGATGGAGAACGCGCCGTATCCGTCCTGCCAATGAAATCCGACCAAGTCGTTCCCCTTTGTCTTGAGCCACTTCGAGGATTGTTTCTTCAGCATCATCATGAAGTCACTCAACGCAATCTTCTTCGACAAGCTGATGAGCAGGTGAACGTGGTTTTCCGTACCGCCAACAACCAGGGCCGGTGATTCACAGCGGCGACAGATCCCACCGAGATAGGGGTGCAAGTCGGGCTCTACGACGGGGACAATCAGATTGCGACGCTCCTTCGTGGAGAATACGACGTGTACCAACAGCCGTGTGAGCGTCTGTGCCATGTGAGAATCCTACCGGTAGCGACCTCCACGGAATAGGAACAATCCCAAAATCACAAAGACCCTCCGATATCCAAGCCGGCGACAGGCTGTTCTGCGACCCTTTCAGGGTCGGCTATCTTGGAGACATTCGCGTCCGTGGGCGGCGTCCCGCTGTTCGCGGGACTTGCCCACGGCTACTCTCGATCAGCCCTTCAGGCTGATTCACCGTATGACACAATGCTACATAACGCGAGACGGCTCGGGAAGAGGATGCGCGGCCGAGTAGCCAGTGAGACCCACACGCGTCACTCGGTCCACCGTGTCGCTACCATTCCCCCGTGCATCCAGCGAAAATCTCAGCGTCACTGTCCAGGGGAAAAGGACCGTTCACCGTCCCCGGTGGGCGTAACGCGTTGATATCCGCCTCGGGGTTGTGGTCATGCAACGGGGTCTTGCTTGACGCGAGTCTGTAGAAGCGAACGGCCAGGCGCGGTAGGTCGTCCTCGGAAACTTCCCACTCAAACTGGCACTGCTTGTCTAACAGCCGTATTCGCCCAAGGAGTCCCTTCCCATCCTCCTGGTTTACCCGGATCGATAAGGCCATGATCCCATCCGTCCTAAGGAACGGTAGTGCGGTCAGCGCAAGGAACTCTCGCCCCTCGTTGTTGCTGTATAGCCACAAGAGTATGTTGCCGAGCGACGCCATTCCTCGCCGGTTACCGCATATCTCGATTACGGATAGGTCGTCGTTAGCGCCATGTATGTGCCCTTGGTCACGCTGCGATATGGTTAAGCTAGCGCCAGGCAGCGTCAGCATCTTATATGCCTTTTCCTCACACATGTTGCTCCTCGCCTGTTTGGCCGCCGCCTCGTCGACTTATACATCAGCGGCGCCGGAGCCGCATTGGCGAATTGACTATCGAGCATTCTATCTGCATCGCCAGAATCTCGGAATCCCTGTGAAGTACGGGCATCGCGCCTTCAATGTTGACCGGCGTAAATGTCGGACCACGGTCCAAGTACCGCCATTCTCTCACACTCTGCATCCTACTCATGCCAGACTTTCATAGCCTGCTGTGGCGCCTGCCCGGCTCTTCATTCCGCTCCCGGCAACGGCCCGAGTTCCGTATTTCGCGCCAGGGTGGCGAGGACGTGCATGGGGTCGTTCTCGCCTTCGCGTCTCAACTCGAGGTGGACATCGCTGCCGGCGGGGAGCATGTACAGCGCCTGCACGAGTTGGCCCATGTTGCGGACCGGTTTGCCGTCGGCTTTGACGATCACGTCTCCGGGCCGCGCGCCGGCGGCCTTGAGCGGCGACGGATCAGCGATGGCGGCGATGGTTACGCCGCCGTGTGAATGCGGGTCGGCCTGCATGCCCAGCCAGCCGCGGTAGAAGGACTCACCCGTCATCAGGTATTCGACGATCCCCTCGACGCGGCGACGCGGCAGGGCAAAGCCTATCCCTGAGTCGTACATCTCTACGCCGGACAACTCACCCGGCCTTTGTGCCATGGGCACGCACAAACCCAGCACACGACCGTGTATATCACACAGCGGCCCGCCGTAGTTGGCGGGGCTAAGCTTGGCGTCCGTTTGCAGTGCGTTGCCGCGCATGCGGTTGACGGCGCTGATGATCCCCACGGTGACCGACGGGTCGTCGCCGCCGAAGCCGAGCCCCAGGGCGATCGCCCACTGCCCCACCCTCGCTTCCCGCGCGTCGGCCCATTCGGGGACCGGCAGGTCGGTGCCATCGACCTTCAGCAACGCCAGCTTACGCACCTGATCGCGGGCCACCAGGTCGGCCGCCAGCCGGCGTCCGTCGCCGAGCGTTACAGAAATCAAAAGCGGCTCACGCACGAAGTTGAAGCTGCTGGTGATAATGTACCCGTCGCTACGGTAGATGAGCCCGGTGGTCGCGCCGTCGGCCACGTTGAAGCCGGAGCCAGGGGCGTCGCGAAACAAGTTAGGATTCTCTTCAGGCGTCTCCGGGTCTTCGTCTTCCTCGGTTGGTAAAATGACGGCCGGCGGTTGCGCACCGCCTACCGTCTCCACGCGCACCAGAAAGGGTCGCATGCGCTCGGCGATGTCTCCGAAAACGCGCTGTGAGGCGCGCAGGGATTCATATTGAGCATCCGAGCTTTCGGCAACGCCGTCTGCATGGGCGGTCGAATCATGCCCACGCGAGCGTGGGCATGCCACCCAGCTTGCGATACACGCGATTGCCAGAAACCATGCCACTGATATCGTCTGAGCGCGGGAGCCAACTGTCGATGATTGCCGTTTCATTCCGGTTGCGCCTCCGTCTCGACGTGAACATCCAGAATGCGCCGCCCGCGCCGTATCACCAGGTGTACGGACTCGCCGGGCGTGACGGCCTCTACCCTGGCGTCATACTCCCTGGCGCTTTCCACCGTCCTGCCGTTGACCGAGAGAATCAGATCGTCGCGGCGCACACCCGCGCGGGACGCGGGTGATCCGCGACGCACCCGCTCGACAAACGGCAGCACGGTGCGATAGCCGGTCCGCGACAGCTTGATCCCCAAGTCGACGTCGCCCGCGTCCTTCACCGTCGCATCCACGCCGGGCGGCTCATCCGACGGAGGACGAAGGGCCTCTTGCACGAATTGCGCGAGCACCGCACGAGGAATCGCATAATTCAAATGCGTGTGTGTGAGGTTGGATAGTACGACCCGGCCGGTCATCCCGACGAATCCGCCGTCGATGGTGACCAGCGCACTGCCCGGCGCACCGGGGTTGCTGGTGATCGCATCGATGACCAGGCACTCGCCGCGATAGGGAAAGTCGCGTACGCGTCGCCGTGCGTCCAGCCGCGTGGAGACCGAATAAACGCCGTGGGCGATCGAAACGGTTTCCGCGCCGTCCGCCACTTTGAAGGCATTGCCGGCCGCCACGACCCAGTCGCCCGGTCGTAAGGGCGTCTCCACGGCGAGATCGAAGTAAGGAAACGAAGGGAGCGTCGCGGCGCCTTCGGCATCATCAACTGACACGTCGTTCATCCCATTCGGACCGTGCCGCGCCGACTTTAATTGCAGCAGCGCGAGTTGGCGATCGGCATCGCGGTGGATCAAGTCGGCGCCGTATCGGGTGCCGTCATACGACACGGCGAGAATGTTGGACGCCCCCACCAGCAGCGACGACACGGTGACCACCATGCCGTCCGCCGACACGATCACACCCGTGCCGTATCCTTCCTGCATGCCCGCGCCGATACCGTACAGTTTTACGACGCGTTTCGTGGCCGCCACTATCGCGCGGTCGAACCCACCGGCGTCTACATACCGCGTGGCACACATCAGGAGAATCACGATGACAACGGTGCGTCGCATAGTTGCTGGTCCGGTGGTGGGCGGTGCCCACCCTACTCAAATCACTCACGGCCTGGCTTCGCCAGACCGTGCCACTCATCTGCTCCACCCATCAAGAAACGTCTGACAGTGTACTACTCGAATCGCCAGTCGCTCAGGGTGTCCTGCCAGGAAAAATTCGGGCCGACCACGCGGATACGCGTCGCCCGCAGAATTCCGCCGAGATCTCGATAGTCGTCCAATTCGATCGTCGCCGTCGCCCCCGACGGTATGTCCCGCACATCGATGAACCGCACCCATCCGCGTTCCAGATCGACAACGAGCCGCGCCTCGGCGTGCTCGGTCACGGGCCATTCCAGAATCTCGAACGGCGCCAATGACGACGCGGCGACATCGCCCTTCGCTTCAGAGCCCTTTTCACGCACACGCGCGCGCGAGTCTGCGCCGCCGTGGGAGACCCTCGTCAAATCGAGCACGCGGTGGGGCAGCGTGAGCTTCTTCTGCGAAACAAATAGCGCACCGTAGATCATCGCAAGTTCCGCCGGCAGATCGTACGGCTCGCCGGACGCACTCGCACGCTGTATTGCGCTTTGATCGGTGTACTCAATCTGTCGCCCTTCGCGTCCTTCGCCCAGGATTTCGGTCATGCGCACCGGACCATCGCCGGCCTGCGATAGCAAGAAACTCTCATCCGGCTTGTCGGCGGCCGCGCCGTTCATGCCGTACGAACGAGTTAAGGTACACGACCACGAGCCTATCCGGTTCCGGGTACCCTCTTTGTCCGGCGGCTGCAACGCACTCAGCACGCGCTCGACCTCGGCAACGTTCACCCCGCGATCGACCTCAAAGGGCTCCGGCAACTTTGGTGTGACGGCGTCCAGCCGCACGGTGACGCTGTGCGCCTCTCCTTCTCGCTCGTAACCAAGACGCACGTGCCAGTCGCCCGGATAGGTGCCCAATACGCTGGCGTAGTGATTGGGAGATCGAATGTCCGTGTCGTCTAGCCGCAGCAGCACATCGCCGGGTCGAACGCCCGCCAGGTAGGCCGGTCCGTCGCGCAGCATCTCGCTGAAGACCGCCTGGCCCTGCTCGTCGGGAACGGTGATCGCCTGCAAGGTCCCGTGTTTCGCAAGCAGCCCGGCGCGTAACGCCGGAATGAATCGCTTGATCTGATTGGTCGCGATGGCGTACCCGAAGCCGACGTTGAATCGGCCACGCGTGTTGACGGAAATACGACCGTTAATGCCAACCACCTCACCGGACATGTTGAACAGAGGGCCGCCCGAGTTGCCGGGGTTGATAGACGCATCCGTCTGGATGCAATCCGAGTAGATGAGATTGCCCTTGACACCCCATTGGTAGCGATGGACACCGGTTACCAGTCCCCGCGTGACGGTGGGCGTGTAATCTTCACTGATGGAAAACGGGTTACCCATGGCCAGCACGGTGTCACCCAGCGCGAGGCGATCGGAATTTCCGATTTGCGCGTACGGAAACGTCTCACGCCCTTCCAGTCGAAACATGGCCACGTCGCCGGTCGGGTCGATCCCCAGCACGTGCAGGCGACGGAGCTTGCCGTCCGAAAAACCGCCCCAGCCCTCGCGCTTACCCAGCATGCCGGCCACCACGTGAAAGTTGGTGATGCCGATGCCCTGTGGGTCGATCAACACGCCCGAGCCGCCACCCTGCTGTTCCTCATCGAAGATGCACACCACGCTCGGCGACACGCGATCGATCAACGCGATACGCGCCGCCTCATCTTTCTGCACCAGTGCGAGGGAATCATCTGGGGCGGAAGGCATGGCCGTTGCCAAGACAGCCCAACAGCAGAGAACCAGTGCAGGGACCGCCTGAAGGTACCGGCCGCCCCCCATGGCGGCCGTTGTACCGCGTTTGATTCCGAGACAAAAACACTGTTGCGGATTCGAGTAACGAATTGGAATTACCTTTCCACAAACAAGACCGAAACTGTCGCCCTTGCGTTCTGTTGAGCAGGTACCGGTTGGTCGTGCATTGTGGTGTTTTCGGCTACGCACGGCCGCCACGGGGGGCGGCCACTACATTTATCCGACCGTCGCGCTACTGGCTCTGGCTTGCCGGACGAATCAACCGTGCCCCGGCCCAATCGGCGTGATCCGACAGATCGAGCCCGGCGCCGTAATCCACAACGAGCGCCAAAGTCCGGACACCGCGTACGTCCACGCGCACCATCGCCGGATCGTCGGCACCGGTCACTTCGCCGCTCTCGAACAACATCCGCTCGTCGCCCAGCACGCGAAACACCACGTTGCCGGCGGGTCGAACGTAATCATCGATTCCAATCGTCGCGACAAAGGTGTCGTACGCGCCGTCAATCTCGTACAGCAGCTCCGTGTGACTATGTACGCCCAGGCCCTTCTCGAAACGGCGCCCGTCAAGCAGAATGGCGCCACCGGACACGCTGCGATCCCGCCGCACCGGCCAGTTCCCGTGCAACAGTCCGGACATCTTCTCACCAATTGTCGGCATATCGCTCAGGAATCGCACGCGATCGCTGTTGACCCTCATGCGCTGAATGCGACCAATGGGAAGTTCTGCCCTAAAGCCGGCCGCCGCCGCAACCCGGACGGTATCCGCGGTGGCTGTCACGGTCGCAATGGATAGCGCCGTCCCGTCCGAAAGATGCACGGTCAACGGCGCGACCGTGCCGGCGTGGCCATTGCCCGCGAAGACGATTCCGTAGACTTTTTCCAGGCGAAACGTCTTGTCCTGCATGTCGATCTTGATAACGCCGCCGGAAGCATCGAGCGTCTTGAGCCGCCCGGGCACCGCCCTGGCCGCGTCATCACTTCTCGACACGACGACATCACGCCCGGGACGGCGCGCCGCCAATGTGTCTTCGTAAAGCGACGCCGCTTTCGGAAATGACGCCGGCGCGGCAAAACGCACACCGGCCAACTGATCAAAGGACAATGTCACTTCGTCCACCACGCTCAGCCGGCAGACGATGCCATCGGCGGCCTCCCTGACGATCTTCCCCGGAATGCGGCTGCCGTCGGTTAGCGTGAACACCGCGTCGAACGTCGGCGCTACCGGCTCGACCATAAATGACAATGCGGCGATGTCTTCAAACGAAACGATCTTTGACTCGCCGCCTACGACCAGGCGCACTTTGGACGAATCGGTGATCCCCTCAAACATTCCGGACAGCGAAGTGCCGTCTATGGTCTTCAGGTTCACATCGACAGCACGTGCGGTCGTACCGCCCAGCAAGGTCATGACCAAGAAACCATACAGGGCTGCCCTGCGGATGGATGCTGCCGATGGGACAATCCGTCCTTGGGTGGCATGCCCACGCTCGCGTGGGCATTTCTCGGTGGGACTACAACTCATAGCTGGGTCACATGCCCAAGCTCGCGTGGGCATGATTCGACACCTTCGCCGCACATGGCCACACTTGTGTGGCCATGCCACCCAACCATGCCATCCGACACGGGCCAGGGCGTTCGATGAAGTTTCTGGAATGCTCTTGATCATCATACTCAGGGCTTCTTGCCAAGCTCCTCGTAGTATTGCTCGACGAGTTGCCGGTACCGACTGGGGAACGACTCGCGCAGCGCTTGCAGCACGCGCTGGCGCTCGGCCGGCGGCATGGCGCCCCACATTTCGGCCGGATTGGCACGGCGTCCCTCGCGCAGCGACCCTTCCCTGGCCTGCCCGGGGGGCAGCCTCGAATCAGGCATGGGTTGCTGCGGCGTCTGACGCCCGCGCGACCGGCTGTTACCACTTCCACCGCCCCCGCCCTTCTCCTGCTCTTCCGCCTCCTCGATGAGCTTGTCGAGCAACTCGACGATCCGGTCCTGCCGCTGCTGCACACGCTCACCGCTGTCGCCGTGCGTGAGACGGCGGCCGGAATAGTGCATCAGATCAACGACGTCGCCCATGCGGCCCGGTTGACGTCCCTGAAGCTCCAGCAGCATCTGCTGCGCGGCGATAGTCAATCGCTGTGGCGCATCGGGAAATTCCTTCAGGAAGCGCTCCAGGGCCACGCCGGCATCCTGGTACTCCAGGTTCGACAGAAGACAATAGCCGCGCAGGAAACGCATTTCCGGTAGGAAATACGAATATTGCGCCACTCGCTCTCCGTCATCAGTCAGCAGTGTGTCCACCAATCCGCCGGCGTCGATGAGATTCTCCTGCGACACAAGCGCTTTGATCCGATAAGACGCGGCATGGACCGCCACAAAGGGATCCGCATCGGATTCGAGTGATGCCATCATCTCGGCACACTCTGCGTATTTCTCTTCGTCATAGGCATCAAGCCCGGCGCGAAACCGCTCGGAGAAGAGCGCGAGCCCCTGCGTCAGGAACTCTTCACCGTCGCAGTCGTCGCATTTCGCCCAGCGTTGCTGTATCAGGTCGCGCGCTTCGGCGGGAACCGCCTCACTGCCCGCCAGGGATTCCACGAATCGATCCACCGGTGTCGATGCGACCACGCGCACCGCCGACGCGAGTACAAAGCAAACGGCAAAGACAGTCGGACGCACCGTCACGGTTTAAGAAACTCCCTACTCTTACGGTTGATTCTTGCGCTCGTGCAGCTCACGCGCAATCTCGGCACATTCCGCTTGGCGCGCGGCGGCTACCCGCATTTCCTCAGATAGCGACTCCGCCGCGGCATCCTCTTCTCCCCGCATGGACTCGATCGCCGCCGTTCGCTGGTTGACACGCTGCTGACTCGAACGAAGCAGCTTGAGTTCCGCGGACGTCGGCAGAAGCGGCGACTCCTGATCGGAATCCGCCTGCTGGCCGTCCTGTTGTTCATTCTCCTGCTGCATGCGTTTGACGGCCTCGAGCAACTGGTCCAGGGTTTCGACCAACTCGCCTTCCATGGTCTGCGTGAGCGCATCGATCTTGGCCTCGGACAATCGCGCCGCCACGCTCTGCATATCTTCGGAGAGCTGACTGACGACGCGAGGAAAGACGATCGTCGTACCCTCTTCGTCAAGAATATGCTCGGCCGAATCGGCGCGATCCGCCGCCGCACGCTGCCGTTCGCCAAGCTCCGAAGCCTGCAAACGATCCGCCCGTGTGAAATTCGCCTTCCCGGTCTCAGCGAGCGCATCCGTTTCCGCATTGATGCCGCGCTGCCGTCCGAGCAAATCGCGAAAGCGAACCTCGAGCCCGCGGAGCATTTCCGCGCGATCTTCCTTGCGGAGCTGATTCAGCATCTCCTCCAGTTCCTGCTGGGTCTGCTCCAGGGCATCAATGGCGCGTTCCTGTTCCTCGGTGGCCTGCTCCGGCTCCTCCTTGTCGAGTGACTCCGCGGCGTCTTCCATGTGCTCACCGGCGCGATCCAGGTTGTCCAAGCCGGGTGGCTGTTGTTGTGGCTGTTGTTGAGGCTGCTGTTGCGGTGATTCGCCGCCTTCCTGCGGTTGACCACCCTGCTGCTCACCACCACCTTGTTGCTGTTCACCGCCCTGCTGCGACTCGCCACCGCGCATGCGTTGCGATAATCCCTGTGTGTCTTCCGCCACCTTCTGCTGGTCGCCCGCCTGTCCCTTTGTGGAAGACTGTGCCTCGAGTTCTTCGATGGCCCGCTCGATCTCCTTCCGCGCCCGCTCGAGCGCCTCGCGCGCTCTCCGATCGGCCTTGTCCGCCTGCGCGTTGTCGTCAGCGCGCAATCCTTGTGCCGCGTCCTCCATGGCCTTCTCGGCCTTTTGAACTTCTTCAGAGGCACTGCCCGCTTGGCGCCTTGCGGACTGTGCCTCGGGCGAGTCGGCCTGCTGGCTCGGCGCCGACTCACTGGCGTGTTTCATGTCCTCCGCGAGATCGCCGGCCTCGCGCGCGGCGTCCGCCTGCTGTTCCACCTTCTCACCTGGATCGGTGGACGGATCTTTCCCGTCCGGTGGCGCCTTTGTGCCGTGCAACTCGCCTTGCCGTTGTGAGAGCGCGTCGAGCCGTGCTCGGAATTGTTCAAACTGCTGCTTCATGCGACGCAGGACACTGGCCTTCGCCGATTGATCGCGCATACCCCGCTGGCGCTCCAACAGTTTCGACACTTCCTTCTTATAGGTCTCCAGGCGATCCATCTCTTCCTCGCGCTGTGGGTTTTCGACGTCGCGCGCCAGCAGGATGTCGAGCAGTTGCTCCGCCTTTTGCACCCATTCGTCCTGCTTCTCGACAGCGCCGGTGAGCATGGCCGGGTCATCGAGCATCTCGATGATCTCGTTGAGTTGCTCGGACAGACCCAAGGCACCCGCGCGCTGCAGCGCGCGCTGCAGCTTGGTGGCATTTTCCGGCTCCGTATCGGCCAGCTTGGATCTCAGATCGAACACCCGCTCGCGGAATCGGTCGAGCCGAGCGCGTACCATTTCCTCCTTGGCGGCGAGTGGGGATGACGCCCCCGGCTGGTCGCCGGCGTCATCGCCGGGTGTCACAGTCTGTGCGACGGCGGACCCGCCGGAGAGCGCGAAGACCAGGGAGATCATCAGGCCAAGAACACAAACTTTCGAGATGTGGTTTGATCGTGTCATCATTCGTCCGCCATGCGCTCCGGGTGGCATGGGCAAACTAGTTTGCCCGTGCAGTCGCGCGAACCTCATGGGCAAGCGTTCGCTTGCCCATGCCACCCGACACAGCGCCTTACCACTCAAGGTCCCCTTCGTCTTCTTGCTCATCAGTCGTCAAAAAGATCGCCCGTATCGCGCAGGACCGCATCCTTTGTTTCGGCATTCAGCTCGCGCTGCAATCGTAGAATGTCGCGGAGCATATTCACGACCTCGTGGTATCCCTCCCATTGTAGCATCCGATCCAGCACGAGGCGCATTTCGTACAGCAGGGCCGCCTGTTGCGGATCCACGAGCGACGCTTCCTCCGGCGCCCCTTCCCGCGCCCATCTCCGCAGCATGTCGGCCGCCGTGACCATATCCCGATTCACCAACCGCCCCAGCGGCTCGATAATGCCGGTCCCGATTCGCTCACGCTGATCCGTCGTATCCAGCTGATTCACTGCCAGAGAGGCCAGAATCTGCTCAAATTGCTGCCTCACCACGTTGACCGAGCCGGCAATGTTCCGCTGACGCCGTTCGACCGGCGCCAACTCCACCATAAGCGACTCGCGCGGCAAACCGCGATTGAAACTGTCGAATATTGTCAGGAGTTCGCCGCGTAACTGCTCCTGTGCATCCACCAGCCGCTCAAAATCCTGCCGGTATTCCTGCTCGCGCCGGGCGAGCTCGCCCAACAGCTCTTCGCGCGTGACGACGCGCATGACCTGTTCCGTCGTCTCTCCCCGCCCCGGACCGGTCACGTCGTTGAAGTCGCCGGCCGCAGCCTTCAATCCGACGGTCGCCCCCGGCTGAACTGAGGCCGACACCACCGGCCACTGCACCGAGGTCGAGAACGTCGGCACCCGAGCCACAAAACCAGGAAGATCGATGACGCCGATACGCTCCTCGTCCTTGGAAATGCGATACGCCAATTCCACGGACGCGAGCCCGTAGGTATCCGAAAACGCCAATTCGATCGGAATGACTGCCGCCGGCGTGATCATGTCGCCGACACCGGGCAGTTTCATTCGTGCGATCGGAGCTTCATCTTTCACTAGGCGAAGTGCGAAACTCACCGGCTTGCGGTTTGTCAGGCCCGCGTCGTCGACGAGCTCGAAGGAGTAGGTGTGTGATTCTTCGGGCACGAACGTCACGACGTAGCCTTCGCCTTCCGGTTGCGCATCGCGCACCGCCGTCGTACCGGCCTTGAGTGTGGCGCGATTCACGGGTTTGTTCGTGGCGAACCGAATCGCCACGCTCGTGCCGGGCAGGATCTTCGCAGACCGCTCACCCTCGCCCAGTGCAAACGGCTCGATCTCCACATAGGTCGGCGGTGTCAACCGCACACTCCAATGCTCGATGCGCGGGCGGTCGACGAGTCGCGCTTCGATTTCCCGCGTCCGATCGTCGCCGCCTTCCAGGTAGAACCGGAAGTCCTCGCGGGCATTCTTGAAAACGTATCGATAGCGATAGTGTCCTTCGGCGCCGACGGTCACCATGAGTTCGCGTCCGACTTCACCTGATGCCGTCTCGTAAAAAAGCTCGGCCATTCGCGGCTGCTCACCCTGCGCGTAGGCCTGGATGACGATGTCGTCGCCCCGCGCACCGACGATGCGACCGTCCTGGGTTTCAACAACCAGAGTCGTGCGTTTGGGCCACGGTACGTCGCGAAGCAAGACATTGCGCGCAAACCAGAGACCGGTCATATCCGGGCTCGCCAACGCCGAGCACGCCGCCACGACGGCCACGGCGCCGAACATCGCCATGCGACGCCTGGCACGCGGCAGATCCAACACGCGGAGGAAATCAACGGATTCCACGGCGCGGTGGGCGCGTTCGATGACCGACGCCATCAGCGACTCGGAGTTCGATTCGCGAGGCCCAACCTCGCCTGACGAGAACCGAATCGCCGAAATCAGAAGGGAAGACAGCGACGGGTGACGGCGCTCCACCAGACGAGCGGCGTCGCCCAGGCCGATCCTGGTGCGCCAGGGATCGACCAGTCGCCACCAGATCAGGTATCCGGCTCCGGCCAGTACTGCCCCCAGCAGCGCCGCCCGCATACTGAATCGTAGACCGCGCGCCAGGTAATCCAGCGTACACTGCACCCATGCCGCGATCAGCAGGAATGTGGTCAACCAGATCATGCCGTCGAGCAGCACGTACGCGCGCAGCCGCAAGATCAGCGCATGCAACCGCCCGATCAACCGTTGATCCAGAGCGTGGTAGACCTTACCTGGCATTTATTCTTACCGAGTTACGTCGCTGGACCCATTGCGGGCCCGCAACCATGACGGCGGCATTCGCACCGTATCCTCCTTCAGCCTGAAAGGCTGATAGGCAGTAGCCGTGGGCAAGTCCCGCGGGTAGCGGGACGCCGCCCACGGATATTGTCCCCCAACAAGTCGAGCCTGTAAGGCTCGCAGAACACTGCTTCGGCAAGTCACAAAATTGTCCTCTTCGACCCCATCAGGGTCGCGGGCGGTTGGGGCCGCCAACCGGTGGCGGCGTCCGCCTGCGGCGGACTTGCCACCGGCTACTTTCTGGCAGGCCTCCAGCCTGCGATTCTAACCCTTGTAACCGTCATTCATACGGTTCGTCGACTCGGATGCCAAACGTCACGCACACGCGCCCTACAACAACCGATTCCACTTTCGCAATCCCCACTCCACCGCCAGCAGGCTCACGAGCAAACCGAGTACAAATCCATTGTCCCAGAGGGTACTCGGCCTGGATCGGATGGTGATCTCCTCGTGCAGATCCGGGATCGACGAGGCCACCTTGTCCAATTCGTCGATATCGTGGTACTTGCCGCCGGCCGACCCTTCCGCCAGCGCGGTCAGTTCCGCCCGGTTCATCTGCGGACGCAGCACCTCAATGTTCGGTCGGACCACAAGGATTTCCTTGCCCACCTCCACTTGGCGGGTCGCGGCGTGATCGTCCAGACTGACGCTGATGCGACACGCGCCGATTCCCTCCGGGACGAATCGTCCCTCAAACCAACCGGGCTTGTTCTTGAGCCGGTCCAGCGTGCACGTCCGCCGACGCCCGTCACGCTCACATGTCGCGACAATCGATTCACGGTCTAACGGCTCGAAGCGTTCGTTGAACAGCCGCGCCGACACCGTGACCGCATCGCCCAGGTTGTAGCGATCGCGCTCGGTCAGCAGCAAACCGCGTCGCGAGCCACCTAGCAGCTTGCCCTCCCCCAGGTAGCGCACCATCTGCACCCAGAATCGATCGAAGATTGCTTCGCCGTAACGCCGCCATCGCCAGGTGCCGTCAAACGCCAAAAAGCCCGTTCGCCCGGCACCGACGTATTGAACGGCCACCAGCGGGTGCCCGCCGTAGGCGTTGCGCAAACGCGGGTCTCCGTGTCGCATCAGCACCGTCGCCGCGGGCTTTTCTCGCAGCACGGGAAAGTGCCAATGCACACTACCGATTTCCCGCCAGGCCATTCGCGTGGCGGTATCATCCACGCCGAGCTTCATGATGCTGTGCGCCGCCGCGACAGGCGTCACCTCGACCGGCGAAGGTTGCGTTTGATAGTGTCCGATCTGGTTCATGACCAGATCCGCCTCCGGGTCAAGCGTGACCGGAAGGAGTTGCACCAGCGCCCGAAACGCAGGATCCCGTAGGAACGGTCCCGTGTAGGATCGATTGGCGCACAACAACAGCCCACCGCCGTGTTCCGTCACAAAGGTGTCTACCGTCCGACACCATTCTTCGTCGAACTCGGATTTGTCAGGCCCCATGAGAATGATCACATCGTACGCCAGAATCTCCTCGGGCCTGGTCGGCAGGTGATCGATGATGGTATTGCCGTCGCGGACGGCGGCGATGTCCGCCGATTGTAGCCAGCAACTCACGTTGACCGACTGGTCGCGGATCAGCAGCCGTGAGACGAAGCGGTATTCCCAGCTCGGTCCGGATGACACCAGCAGCACGCGCGTCCGCGAATCCACGACGTTGACCGTCGTCTGCTTGGCGTTATCGTCCGAGATCGTCTCACCCTCGACCGGAGGCACCTCGACCGTGTATACGTACCGGCCGATGCGGCTTCGTGACAATTCGAACGTCACCGGTGCGGTCGCGCTGCCCTGCCGCACCGTCACGGTTTCAGATTTGAGCAACTTACGCGCACCACCCGACTGCGCATCCTGTTCATAGAGTGCAACCTGCACCGCCACGCCGTCTAACCCTTGCGATTCCAGTCGTGCCATCACGGCAAACGGATCTTGTTTGAAGACATTTTCCGGCGCGGAAACTTCGAAGACACGCACGTTGTATGGCTCGGACGGGTCACCAATCCCCACCGTGTGGATGGCAATGTCCCTTTCGCGTGCCAGCGCGGCCACTTCTTCCGCGCCGGCGCCCACGTTGAAGCCCCCGTCGCTCAGTACCACCACACCTGCAATGGGGGCACCGCCGACGGAGTCAATCGCGCGGCGCACCGCGCGCTCGATGTTGGTGGAGGGCCCTCGCGCGGGAAACGCAAGCGGCAGGCCGGCCACATCGCTCGAACCATTCGCACTCATTTCGGGAGACTTTGACTTGTGTCCCTCACGATCGGCAAGCACCGTACCGAGGAGTGTGGGCTCGTCACTGAACGTATAGACCTTGACGCGATTGTTGGCTGCCAGCGCTCTCAAAAACGCACGGTCGTCGCGTTCCGCCAGATGTTGAACGAGATCCGCGCGGCGCACGGCCACCGCGGATTCAACACCGAGCATCGCTGACACACGCGCGGCTTCCGCCTCGCTACGGTAGTTGTCCGCAAGATCCATACTCGACGAGTCGTCCGTTAGCACGAGCGTGTAGGAGTCCACCCAGCGGCGCAGGATACGCACCCGCACGGGCTCCAGCAGCACTGTGAGCAGCAGGACCAGCACCGTGCACCGAATCGCGGCCATCCCCATGCGAAGCCGCATCGACGCGCCGATACGACCCTCGCGCCGGTACATCCACACCACGCCGACCAGCAGTGCGGCCGCCACGGCAACACCCAATACCGCCCACCAGCCCTCGGGCACGTGCTTGAATT
>Ga0055452_10000036_pt1 | contig 27266 bp, 16 predicted proteins | sample China_Galinas_PW_6_FD_57735 | JGI IMG/M metagenome (GOLD analysis project Ga0055452, IMG submission 57735) | Wetland microbial communities from San Francisco Bay, California, USA, that impact long-term carbon sequestration - China_Galinas_PWC_D2 | ecosystem: Environmental > Aquatic > Marine >... | reverse complement strand
GCGCCGATGTTGCCGTGTGGATTCCAGATGTGATACTGTTCACCGGCTCGACGAAGAAAAACGGTGCGGCCGGGCCGCACCCTACGCGGCTGCCAGGACAACGGCGTGCCTGATGAGTGTGACACCAGTTTCAGGTTTAGCAGTTCCTCCGACGAATTATCGCCGATTGGTGGATACGATTCGCAGTCTCATCTATTCATACAACCACCCCTTGCGGTGGGTGATGTGTCACTGACGTTGACCGCCAGTACCGATCTTGACGATGCAGACGAATTCATCGTGGTGTATTTGAACTTCAGAGTCGTCGGAATAGCGTTCGTTGTAGGGGCTGGCCATTGCGCGGAACCGCCGGATGTCGAAACGATGGTCATTCCGGCCGCTACCTACAACCGTTACTTGAGAGATGTCTTGGGCGGCAGTGACGCCTTTGTACAAATGTACCCGACCTCCCGTGTGGATGCCGATGAATGTTCGCCCAGTCATATCAGGGTTTCGATTGCCTATTTGGCGAGTCGTGCTGAAATCGACTGTAACTGGAACAGCATTCCGGACCAATGCGAGCAGGACTGTAATGTCAACGGTATTCCCGACGATTGCGATGTTTCGAATGGAAGTAGTCCAGACTGCAACGACAACGTGGTTCCGGACGAATGCGAGTTCGCGACCGGGTCAAGCCTGGATTGCAACGAGAACTTCGTGCCGGATGAATGCGACATCGCGGGGGGAGCGAGTGCAGACTGCCAGCCGAACGGCGTGCCGGATGAGTGCGAGATGGAAGGGCTAGTAAGCGACTGCAACCGCAATGACGTGCCCGACGACTGTGATACGCTTCACGGAACCAGCGCGGATTGCCAATCCAATGGCATTCCAGACGAGTGCGAAGTCGGTTTCGTCTTCAGTAGCGTGTCGGAGGTGATGTCGCCTCTGGACACGTCGCAATCTCACACGTTCCGGGTCATCGCGCCACCTCCGGCGGGCGGCAATGTCGAACTGGAATTCTACGCAAGCGCCGACTTGTCGCGTACCTCTGAATATGTCGAAGTTCGCATCAACGGCACCGAGGTGGGCCGGGCATTCGTGTTCGGGGCGGCGGACTGTGCCGTGCCGCCGGACACCGACACATTGGTCGTACCTGCGGCGGTATACGGCGCGGCGGTTGGCGAGGGTGATGCGGTGATCGAGATGATCCCCAGTGCCGGCCTGGACCCCGGCATCTGCGCCGACACGTCGATCGCGGTGACGCTCCGGTATCCGACATTGCCCATCGGTCTGAACTGTAACGACAATGCCGAACCGGACGACTGCGAGACCCTCGGCCTTGATTTCGATGTCAACGGTACGGTGGGTCTACACGACTACGAATTCCTGGGCGAATGCCTGGCCGGACCGGGCACAGCGCCGCTGCCTGACGAGGCAATGTGCGCATCGGCTTGTGTACAGGGCTTCGACGCGGACGGCGACGGCGACGTGGATGTCTATGACGCCGCCACCTTCTATCGAGCGTTCTCGCCGTAAAACCTGCCGATGCATCCGAAAGGCAGGTCAACTCTTCGCACACTCTTGTTCGCTCGTACATCTTCGGCCCACACAAATTTTGCGAAAAAGTCCACTCACGTTATAAGACAGGGCGTTCCGACGTCATCGGCCGTGAATGGTAGTGGGGCTTCGTTGCGATCTAAGAGCCTATTCCAGAATCGGGCGATGGTCGCGGACCGGCACTGGCGGACAAGCCGCCAGTGGCCTGACGGTGTTTCTGGGATCGACTCAAAGACTCGAGGAGACACGAGCTTGTCGGCCACGTTCTTCCAGACCATTCGATCGCTTCGTGTCGACAACTTTCGCGGGTTGTGGTGGTCGGTGCCGCCGATTGTGCTGTTCCTGGCCGCCTGGGGCGGTTGGTTTTGCCTGGGTCGTGTCGGCCTTTACGAAGTCAGCGAATCCGCCCGCGTCGAGGTAGAGCGGGCGGTCAGCCCGGTTCAAACTGCTGTGGGCGGCACGGTCATCGCCAGCCAACTGTCCGTTGGCCGCAAGGTCGCATACGGCGACGTCCTGATCGAGCTGGACAAATCCGAACAACAGATCGAGCTGAGCCGGCGTCGCACCACACTGGAGACTCTAGGCGGGAGCCGGTCGGCCCGCACAGCCGAAATCGATGCGCTGGTCGCGGCGAAAAAAGAGGCGAAGCTCGCTGCAGATCTGGCGATCGACGAAGCCCGGGCACGCCACGCGGAAGCCGTCTCCGCATCGCGATTTGCACAGACCCAGGCGGAACACATTGCACAATTGCGAGCAAGCGATCAGGCCAGCGAAATGGAGGAAAGGCTGGCCCTTTCAGAGGCAGAACAACGCGCCGCCGCCGCCGAGGCCTCCCGCATTGCGGTGGACAGAGTGCAGCGAGAAGAGGATAGCGCGAACAGCCAGCGCGATGCGGACTTGCGAAGCCTCGAGCGGCAGCTTGCGGAACTCGATGTCGAAGAATCGACGATTCGCGCCGCGATCGAGCGGCTGCAACATGAAATAGAACAGAGAACCATTCGCGCACCGGTGAGCGGTGTCATCGGCGAGGTGCTGCCACTATCCGTCGGTTCGGTCATCGAGCGCGGTACGCGGGTGGCGTCCATCGTTCCGCCGGGCGAGGTAAAGGTTGTGGCACAATTCACACCTTCCAAGGCTGTCGGGAGGATCGCGGCGGGGCAGACAGGCCGCATTCGGTTCGAGGGCTTTCCCTGGGGCCAATACGGCACCGCGCCGGCGATTGTCACGAGCGTGGCCGGCGAGGTGCGCGACGGCGTTGTGCAGATTGAACTCTCGCTCGATGCCGATGCCAACCCGTCCATACCCATCCAGCACGGTCTTCCCTGTTCCGTCGAGGTGGAGGTCGAGCGCGTCTCTCCACTTTCGCTGGTGCTGCGAACGGCGGGAGGACGTGTGGTGCAATCGCCCCCCCCAACGGGTGCGTCTTATTCCGGCGGAAGCGGACGATGACGGGGGTGACCGCCACTGCGACCACTTCTCGTCGACGGTTTCTCGCGCCGGAGGTCATTCAGACTTCCGCCATGGACTGCGGTCCGGCGTCGCTCAAGTGTTTGCTCGAGGGCTTCGGCATTTCGGCGAGCTACGGGCGCCTGCGCGAGGCCTGTCAGACGGACGTAGACGGCACCTCCATCGACATCATGGAAGACACCGCGGTCCGGCTGGGGCTGGACGCGAAACAACTGATGGTGCCTCCGGACCATCTCACGCTGCCGGAGGCGCACGCGTTGCCGGCGCTGGCCGTCGTGCGGCGCAGCGGGGGGGAAAACCACTTTGTGGTGGTCTGGCGAAGGTTGGGGCGCCTGGTGCAGGTGATGGACCCGGCCGGCGGACGCCGGTGGATGCCCTGGCGGCGCCTGCTCGAGGAACTCTACGTGCACACCATGCCTGTGCCGGCGAAGGCATGGCAGCGGTGGGCGCTGTCCAGCGATATGGTCGTTCCGCTGGTGAGCCGAATGACTGCGCTCGGCGTGCGGCGAAAGGATGCCCACCGGCTGATCGATGAGTGCAAGCAACATGAATCGTGGCAGGCCATTGCCGCGCTCGACGCGGCCACCCGCATGACCGAGTCCATCGTGACGGCGGGAGGGCAACGCCGTGGTGCGGCTGCGGCGCGATTGCTCGAGGTTCTCTTCCAGCGCGCGACGAGCGACCCGACCGGGGTGGAGCGCGTCATTCCCGCAAACTACTGGCTTGCCCGCCCCGCGCCGGAGAAGGCCACAGGCGGCGAAGAAACCGTGGCGGCGTGCGGTGCGGTGATCGTGCGGGTTTCCGGGCGGTGCCAAGTGCCCCATGGCGAGCCCGGTGACGGCGCCGGGGATGCGTCGCAGCGTTCGCGACAGCCGCTGACGCCCGAGCTGGCGGCGGCGTTGGAAGAGCCGCCGGCGCGCCCCGGGCAGGCCCTCTTTCGCATGCTGCGCGAAGACGGCGTACTCGTGCCCGCGGTGCTCGTGAGCTGTCTGTTGCTCGCGGCTGGTGGTGTCATCGTCGAGGCACTCTTGGCTCGGGGACTCATCGAGGTGGGAGAGTCGCTCGGGCTCGGTATTCAGCGCGCCGCCGCACTCGGCATCGTGCTGTTGTTTCTGGTCGGACTGTGCGGGCTGGAGCTTGTCATTGCGTCAGGCCTTCTGCGTACGGGGCGTTTCCTAGAGACCCGCCTGCGGCTGGCCTTTCTCAGCAAGATACCGCGACTGACGGATCGCTACTTTCAGAGCCGCCCGATTTCGGATATGGCGGCGCGATGTCACAGCGTGCAGGCGCTGCGTCTTCTTCCGAACCTGGGTGGGCAGTTTATCCGATCGTGTTTCGCCCTCGGGTGTACGACACTGGGCATCATCTGGCTCGATCCGGCGGCGTTGTGGGCGGCAGTGGCCACGGCGGTGGTGTCCGTGGCGTTGCCGCTTGCGATTCAGCCGCTTCTTGCCGAGCGCGACCTGCGTCTCCGAACGCACAGCGGGGCGCTCAGCCGGTTTTATCTTGATGCCATGATCGGCCTCATTCCGGTCCGTACGCACGGCGCCGAGACGGCGGTGCGGCGCGAGCACGAAGGGATTCTGACCGAATGGATGCGGACGGGGTTTGCGATGCAGCGCGTCGTGATCTCCACGGAGGGGCTGACGTCGCTGACGGGCTTCCTTCTCGCGGCGCTGATCGTGTTTGGTCACCTTGGTCGCGCGGGCGATACGGCAAGCGTGCTGCTGTTGGTCTATTGGGCACTTGCCCTTCCCGCGCAGGGCCAGGCGATTGCGCTAAGTGTTCGCCAATATCCGGCGCAGCGCAGTATCACGATGCGGCTCACCGAGCCGCTCGGCGCCCTCGAACGTGATGGTGAAATGGAGACGGAAACGAACGAACCGGCGGCGGACGATTCCGGCGAGGCGCAAGGTGACGTACCTATTTCACTCGAAATGAAAGGCGTTGGGGTGCGCATTGCGGGCAGGACGATCCTGCACGACATCGACATGCACGTGGCGGCGGGGTCGCACGTGGCCATCGTCGGTCCGTCGGGCGCCGGGAAATCGACATTGGTCGGCCTGCTCCTGGGATGGCACCGGACGTCAACCGGGACCCTGCTGGTGGATGGCGTGCCCCTTGCGAATGACAGACTACCGGCATTGAGGCGAAGGACGGTATGGGTGGATCCGGCGGTACAGATCTGGAACGAATCTTTCATCCGAAATATCCAGTACGGCAGCGAGGACGAATCCGGTCGGCCTTTCGGGCAGGTGCTCGAGGAGGCCGCACTCCACGAGTTGCTCGAACGATTCCCCGACGGTCTCCAAACGCGGCTCGGCGAGAGCGGCGGGCTGATTTCGGGTGGCGAAGGGCAGCGTGTCCGTCTGGCGCGCGGCATGTTTCGCGCCCACGCCGGACTTGTCATCCTCGACGAACCGTTCCGCGGACTCGATCGCGAGAAACGCCGTACCTTGTTGGAGCGTACACGGCAATGCTGGTCCGGCGTGACGATGCTGTGCATCACGCACGACGTGGGCGATGCGGCCGCATTCGATCGCGTCATCGTGGTCGATGGTGGACGGGTCGTGGAGGCGGACAACCCGACTCAACTGTTGAAAACGGAGGACTCTCGTTACCGGAAAATGGTCGACACCGAATCCGCGTTGCGCTCGGGCGCCTGGTCGGGCGTCGCGTGGCGAAACCTGGTGATGTGTGGCGGTCGCGTGGTGGAAGAAGAACGCGACGGGGACGAACCCGATGCCCGGACTGAGTGAGCATCTCTGGCCTATCTCGCGCATCGCTGACGCAGTGGAGGCACTGGGTCGATGCGCCGGGTTCTCCATGCGTACGGCCGATCTCCCGGCGCCGCCCGCGATTCTGGTGCAGGCCGGTCAGGACGCCATCGGAAATTGGCTGGAGATGGCGGCAGAGCATCTCGGTCTCGAGTCGCAGACCGTGGGCGCTTCCTATGCCGATATCTCCGCATTCATCGGACGGTCGGCGCCGTCGCTGTGCCTCGTTGTCGAGGGGAACCAGCCGTGGCTGCTGCCGATCGTGGAAAGAGGAAGCCGGACCATCGGTGTCGTGGGCACCGACTTGTCGGTTCATCGCGTACCGGTCGATGCTGTGCGCGATTTGTTGTGCAGTCGCCTGGAGGCCGGTCACGCCACCGAAGTGGATGAACTGCTCGATCAGGCACGCTTGCCACCGAGAAAGCGGACGGCCGCCCGGCGTGCGTTGCTACAGGACAGGTTCGGCGCGACCGAAATCGCGGGCGGATGGCTGCTGCGACCGGGCGCCGGCGTCCCGTTTCTGCAACAGCTCCGCCAGATGCGGATCGGCGGTTACCTGGCGATTCTCGTGCTCTTGCACGCGGTCCAGCACACGCTCACCATCGGATCGTGGTGGCTGATCGGACGCGGGGCATTGACGGGTCGGCTGGAAACCGGGTGGATGATCGCCTGGCTCATGATGCTCGTAACGCTGGTGCCGCTGCGCATGATCGCCGCATGGGCACAAGGTCGGCTGGCGTATGGTGTCGGCGGCGCGCTGAAACAGAGGCTTATGGTCGGCGCGGTCCGCCTCGATCCACAACGCATCCGCCTGGACGGCGCGGGGCGCCTGCTGGGACGCGTGATGGAATCCGAAGCCGTCGAGTCGCTCGCCATCTCAGGCGGCTTTCTGGGTTTGTCGGGTCTCGTTGAGATTGTGGCGGCCGCCTTGGTCTTGTCAGTCGGTCCATCGCCGTTCACCCAGATCGTTCTATTCGTGGGATGGCTTGGCGTGATGGGTGTTCTGGTGGCGCGTTTCTTTCGTCGGCGACGGCGTTGGACTGCTGCAAGAGTCGACATGACCCACGATATGGTCGAGCGTATGGTCGGGCATCGAACGCGACTGGCACAGCAAGGCGCGGCAAGATGGCATGACGGGGAAGACCAGTCGCTTTCACGGTATGTGGATCGGTCGCGTGCGATGGACGGAACGGCGGCGTCCCTCTCCGCCTTGATGGGAAGGGGGTGGGTCATCATCGGATTTGCGGGTCTGATGCCCACCCTACTTGCCGAGCGAGGTACGTCCGTCTCCTTCGCCATTGGTGTCGCCGGCGTGTTGCTCGGCGCGCGGGCCATCCAGAAACTGTATGGCGCGCTCTCCTTCCTTGCCGACGCGGTCATATCCTGGGAACAAGTGGCGCCGCTGTTCAAAGCTGCCACGAACGACCCGGAGCCCGGCGTCCCCGCACAGGCGATCGTGGCCGGGGCGGCGCAGCAAGTCGAACGGAAGAAAGGTGAGACGCTCGTCGAGGCGCACGACTTGGTCTACCGCTACGCGGGTCGCGGGGTGCCCGTTCTGACGGGTTGCAACTTGACTGTGCGGACGGGCGATCGTGTCTTGCTGGAAGGAGCTTCCGGTTGCGGCAAGTCGACCCTCGCGTCGTTGATGTTCGGTCTGCGTACGCCTGAGTCGGGACTCCTCCTGTTTCGGGGTGTCGATCGTAAAACCCTTGGATCGCGCGGTTGGCGAAGACGTGTCGTCGCCGCGCCGCAATTCCATGAAAACCACATACTGACGAGTTCCCTTGCGTTCAATCTTTTGATGGGGCGCCGGTGGCCCGCGCGTCCCCATGACCTGCGCGAGGCGGAAGAGGTGTGCCGGGAGCTGGGTCTCGGTGACTTGCTGGACCGGATGCCCTCCGGATTACGGCAACTCGTGGGCGAGACCGGATGGCAGCTCTCGCACGGCGAAAGGAGCCGCGTCTACATTGCCCGCGCGATCCTCCAGCAAGCCGAGTTGATCATCCTCGATGAGAGCTTCGCGGCGTTGGATCCGGAGACCCTCGAAACCTGCGTCTCCTGTGTCGATCGCCGATCCTCCACCCTGCTGGTCATCGCCCATCCATAGTGACCGAATACGGACGCCGCGCGCAGGTTGTGTTCAGCGCGAAGAGCACCTTGGACAAGCCTGACCTGTAAGTCACCTTAGGCTATCCGAGCTTTGGATCCCATGCCCGCGGGCTCGCCCACGGTACACCCCTACCGGCGCGAAGTGGTGGGGCGGTCGATCTACCCGGAAGCGCCGAAACGGGTCATATTATCCTTGAGGCGCCCCGGCGAACTTGTTACGATACGCGACGGATCCACTGTCATGTGATCCGTCATGGTTTCTCGGCGCGACGGATTCGTGAAGCGTAGGGCTGAGTTCCTCGGGCTTTCGAAAATTGGTTGTTCTTGTCCACAGGTCGTACACAAAGGCTCGGTGTGCGCCGAGCGCGAGAGGCCCCTTGTTGGTATTGTCGCCAGGCGGCGTTTCGTGCCGACTGGTTTGGTTCACTTTGGTGGTCAATGAGGAGAATACGAAAGATGGAGACACCATTCTTTGCTCAGTTCCTGGAGAGGCAAGAGTTCCCGGAGGTCAAGACGGACATCAAGGCGGGTCCGGGACACGGTCGCGGCGGCCCGCCGTTACACACCTTGAAATACCCGTCCGACGACGATGAGGGCGGCGTCGAGATCTAGGCTGCTTGACCAAAAGTCGGACGTTCGCCACGGCGCTCATCGCTTGGCCACGGGTCGGCGTCGATGCGCAAGATCCGCCTATCACATGCCCGTCGTTTTTAGGCTATATCGGGCTGGCGGCATATCTGTTTCGTATCGTTTCCGTCCGGCGGTCTCGGCCGGTGCGGTGGGTGTTATTTTGAAACAGCACAAGGAGAGCACATATCATGGACACACCGTTTCTTGTGCAGTTCCTGGAGGGTCAGGAATTCCCGGAGGTCCAGACCGACGTGAAGGCTGGCCCTCCCCCGTGGGGTGGCGGCGGACCGCCGATTGTCACGTTGAAGTACCCGTCTGACGACGATGAGTGGCCTACTGAATAGGGCGAGGTCCGGCACGCGACCTTGAATACCGCCGATGCGCGTCCCAAAAGGGGGCGCGCATCGGCTCTTTTCTTGTAGATCTGACATTTTGGGGGCGGTTCCAGGCCGTTGTTTGCGCCAAGTAACAGTAGGGTCTAGTTTCGGCTCTGGTTACAGGGGCATTACTAACAGAGGCGAGTTGTCAATACAAAGGTCGTGGCCTGGGCTAGCCCAAGCCGAACCAACGATGTGTTCGTTTCGCGCATTTTTGCCGCCCAGCGGCGTTCGCTGGCGCGAGAGGTATCGTTTAGGATCAGCTTATTGAGAGGAAGAATGATGGAAGTACCGTTTTTTGCTCAGTTCCTGGAGGGTCAGAGGTTTCCTGAGGTCAAGACCGATATCAAAGCCGGTCCCAAGCCCGGTGGCGGCGAGATACCACCGCCTGTCACCCTGAAATACCCGTCCGACGACGACGACGATCCCATTGTAGTCGACATCTAGGATGCTTGACGACTCTCGAATTGCGCCGATGCGCGTTCATTCAGTGACGCGCATCGGCCTCTTTTTTTGGTACACTTTTCTGAGGCGACAGGCGTTTCCGCGAGTGGCAGGAAAGGCGGCGCTGCGGTTTGGGAATGGCGTCCCCGCGGCGAACGGGCGCCGATACCGAGGACACAAGGACGCGCGGTCTTCCATCCGAGTTGCGTGATTGATGCAAAGTCAGCGAGACATCGTACTTCTTCTCACGCACACAGAGGACCATTACACCGTCGAACGAGTCGCAGAAGCACTCGAGAAGCGTGGTGCACATCCCGTTCGTGTGGATACGGACTTGTTTCCGACCCAAATTCGACTTTCGGCGCGATCAGGTGGAACTGGCATGTCGCATCAGTTGCAGCTTGGCGAAGTTGACGTTAGCGGCGCACAGGTACGCGCTGTATGGAATCGCAAGCTCCGCATACCGCGGCTCGACGAAAACCTGGCCCCTCAGTTCCGGGCAGGATGCATACGGGAATCTCAGGCGGCGCTCGACGCGTTCCTCGATGGCTTGAGCGGTGTGAAATGGATTAACCCTATTGATGCCAATCGGTCCGCCTTGAACAAGGCCCGTCAAATGCGAGACGCACGTGCGGTGGGACTGACGGTGCCGGAGACACTCATTACCAACGACCCCGATGCGGTTCACCGCTTCTTTGACGATCAGGGTGGCGCCGTGGTGACGAAGATGCTCACTCCGCTTTCCACATCGATGGGGAAGGCCCCCGTTTTCGTGCGCACCAGTGAGGTTCGGCGGGAGGATCTCACGCGTCTTGCTTCTTTGCGGCACTGCCCCATGGTGTTCCAGCGTCGCGTGGAGAAGGACCGGGAGTTGCGGGTGACTTTTGTGAACGGACACTTCTTCGTGGGCGGAATCGACGCCTCAGAGTCGGCCGGCGGACAGATAGACTGGCGATCCGCCACACCTGAAGAATGTGCCTGGCAGAGCGACGACATCCCTGAGGACACGGCGGACCGTGTTCGCGAATTGATGGCGAGGCTGCAGCTTGTCTACGGCGCCCTCGACTTCATTCGGACGCCTGAGGGAGAACTTGTGTTCCTGGAGGTGAACCCGTCGGGCGAATGGGGCATGCTCGAGCGCGATCTCGGTTGCCCTATATCCGATGCCATTGCGGAAGCCCTTCTGGCGTAACATAATGACACCATGAACGTACTGATCGTCACCAAAAGCGACGACAACGAGTGTATCCCGTCGGTCATCAACGCGATCCAGGAGCGCGGCGGCACTGCCATCCGGTTGGACACCGACCGGTTCCCCACCGAACTGACGCTGAACATTCATCTCGACGGCGACCGTCGGCAAATCCTCATGCGCGACGACGACGGCGTCGAGACGGACCTGACGCAAGTGGAATCCGTCTGGTATCGTCGTACGCGATTCGGCGGACTGCTGCCGGACACCATGGACAAACAGCACAAGACAGCGGCCGCGCGGGAGATTCGAGCGACCGTCCTGGGTATGCTCGCCGCTCTTGACGCCTTCAAGCTCGACCCTCTCCGGCTCGTCCGACTGGCCGGCAACAAGCAACTGCAACTCCAGATCGCGCACGATGTCGGGCTCGAGACACCGCCGACGCTGACCACAAACGATCCCAACGCGGTGCGTTCGTTCTACGAAACAAATAAAGCGGGCACGGTTGCCAAGATGCTCTCGTCGTTTGCGATCTTCGACGACGAGGGCAAAGACCATGTCGTCTTCACGACACCGCTCAAGCCGGAGAACTTGCAGAATCTCGACAGCCTTCGTCTCTGCCCCATGACCTTTCAGGTCATGGTGCCCAAGAAACTCGAGCTTCGTGTGACGGTCGTCGGTGACAAGGTCTTCGCGGCGTCTATCGACTCGCAAGCTTCGGACCGGGCGAAGGTCGACTGGCGTCGCGAGGGAGAGGCCTTGCTCGAACAATGGACGCCGTACGATCTCCCCGCAGACGTGCAGCAACGCATTCTACGCTTGATGGATCATTTCGGTCTTAACTACGGCGCGATCGACATCATCGTCACGCCCGACGATCGTTACGTTTTCCTGGAAGTCAACCCAGTGGGCGAGTTCTTCTGGCTCGAGCGATGCCCCGGCCTTCCGATCGGCGAGGCCCTTGCCGACGTTCTTCTAGGGCGCGCCACTCGCCGCTTACATACACTGCTAGGTCCGCACGCAGAGTAAGTCGCTGCCGAAACGATGTAGGTGCTGACTTCACTGCATTGCCCACGGTGTCCTATCGCATTCGATTCGCGCTTAGAGCCTGCCCCAGAAACTCCATCGGGGTGCCACTGGCGGCTCGTCCGCCAGTGCCGGCCTGCGACCGTCGCCCGATTTTGAGATAGGCTCTTATACCATGTCCGGCAGGTTAAGCCTGCGCCTGGAGCTAAGGGATGTCTGCCGCGCAAATCGGCAAGAAAATGAGCAAAATAATGGCCATATTTCGTTGAAGTTGGCCATTTACTTGTGGTATGATCGTGACACGCCCGCAACAGTGCGCAGTCGTATTCCATGGACTGTGCCGACCTCTTTCGTGTTCTTGAAAGGGAAATCACACATGGGGTCATCGTATTCCGAGGTTGGCCGCACCTGTCTTGTCTTTTTCCTGCTGCTTTTGTCCGGCAAGTCCTTATGGGCGCAGTGCGAGATTACGCCGGTAACAGCAGATTCTACGTTTGCTGTGGATGATTTCGGTGAGTCGACCGACATCAGTGGCGATTTCGCCGTCGTCGGGGCGCCGAGTGCCGGCGCGGGTGCTGCATTCGTGTACCAGCGACAGGGTCTGGACTGGGTCCAGGTGGCTGAGCTTTTGCCCGACGGGCTCACTCTCGCCGCGGGCGACGAATATGGCGCGGCGGTGGCCATCGACGGGCGTGTGGCCGTCGTGGGTGCCAGGAAACGCAGTGTGGGCAGCAAACCCGAACAGGGCGTGGTCTACACGTTTCGCAGAAATCTGGGCGGCACGTGGGAGTTTGAACAGGAGCTGATCTACGCCGGAGGCCTCGAGGGGGACTACTTCGGCCATGCGGTGGACATATCCGGCGACTGGATGGTGATCGGCAGCCCGAAATCTGATGATGCAGTAGGTCTTGGAGATTCAGGCACGGCGCTCACGTTTCGATTCGATGGCAATGAGTGGACATTCACGCAAAAACTCCGCGCGGAGGGGGATCAGGAACGTGACAATTTCGGCGATGCTGTGGCCATTGACGGAAACTGGATCGCCGTCGGCGCCAAGTGGGACGACGACGCTTGTCCATTTGATCTCAGTTGTAACTCCGGCTCGGTGACGATGTTCTTCAAGGACCCGGCGACGGAACTGTTCGATTGGACGCGGCGGGACAACCTGACGGCACAAACCGCAGACGGCACGCCTGTTGCGGCTCAGTATGATTTCTTCGGCAGTTCTTTGGACATAGATGGTGATCGGGTAGTGGTCGGCTCGTACGGCCACGATGCGGCCGGGTCAGGCGCTGGCGCGGCGTTTGTCTATCGGCTGGAAGGGCTCGACTGGGTGATCGAGCAGCGGCTGACGGCGTCGGATGCGGCGTCGAGCGATGGTTTGGCGCGCCTGGGGCTGGCGATTCGCGGTGACCTGATCATTGCCTGCGCACGCAGCGGCGATGCCGACAATCCGCCGGTCAGCAACTCGGGCACTGCCTATTTCTTTGAACGCTCCGGCACGACGTGGACGGAAGTAAAGAAGCTGGCCGCAAGCGACGCTACGGTCGGCGGCAGGTTCGGCGTTTCTACGGCGATAGGCGGTGATTACGCTATTGTCGGCGCTAACCAGACCGGGAATGGCAAGGCCTATATCCTCGCCGTGGGCACCAGGAAGGACTGCAACGCGAACCTCGTGCACGACGACTGCGAGCTGTTGGCCGATCCGGGCCTTGATGCCAACGGCAACGCGGTGCCGGATACGTGCGAGTGTAGCGACGACTCAGATTGTGAGGGCGTGCTCCCGTGTGCCACGGGCAACTGCAATCAAGCCACGCATCTTTGCGAATTCGCCGCCAATTCGGGATTCTGCCTCATCCACGGCATATGCTATGTCGATGGCGAGGTGAATGCATCGGATGCGTGTGAGGTCTGCGATGCATCCGCGCTTCCGGATGGGTGGAGTGCCGCTTGTCCGCAAGACGGTGTTTTCTGCAACGGCTTGGAGTTCTGTGTGGATGGTACGTGCTTCTCGCAGGGGGACCCTTGTACGGCGCCGGGCTTGGTTTGCGATGCCGCTGCGGAGGTGCGAGGGGCGTGTAGTTGTACGATCGATGCGGTATGCGACGACGGGCTGTTCTGCAACGGTGTGGAATCCTGCAGTCCGGATGGCGGCTGCCAGTCGACGGGCAATCCCTGCCAACCGAACGAGGTCTGCGTGGAATCTCTGGACCGATGCGAATGCGACAGCGACGACGATTGTCCCGAAGACGGTGTCTTCTGCAACGGTGAAGAAATCTGCGTGGGGGGCGCGTGTGAATCGGCAGGGGATCCATGCGCGCTACCGACGCCCTTGTGCGACGAGGCAGGCGCCACGTGTCTCTGCGTGACCAACGCGGACTGTAACGACGGTGCCCACTGCAACGGCGAGGAGTCGTGCGATGTCAACGGAAACTGCCTGCCCGGTACGCCTCCGTGTCCCGACCCACTAACATGTGATCCGGACAGAAATCGATGCGTGTGCGCGTTGGATGAAGACTGCAATGATTCGGATGCGTGTACGGGCACCGAGTTCTGCAATGAGTGGGGAGCATGCCGATCTGTCTTGGTTGCGGACTGTAACGGCAACGGACTGGAAGACAGCTGTGATATTAATGGAGGGAGTAGCTCCGATTGTGATGCCAATTCGATACGTGATGACTGCCAGGACGACTGCAACGGGGACGGGATCCCGGACGCGTGTGAACTCTGGCCGTTCGGTGTCGCGAACGACTGTGATGGAAACGGCGTGCCGGACGACTGCGATTTGGCGGGACGCCTCATTGGAACCGATGAGTCTTTCGCCCTTGAGTTGAACCAGTCCACCGGAGCGGCGGGCGTTCTTTCGGGCGAGGGCATGAGTCCTTTCTGTGGTCTCCGGGGCCTCGCCTTTGACATGTACACGGAAACGCTCTACACAACTGGTTCCGGGCAGCTCCTCACACTCGATCCGGCCACAGGATCGGTCACCCCAGTCGGCCCGCACGGCTCCGAGTCTGTGGTCGATCTCGCATTCGATCCGAATTCCGGCATACTCTACGGAGTGGATGGCTCGGGCGCGGACAATAAACTCCTCGCGTTCGACAAGACCACAGGAATGGGAATCGCCATCGCGAATTTGGCGCCGGACTGCATGGGAGGTCTGGCCTTTGATCCGGTGACCGACACCCTGTACGGCTTAGATTATTGTGCCGACCAGCTCTTGATCATCGATCCTGATACCGGCTTAACCACCGTCGTTGGCGTCGTGGGAACTGGCGGCACCGCCTTCAGTTTGGCATTTGATCCGAACACGCAGACGCTAGTCTCGGCGAACTTGGACACGCAGCGACTCATCGTGATTGACACCGGCACGGGAGCAGGAACACTCCTAGGCTCGCCGGGCTCACTGTACAGCTTCGGATTGGCGTTTCAAACGAGCACAGGGTCGCTCTATGGTGTTGGCGGTGGAACGCTCCTCGAGATCGATGCGTTGACCGGCGCCGCCACGGAGGTGGGGATTCCGCGGTGCTTCAGAGTCGCGGGGCTCACTGTCGATCCGAGTACACAGATGGTCTACGCCGTGGATGAGATCAGGAATCTGTTGATTGTACTTGACAGGCTCACAGGCGTCGGCACGCCAATCGGCGCGATTGGGTTTTCGCGTGTCGTAGGTCTGGCAGTCGATCCCAATTCGGGAGTGCTATTTGCGACAGACCGTGATACCGATCAACTCATCACTATCGATAAGAGCACCGGCGCGGGCACGGCCATCGGACCGCTGGGTACGCAGCACGGCTCCGACTACATAGAAGATCTCGCTTTCAGCGATTTTACCGGAATCCTGTACGGTGTCGCCCCCTACAAAGATAGGCTGATGGTCATCGACACCAAGACAGGCACGGCCACGACAGCGGTGCCGTTGGACTTCGAGTATGTTTCGGGAATCGCTTTTGATTCGGATACCGGCACGCTCTATGGTACGGATCGGGCGACAAGTCAGCTGATTGAGATTGATACTGCAACAGGCCGCGGAACAGCTGTCACTGCATTGGCGTTGGATCACCTCAGCCACTTGGCGTTCGACGAGGGCACGAATAGGCTTTATGCACACGATGATGACTCCAATCAAATCGGCACAATCGACTCGGGATCGGGTCAATTCACATTCACGGGAGTCCTGGGTTTCGACTTTGTCCGTGCCCTTGCTTACGATCGGGATACAAGTACGCTGTACGGAATTGACTTCGATCCAAATCCTAACGCCGACCGTCTCATCAGAATCGACGCAGTAAGCGGCAACGGTTCAGCAGTGGCTGCTGTGGTGTTTCCTGAGAAAATACGGGACTTGGCCTTCGACTCCGACACCCGCACACTATACGGCATCAGTTCTGATTTCGAGAGAAGTCTTCTCAGTACAGTCAACACCGAGACCGGCGCGGTTACGCCGATTGCCACCGTGGAGCCTACCTGGGTAGGCGGGATTGCCTACGACCCGGATACCAACACGATGTACGGTTACTCTAGAATCGCCGATCAGTATGTTCTTCTTGAGATAGATGCGACTAACGGCAATACCACCGAGGTTGGTCCGTTCGGCCCCGGCGTGAGTTCGCTGTCCAATCTTGCGTTGGATACCAATACGGGAAGCCTCTATACGCTTGCACCTTACAGTAATCAACTCCTGAGGATCGATTCGGCGACCGGTGAGGCGACCGTTGTGGGCTCAACACAGTTTGGCCGGATTCGCGGACTTGCCTACGCGCCGGACGGCGGCGTTGACTGTAATGCGAGCGGCGTGCTGGATCAATGTGACATCGAGGACGGCTTTAGTCTGGATTGCCAGCCGAATGGCAGGCCGGATGAGTGCGAAACGGCAGACTGCAACGAGAACGGGATTCCCGACGACTGTGAAATCGCCGATGGTGTCGATCCGGACTGCAACCAAAACCTCATACCGGACGATTGCGACGTCGAGAGCGGGGCGAGTTTGGATTGTCAGGCCAACGGCATCCCCGATGAGTGCGAGGCAGGGATTCTTTTTACCACTTCCTCGAGCATGCTGTCTCCGTTCGATGGATGGCATCCACAGAGGTTTCGAGTCATTCGGCCGCCGCTCGCCGGCGGTGATGTAACGTTGGCTTTCTCGGCCCGCGCGGACCTGGGCGGAATTTACGAGATTACTACGATATCATTGAACAACGTGGTTGTTGGCGAGATTTATGAAGGCGGATGGGGCAACTGCACGGAATACCCCATGGTGGATACCATTACAGTACGGGCGGAGACGTACAATGCAGCTGTGGCAGGCGGCGACGCCGTCATCGACATCGTGCCAGAAGAATACATGGATGAATGCTGGGATTCGGGTATTTCCGTCGCCGTGTCATACCAGAGGCCCGGCTCGGGCGATGATTGCAACGCGAATGGCGTTCCGGATGACTGCGAGACGGACTGCAATGGCAACGGCGTTGCCGACGAGTGCGACCTTACGGCGGGAGGGAGTACCGACTGTAACCGGAACCACGTTCTCGATGAATGTGACATCCGCGACGGCACGAGCCTGGATTGCCAGCTTGACGGTGTTCCCGATGAGTGTGATGTGACCGAGACGTTTACGGATTCGTCGGATGTGCTTTCGCCCGTCGGTGCATTCATCCTGCAAACGCATGTGATTCTGAATCCGCCACTGGCCGGCGGCGATGTCATGCTGACATTTTTCGCGAGTGCCAATCTGAACGGGTCTGGTGATTTTGTCGAGATCTACATAAATGGCGTCTATCAGGGATACGTTTTTCCGCGCGGCACTCCTTCGTGTGCCATTCCGCCCGTCTCGGATACGCTGGTTCTACCCGCAAGTGTTTTCAATGATACGGTGGGAGGAGGACATGCCACCATCGACATGAGACCCGGTTACGGTGTGGATTCGCTCTGGTGCGCGGAATCATCTATTGCTGTCACGACATCATACGAGAAGCTTCACTTCTCGACAGACTGCAACCAGAACCAAACACCGGATGAGTGCGATATCCGCGATGACGTGAGCCTGGATTGCCAGACAAACGGCATTCCCGACGAATGCGAAACCGACTGTAACGGCAATGGCGTACCGGATGATTGCGATATCCGCGACGAACAGAGTCTGGACTGCCAGCCGAACGGTATACCCGATGACTGCGAACCGGACTGCAACGAGAACGGCGTGGCGGATTCGTGCGATCTCGCAAGCGGCCTGGAGCAGGACTGTAACGTGAACTCGATCCCGGATTCTTGCGATATTTCGATTGGAGGGAGTCCGGACTGTAACGATGATGGCATTCCAGATGACTGCCAGCCGGACTGCAACACGAACGGTATCACCGACGAATGCGATCTCACCTCAGGTGCGAGCGAGGACTGTAACGGAAACGATAACCCGGATGAGTGCGATATTTCCGACAACTCGAGCGCCGACTGCAACACCAACAGTATTCCGGATGAGTGTGAGGCAGGTTACATGTTTATTAGCTCGTCCGGTCCGCTGTCGCCACTGGAAGGCGGACACCCGCTCGTCCATCGTTTCGTCGATCCGCCGCTCGCCGTCCATGATGTCTCGCTTACGTTTACCGCGCACGGCGACTTGGCCTCTCCTCTCGAGAATATCGGTGTCTCTCTGAACGGTGACGTCTTGGGCACCCTATTTGAAATCGGCGCTGACGATTGTGTGCTGTCCCCCGATGTCGAGGTCATCATCATGTCGGCGGAGTCGTTCAACACGGCGATTGCCGGTGGCGACGCCGTCATCGAGATGGTGCCCACAGAGCACGTAGACGCGGACGGCGCGTGCCAGGAGTCGTACATTTCCGTCACCCTGTCCCACTACATACCCGGCTTGCATGATGACTGCAACTTCAATGGAGTGCCGGACGAGTGCGACGTCTCCAGTAACGCGAGCGCCGATTGCAACACCAATGCGATTCCGGATGAATGCGAGCTTGACGATGGAACAGCACAGGACTGCAACGGGAACTTTCGCCTCGATGAGTGCGATATTGTGAGCGGATTGAGCGCAGACTGTCAGCCGAACGGTATTCCGGATGAGTGTGAGGTGGAAGGGCTCGATGCTGACTGCAATCGTAACAACATCCCTGACGAAATGGACATTCTGTGCTTTACCAGTTCGGACTGCCAGGTCAACGGCGTCCCGGATGAATGCGAAGTGGGTTTCATTTTCACGAGCGCGTCGAATCCGATGTCACCGATGGATGCTACTGCATCACAGTCATTTCGCGTGACGACGCCGCCCCCGGCCGGAAGCGACGTCGAGTTGGCTTTCACCGCAAGCGGCGACTTGTCGCGGACGTCGGAGTATGTCGATGTGAGCATCAATGGCACGGCGGTAGGCAGCGTATTCGTGACCGGCGCGGCGGATTGTGCGATACCGCCGGATGACGATACCTTGATCGTACCCGTGGCGGTATACAATGCGGCCGTGGACACCGGGGACGTACTGATTGAGATGATCCCCAGCGTCGGTGTGGACCCCGGCATTTGCGCCGAGACGTCGATCGCCGTGACCATCCGATATACGACGGTCTCAATCAGTGCGGATTGCAATGACAGCGGCGTGCCCGACGACTGCGAGAGCCTTGGCGTCGATTTTGACGTCAACGGGGCTGTCGATCTAATCGACTATCGATTCCTGGAGAATTGCCTGGCCGGGTCAGGTGTGGCGCCGCAGCCCGGCACGCCTGTCTGCGGGGCAGCGTGCCTTTCCGGATTCGATGGCGACAATGACGGAGACGTCGATCTTCGTGACGCGGCCGCCTTCATTCCGGCGTTCTCGCCGTAGGCCCTGCCGGTGCGTGTAGCAAGCAGGTCTACGCGCCGGCTGCGCCAGACTACAGTCTTGTGCGTTACACGGGCGGAGTTTGGTGGGCGGTGCCCACCCAACTTGTCGGAAGTGCCCCCTACGTCGCTTCGTGCTCCCTGCCTGGTCGCCCTCAGTCGCTAGGACCGCAGGTCCGCGGTCGCTCCGTCGCTTTGAGGAGCCGCTCCCTCACGGTCGCGGTACGGATCGTCAACTTGCCGCTACAGGATATACCGGCTCAAATTCGAATCCTCGCAGATGTCCTTCAGGCGTTCGTTGACGTAGGCCGCATCGATTTTGATGGACTCTCCCTTGCGGTCCGGGGCGTTGAAGCTGATGTCCTCGACCAGCTTTTCCATGACGGTCATCAGCCGCCGGGCGCCGATGTTGTCGGTGGACTGGTTCACCTGGTAGGCGGTGTCGGCCATTGCCACGATGGCGTCCTCAGAGAACTCGATGAACACGCCCTCCGTCGCGAGCAGCGCCGTCTGTTGTTTGGTCAGCGCGTTTTGCGGCTCGGTCAGAATGCGGATGAAGTCGTCGCGCGTCAGGCTGTCAAGCTCGACCCGGTTGGGCAGGCGGCCCTGCAACTCGGGCATCAGATCGCTCGGTTTGCAGGAGTGAAAAGCCCCGGCCGCGATGAAGAGTATGTGATCCGTCTTAACCGGCCCGTAGCGCGTGCCGACGGTGCAGCCCTCCACGATGGGCAGCAGATCGCGCTGTACGCCCTGACGCGAGATATCCGGTCCGTGTGTCTGCGATGGGGCGGCCAGCTTGTCCAGCTCATCGAGAAAGACGATGCCGGATTGCTCCGTGCGTTTCAGGGCGATGTCGGTCACCTTGTCGCGATCGATCAGCTTGTCGCACTCCTGCTCGTAGATGATCTTGCGGGCCTCGGATATGGGCACCGAACGATTCTTCGGCTGTGAAGGCATGATGCGTTCCATCAGCCCTTGGAGGTCCTGGTCCATCTGATCCGTGCCGATGGTGGCCATCATGCCGATGGGGGTGGATTTGCTCTCGGACCGGACCTCGACGATGCGGTCGTCGAGGTCGCCGGCTCGTAACTGTGCCCGGAATTTTTCGCGGCTGCGATGGCGGCGGTCGGCCACGTCCGAGCCCGGGGCGGACTCCACCTGATCGTACGCGGTGGGGGGCATGAGCGTATCGATCAGCTGCTCTTCCGTGAGACGTTCGGCCTCTTCACGTACGACCTCGGCCTGCTCGTCGCGGACCATGTGGATGGCCAGTTCGACGAGATCGCGAATCATGCTCTCGACGTCGCGCCCGTGGTAGCCGACTTCGGTGTACTTGGTGGCCTCTACCTTGACGAACGGTGCGTTGACCAGGTTGGCGAGTCGACGGGCGATCTCCGTCTTGCCGACGCCGGTGGGGCCCATGAGGATCATGTTGCTGGGACCGACCTCGTTGCGCAGGTCATCGGGGAGTTGCCGGCGCCGCCAGCGATTGCGGATGGCGACGGCGGCGGCGCGCTTGGCTGCATCCTGGCCGACGATGTATTCGTCGAGCTTCTTGACGATCTCTTTGGGTGTCAAGTCTTTCATGTTTCTTGCGCCAATGTAGGGCAGGTGGTTCTCCCGGCTGTGCCGTGAGGGTCACCTGCCTCGTCGGACTACACCGTGAGCGACCTCAATCGGTTAGCAGGATCGGCAGGTCAACGCTCCACCACAGTCGGAGCAACGACCTGCCCTACGATCTACACCATGAGCGGGTGCCCCATTCTTCGCGTCAGCGAAGGGTGGGGGACCGGACAACACGTGCGACTTCTTCGTCCCCCACCCATTGCTGCGCAATGGATGGGGCACCCTCGCGTTTGTTCATGGCCACGCTACGCGTGGGCCATGCCACCCTTTCTCCTATTCGGTGACGCGTGTTATTCGATCGTCTCCACGATGATGTTCCGGTTGGTATAGACACAAATGTCGCCGGCAATTTCCAGAGCCTTGGTCACGATATCCACGGGTGCCATCTCGGTGTTCTGAAGCAGTGCCTTGGCCGCCGCGGCCGCGTACATGCCGCCCGATCCGATGCCCGCGACGCCGTCGCTCGGTTCGATCACGTCACCCGAGCCGCTGAGCATGAGCGTCGACTCGCGATCGACGGTCAGAAGAAGCGATTCCAGTCTTCGCAGCGCGCGGTCCGTGCGCCATTCCTTGGCCAGCTCGATGGCCGCGCGCGGCATGTTCTTGTTGTGCTGTTCGAGCTTGGCATCGAATCGGTCGAGCAGGGCGAAGGCGTCGGCCGTCGATCCGGCAAATCCGCACAACACCTTGCCGCCGGCCAGCGCGCGAATCTTGCGCGCGTCGTGCTTGACCACAGTCTCACCGAGCGAAACCTGTCCGTCGCCGCCGATGGCGACCTTGTCTCCGCGCCGCACGGTGAGAATCGTGGTCGATCGAACATGCGGCAATTCGTTGTTCTTTTTCATTTCCTTCGCGTCCCAAACGGCGTGAGGACCGTACAACAAGGCGGCGCTCTTTGCAACCGACCGTTGTGAGGATAGGCTTTTTCACGCGGGATTGCCTGGTTGGCCGCTGGATAGCAGAGGTGATCCCGAAACCGTATATTCCCGGGTGGCATGGTCTGACCCGAAGTGGCAGGCCGTGGTTCTTCCAGACTACGGCCTGGCTTCGCCAAACCGTGCCACCCCGATATCATTTTTTGAAATGGCTGCTGGTACGAACTCCCTTGTGGCGGAGCGAGTCGGGAGAATGCCGGTGACGAGGATGAGATCGCAGCGAATTCCAAATCGATTGGCAGGAACGCTCGGCCTCGCTCTCGTCCTCTCGGCGGGGCTGGTGTTCTCGGAAGGATGCCGCAAATTTGTCACCTACCAGAAGGAGTCCGGAGACGAGGCTCCAAACGCAAACTCAGATACGCCGCCCAAGCCCGTGCAGGAAGTCGCGCTACCTCCTCGCGTCAACATCGCCGCTCCGATGGAAGACCTGGATCGGTGGCTGACGGTCGAGGCCATCCGTGGCGATGCGACCGGCGCCTGGGCTGAGGGGTCCTTCAATCGCAAGTCGAACAAGATCATCATCGATACGCACGATGTACAGCGCTTCGCTCTCGATGTGAGCCGAATTCCCGTTCGCTGGAAGAAGCTGGTGATCATCCGTATCGATGGACGAAACAGCGAAATGGTGCAGCGCGATCAATCCACGTACCACTTCGATATGGACGACCACGGTCAGTGGGTCGTGCTCGAGCCATAGCGCACCGTGTTCGCGCACCTCACGGGCTGACAAGCAGCCAGTGGCATCCACCGCCGGGCAAAGCACCCGGTTCACTGCGATGCGTTCGTCCCCCATCCATTGCGCCAGCGAAGGGTGGGGGACGGGATGTTAGAGATCGCATGATTCTCTCGTTGCACACTGGCTGGCGAGAACCGATTGGCACACGCCGGCGGGCAAAGCACCCGACAAATCGCGATGTGTTCGTCCCCCACCCATTGCTGCGTCATAGACGGGGCACCCCTCGCACCATACTGGCTGGCAAGCCGCCAGTGGCACGCTGGCGGGGTCTTACGGCTGTTCGTTTCGCCCGGTAGCAGCACCCATTTCATCGAGTTGCCGCGCGATCTCGTCCATGCGTTCGTGCAGCGCCTGGCGCTTGCGGGGCCGGAAGCCGCGAATGCGTTCCCACTCCGGCCGGGCGTCATCGAGGTTCAGGGCTTTCCGAAACGTCTTTATTGACTCCTGGAGCATCGTGACATCGTGGAGCGCCGTCCCCGCTAGCGCGAGCTTATCGGCCAGCGATGCGATTCCCAGCGGATCTTTCGGATAGAGCTCGACGACCTCTCGCGCGGCTCCGATAGCCGCGTGAAACGCATCGGCGCTGTTCGTGTCGTCGGCACGTGCCAGGTAGAGGTCGCTGAGTAGCCGCGGAAGCCGGATGTAGAGCGGGTCGCGCGTGCGTGCCTCTTCCAGATTGTAGATGGCGCGGGCGATGGCTTCATCCCGGAATTGCGGTATTTGCGACAATTGGTATAGCCATACGGCCTTGGCCACCATCGCGGCTGAGTCGAAATTGTCGGCGGCGATCGCACGCTCGAAATGGACGAACGCCGGTTGATCGGTTATCGCGCGGTTGACCGCTACCTGATTCCGCACGGATTTCGCTTCGGCGAAATGATGCGATGCCGATGCCACCGGTCTGACGTGGAATACGACGATCATCACAAGCACCACCGTGGCGAGCAGGGGCAACCGCCACCGCCGCACGGCCGATGGCGATCGTGCCGTAGCTTCCGATGGCAATCGCTCCGCAATGACGACGGACAATACAGCGAAAAAAGTCGTGGCACATGCCGGCGTGAAGAGTGCGAAGTTGATGAAATCGTGAACGACAAACGCGAGCACCGCCGCCGGGCCCCACACGCCCAAGATCAGGCCTTCGTTGGATTTGTCTTCGGATGAACCGGAACCGCGCAGCGCCATGATGAAAAATGCCGCGCCCCATACGAGTGTGGTCACGACGGTCGTGTAGTAGGCGAAAATGAAAAACTCCCGGTCCGCCGCATCCAGCATCGGCAGTCGGCAGAGAGAGAGCGTGATCAGCAGGAGTACGCCCCAGGCGAGGACCGTTCGGGTTGCGCCCCCGTCGCCGGGATCGCCTTTCTTCTGTTCCGTCCCGCGCTTGCGGGCAAGCACGCGCGACACGCCGACGACCGCGATGAGAAGACCGGCCAACCCCGGCAATCCCCAGTCGCTCGCCGCCTGCACGAAGAGGTCGTGCGGGTTGGCGACCTCTTCCGGGCTGTCGATGGTCTTGTATTGGAGATAATGCCGACCGAAATTCTCTCTGCCCACGCCGGTGACGGGATGATCCGCGATGAGGGAGGCCGACGCCTTCCAATACTGCCATCGAAACGTCAGCGACATGTGCGGCAGGCGATCGTATGTCAGACCGTATCCGACGAGCGAACCCACGCCGGCCAGCGCGATCAGCCACCCGACCAACAAGGTCCGCCCGCGGTGCGCATCAATCCAATCGCGGAACAGATACAGGACGGCGCAAAAAGCGATACCCACGATGGATGCCACCAATGCGCCGAGGCTCCTGGTCGTGTAGATCGCCACGCCGAACCCGACGACCAGAAGGACTCTTGCCGCCAGAAGTACGAGGTCCTTGGTATCTCTGGTGCGGAGCAGGCGCGTGGTTAAAAGGCCCATCGCGACAAACGCACAGAGCGCCAGATAGGAACCGGTCAGGTTGCTGTGCGGGAGAAATCCGCTCGCCTCGCGGGCCTGCATGCGTCGCTCGAATAGCTCCACCTTGGAAGAGTCAAGGTCGACGCCCTGGCGCGCCCAGAAGTCGTTCTTGATCTCCTGATACTGTGCCCATGTATCGTCAAAGCCGACAAAATACTGGTCGATACACTGTAGAGCTTGCACACAGCCGGTGGCGATGACGGCCGCGATCAGCACGCGACGTTGCCATCGTTCGCGCAGCAATTGCACCAGAACAATCGCCAGAAGGGGAAAGCAGAGCCAGTCCAGCGTGGCATTCATCGCCAGACGCTTGTGCCCTGCGAATGCGCACGAGAACGCAGCGGCCATCGCGATCAGGCCCACGCCCCACTCGAGCCCAGTTTTCCTGTACCGATAACCGGGCCCGAGCGCTCGCGCCACCAGCCATCCAATGGCCGCCAACAGAATGGCCAGGTCGAACACAAGCGTACGCACCGGCGAGGGATCACTCACTGTTTGCAGTGCCGCGGTCATCGGATTGGGGGCCGAGTCGTACGATTCAGCCACCAGCGGGCGCAGGACGATGACCACGATCAGGATGAAGAGAGAAATGGTCTCAATCAGACGTTTCACGTTCATCTCTACGCCGTCGACTGCGCCGGGGTTGGCAAACGCCGCGTGCATTGGACACCAATTTGGCACCGGCTACAATTCTCTGCGATGTGTTCGCCCCAAACGGCTGCCACTGGCGGCTACGGGTGCCACTGGCGGCTTGTCCGCCAGTGCTGGTAAAGGTAGGGCCGGTGGTTCGCCCGGCGAAGCCGGGGGGTTCACCTGCCTGTTGGGGCTGGCAGGTCGATGTTTCGCTGAATCGGAACAACGAAATGCCCTACGTTCTCTTGTTGGCCGGGCCTGTTCCGAACTCTTCGCTAATCTATGTCGCAAATGCTCTTTGACTGAGATTTCCTTTGGCTCGCAAAGTCCCTCCCAGTTTGACGGCACTCGGGCGAAAGAGCCTGCCTGAGCGCATCGAGGTACATGAGCAAACCTACGCGCACAAGCGGACGTTCAAGAATGATTTCTTCGCCGTGACGGCGCTGTACGAAGGGGAAGGCCGGCGCGTGTTGCTAAAGGTGGGGCGGCAGGCATCATTCTTGCTGATTCCGCTCGCCTGGGTGGGGCGCTGGCTGGCCTCGCGCGAGGCCGCGTTCTTCGGCCGGCTGGAGGGTGTCGAGGGCATCCCCAGATTGATCGACCGCTGGGGGCCGACGGGAATCATACGGGAATTCGTCGAGGGTCATCCGCTGGCCAAGGGGGAGCGCGTCCCGGACGATTTCCATGCCCGGCTGGGTGCGATCGTCGCTGAGATCCACGAGCGCCGCATGGCCTACGTCGATCTCGAAAAGTGCGAAAACGTGCTCGTGGGTGACGACGGGCGACCGTATCTCTTCGATTTTCAGATTTCGTGGTATTGGGATCGGCGGTGGGGTGGCGAACTGTGGCCGGTGCGTCGGCTGCGGGCTTGGTTTCAGCGTGGAGACCGCTACCATCTCATGAAGCTAAAGCGTCGCACGCGGGCCGATCAGATGACGGAAGAGGAGTTGGCTGCCTCGTATCGGAAGCCATGGTACGTCCGTGTCCATCGGTTTTTGGTGTGGCCGCTGCTGTGGCTGCGGCGGCGGATCCTTGGGCGGATCGATCCGCGGCGCAAAAAGGGCGAGCGCGGGCGCGTACATGATGATGAAGCGATGGGAGTGATTTGAAATGGCATTGCCGGAAGACTTGATGGAGCGTATCGAATCGTTTCGCAGTTACGTCGAGGGTGCGGTGGAGGCCGACGACCGATACGGCAAGGTGTCGCGGCACGATCGTGACGACGGCTCGACGATGGCGTCTCGCTTCGAGGCGAGCGAGTCGTGTTGGTTTGAGGTGGCCGTGCGTCCGATGGTTCCGCAGGTGCGCGTCGGCTTCGTGACCAACGATCGCTGGAAGAGCGAAGAGGTTGAGCAGGCGATTCAGGACTCCGGCGATTCGATGGAGGAGTTCGTCGAGTCCGGCTTCTCCGAGGCGGGTTTGGATTGGGACGAGCCGCCCGTCGAGCATTACCGCGAGGCCGACGAGCTCTTCTACTTCGCTACGCCGCTGGTGCTCGACGACGTGGTAGATCTGGACGAGACAGCGGTCCGCGACAAGGTCGTGCGTATGCTCGAGGGCTACCTGATCGCCTTCGGCCCGGCGATCATCACGGAGGAAGAGTAGGGTGGGCATTGCCCACCACAAAAAGAAGAATCATCCACAAAGGCACAAAGACACAAAGAAAGGAGTTTTCTTGTTTCGCACGAGCGCCGTCCAGTGAACGAGCCGACTTGTTTGCGGTGCCAATGTCTTAGCTCCCTTCGTGCCTTCGTACTACTAACACTCGATTTCTTCGCATGGTGCGAAGATTCTTCTGCGTTTGCACAGCGAATTCTCTTTTCGTTGTAGCTGAACGCGAGCATGAAGGAGTCACGACGGTAATTCCGATGACGACGCCGAGATCAGTAAGAATGACTTTTGGCTTCGGTATGAGTCAGACAGAGTTCTTTCTTTGTGCCTTGGTGTCTTCGTGGTGAATCATCTTTTTTTGGTTGCGGCCGATAGGCCGCGCTA
>Ga0055452_10000033_pt1 | contig 27436 bp, 13 predicted proteins | sample China_Galinas_PW_6_FD_57735 | JGI IMG/M metagenome (GOLD analysis project Ga0055452, IMG submission 57735) | Wetland microbial communities from San Francisco Bay, California, USA, that impact long-term carbon sequestration - China_Galinas_PWC_D2 | ecosystem: Environmental > Aquatic > Marine >... | reverse complement strand
ATTACGTCAGAGAACCTGACGTCTTCGCAAGCGGTCATCCGTGACACCGACTTCGCAGCGGAAACGTCCGAGTTAACGCGGTCGCAGATTCTGGTGCAGGCGGGCAACTCGATTCTCGCAATCGCCAACGCGCAATCCCAGAGCGTACTGCAGTTACTCGGCGGTTAATCGATCGGGAATCCGGCACGAAGGAATCACCGGGCGGTGCGACGGCTCAACGTCGCACCGCCCATTTCTTGGATCGACCGCCGAACATGACTCGAGTTGAAGAACCCGTCGCTCGTCATTCGATGGGTGGCACCGCCATCGCCGCAGTCCCCGAGCCGCAAGCTTCAGCTTGCGCGGACTCGCGAATGCGACAGCGACCGCACAATCCGGGAGCATCACGCGGCGGGTGGCACGTTCTGGCGAAACCACACCGTGTGCGGCGCGAGATCGATGTCCGTACGCCCGGCATAGTCGCATGCATTTGCGGGTGTCTCTCCGGACTGAAGTCGTGCCGGAATCAGAGCACCGGGCGCAAGCCCGGTGACTCCTTACCGACGCACGAGGTCCGTGGGCTCGCGCCCACGGCTCTGACACGCCGGCACCCGCATTATCAATAGAATCGCGACATTAGATCATGTGATGCTTCAGAAACCGCCCGATTTCCTCGATCGATCGTCGCGCCTCCGGCAACCACCTGGCACCGCCCTGAAACACGTGCCACATGCCGGACCATATCTTGATTTCGACCTCCACGTCCACGGCACGGGCACGCTCGGCCAGGCGTACGGAGTCACTTAGAAGAACTTCCCGGTCGCCGACATGAATGCAAAGCGGCGGCAGGCCCGCCAGGTCCATACGAAAGGGAGCCAGCAAGGGCGTCTCCGGATCGTTGTCACCGACGTAGTGTGACATGAAAAATGTGGTCCCTTCCAAATCGATGAGCGGATCGGCTTTCGCGCGCGTGACGTATGAATTCCCGTCGAAGTGTACCAGGTCCGTCACCGGAGAGAGAAAGAACCCGGCGGCCGGTAATTCGACACCTTCGTCCCGCAGGGCGAGCAGGGTCTGAAGTGCCAGCCCCCCACCGGCCGAATCTCCGCCGATGGCGATCTGCCTGGCCTTGTAACCCTGCTCCAGCAGCCAACGGTAGGCGTGGACGGCGTCCTCCACGGCGGCCGGGAACGGGTGCTCCGGCGCCAGGCGATAATCCAGTGCCAGCATGCGGGCATCGCCGGCGACGGACAGGAGCGCCACAAGTTCACGGTGGGTGGCCGGCGATCCCATGACGAACCCGCCGCCGTGTAGATAGAGCACCACCCGACCGGACTCCACACCCGGCCCGCGAACCCACTCTGCACTTGTACCACCGGCATCCACCGGCTCTACCACCGTGCCGGCGGGTACCTTCTGCCATTTGATCAGGTAGTCGTCGACTTTGCGTAGTGCGGTGACGGAACGACCAAGACGCGCGAACTTAGGCCTCAAAATGCGTTGGATCACCGACCGCATAACATAGCTTCGCAGGCTTGGCATAAGCTCGTCTCGTTTGTTGCCTGCGCCGCCGAAAATCGCCGGCGCGTATGGCTCCGCGACTCGTCCGCCGTCATCCGTAGCGTGGTCGACTTACTTATTAGCATGCCGTGCGCCATGCCCTGCCATATGGCCACTGACCGTAACCTTTTCGCCCCCCCACTCCCCACTCGCAACAGCGTATCGCAAGAAATTTTGCCACGTAGCGATCCCCGACACGCCGTTCAGAATCAAATACGAAAACAAAGTTAGTCGAATGACAATGTGTTTGACACGCCACACAAATGGTGTATGATCAAAGACGATGCGATCCGAAATCGGCCCTGGTGGGCCGAAAACGGTGTTTTCTTATGGCGGACTACATGTTGTGCATGGCGATCAAGGGCTTTCATCCACCCACGAGATGTACCTGAAAGTGCTATATCGGCTGCAGGAGGAGCACGACGTCGGGCGGGTCCGGGACATGGCAAAGGGGCTCGGCGTGACGCCGAGCACCGTGTCCGCCGTACTCAAAAAACTGGAGCACGCCGGACTGGTGGTCCACGACCGGTACGGCCTGGTCAAGCTGACGCCGGCCGGTTACAGGCTGGCCGAGTGCGTTGTGCATCGCTTCGAGACCATCAGAGCCCTGCTCATCGAGGTGCTGGGGCTGGAAGAAGACGCCGCGGAAGTCGACGCCTGTATGCTGGAGCACGCGGTCAGCCCTGCCACGGTCAATCGTATGGAATGGCTGCTGGAACTGGTCCGCAGGGGACAGATCGATCTGCACAAGGCGCGTGACGTCGATCCGTCATCTTTTGTGTGTGCGGATTGTGCGGCCAGCGGCACCTGCCGTGCGGCGGCCGACTTCGAGGCGCATGAGCGAAATTAATGGGCGTTCCCCCGGGCGCCGTACCGATTCTCCGTAGCGGCGTAGGGCCATCGGTGCATCAACAATACGGCGCGCCGCATTCGAACCTCGCGACAGGGAGAGGAAGCGCATGATCCGCAGAACAATCACGTGTGCCGTGGCGCTGGTGGCATGTGGCGCTGCGACTGCCAACCTTGTGGCAGACGAGCGGCGCTTCACGTACGTGTATGAGGTGACGACCATTCCAGAGGGCTCGTGGGAATTCGAACAATGGGTCACCTGGAAGACGGCCAAGGAAAACAACCGCGATTACGATCGATTTGATTTCCGCCACGAGCTTGAATGGGGTGTGACAGACCACTTTCAGCTCGGCTTCTACCTTTCTGACTGGCGCTACGAGGAGAATTCTCGTGACCATCGCCGCCGCGGCGATTGGCGCGACGTGGCCGTCGAGGGCATCTGGAATCTGACGAATCCGGTAACCGACCCGCTGGGGCTGGGACTTTACGGCGAAATCAAGATCGGCGACGAACTTCTCGAACTGGAGGGCAAGTTGCTCGCGCAAAAGAACATCGGCAAGTTCGTGCTCGCCTATAATGCCATCATCGAGGCGGAATGGGAGGAAAGCGATTACCACGAGGATAAGGGCGTGCTCGCCCAGACCGCGGGCATCAGCTACCAGTTTTCCCCCAAGTTCCTCGCCGGGATCGAGATGTTGCACGAGTTCGAGATGCCTGACTGGCGCGGCATCGACGGGAAGGCAATTTTCTACCTCGGCCCAAACTTCTCGTACCGAGCCGAGCGATGGTGGGCCACACTGACACCGTTGTTCCAGGTCAGCGACATCGAGGACGAACCGGACTTCCAGATGCGGCTGATTTTCGGCGTGCATCTTGGCGGCGGGAATGAACACCAACAACTTGTGACGAGCCGCATCAATCGTATGACGGCAGTCGACCATCCATGGACCGGCGAGCCACGATGAACGATACGGGAGAACCTTCGCAAACCAGGCGAGACGGTGCAGCGCTGCGTGCGTCAGTCCTATTTGTACTTGGCGGGGCGTGCGTGATCTACGCGGGCTGCATGTCGACGGAGGCCATGGCGCCGCCTGTCGGTACGGAGTTCACCGCAGTCGCACAAAATCGAAACGTGTCGCTGAGCACGCTGGAGGTCGGACGGCAGGTCTACCTGGTGGACTGTTCGCGCTGCCACAGTATCGAGCCGATCGCCCGCTACTCCAAAGACCGTTGGAACAGAATTCTTCCACGCATGATTAAGGAATCGAAACTGAATGGCGAGCGTGGCAACGCACTCACGGCTTACGTGTTCTCGGCCCACGACGTGCTGGCGACACGTGCGTCCGCAGGTGGCGGACGATGACCACGATGCGCGGTGGCGGGCCCCGGGGTCCTGGCGGATGCCCCGGACGAGGCTGCACGTGACGACTGAGTGGATTGAAACAGAATATACTTTGAACGGAGCCACTCGGGCTCGAACCAGGAGAAAGGACAGATGAAGAAGACCGGACTGAATCGAATGTCGCGAACGTGGAAAATGGCGGCCCTGTTCGCCGGACAGGCCATGCTGCTCGGGAGCGGTGGCTCATGCCTGCCGGACAATGTGCTGGCCGAAACGCTGGGCGACGTCGTCAACGGCCTGATTGTCGCAGGCGTGAACGTCGTGTTATCCAGTACGACCGTTCAGATTTAGAGACTCTTACAACACGATTCGCGCGGTGTCGAGCGACAAATTCCGCTACTGTTCCGCTCGCGGTGGCCTCGCTTTGCCCGCCCTATTGTTCCGTTGACCGCGTCCGCCGCCCCGGCCTCTATAATGTCTACGAACGCCGTCACGGAGCACGCCGACATGCCGCGCCTCAGTCACGCATAGAACCCGGGTCGTGCTCGGGAAGCCGGTCGAGCAGCATCTGGCATAGCCCTTTGATAAGTCTGGGAGTGTCCGCCTCAAACGACTCGGCGCCCGCGAAATCGTCCATCGGTTCACCGTCGTCATGGAAGAACCAGTGTAAATAGCGATTGAGCTGGCGGCGTCTGGATACTATCTCCCAGTCGGTCTCTCTCACATTCTCCTCTAATTCGTCCGCGAGTTCCCGCAGGTCTTCTATTACGATTTGGTACCATCCTGCGATCTTCCCCCGTGATGACTTCACGGCGAGCTTGCGCATTCTCGCGGCTTCCATGGGAAACCAAAGCGACATCAAACGCAGTTCCATCAGGTTACTTATGGCGTACGCCCGATTCTCGCGCGTTTCATGCTGGCGATCGCGTTCTGAAAGTATCCACGCGAGGTTCCAGTCCTCAAAGCGGTTCATTTTTTCGCGGTCGAGTACCGCCGATATGGAAACATCTTGCACGATCGCCCAGGAACCGGCACGGTCGATCTCGAATGCCTTTCGATAGTACTTCTGCGCCTGTCGAAGCGTATCTTTCCAATCGAACGCGGGTGTCGAAGGTGGGTGTCGCGGGGCGTTGCCATGCTGTCCGAATTGGAATTCGGCTTCTCGCTTCGTCGTGCTGGCCAGACGACCGTAGATCAATGCGAGGCGCTCGGATTTCGCATCGCCCTCCCCGTCCTGCAGGGATCGCAACAGTTCTTTGAGTTTGGACTTTGCCGTGGCCAATCGCCGGTTGAGTTCCACCCCGCTCCCGTTTTCGTCCGGTGCCGGCGCTCGAGATGTCGAATCAGCATTTGTGGAAGGACCAGTGCCGTCCTTCTTCGTTCCGTCTGCCACAGGTGGGGATTTCTTGTGCGCCTCCCAATCGGAGTAGCTGAAAGCGGCTTCGATACACCGAAAGATCTGGTGGTAGGTCATCTGCCGCAGTTGCTCGTCGATATTCAGCGGAAGCGCCGCATAGGTAACCAGGCTGGCCCAATCGTGCGTATCCGATAGTTCGGACTTCAGCCTTCTGCGCAAGTCGCTAATGAGATATCGCGGATCCTCGCCCCATAGCAGTCCCTCATAGAGCGTTTCGACCATCTTGACAGACCCGCGAAACGAGAGCGGAAACTGCGACGACACGACCAGCGGAATGCCCGCCTCGTGCAGTGCGTGTGCGATGCTCGACCCAGCCCCCACAACGGAACCCCCGTTTGCGCCGTTGCAACTCGCAAGTGTGATCACCGACGGAACCGCAAGTTCGCAGGAACCGTTGCATGCCAGTGTTCGAACAAGAGTGGCCAGGCGCGATGCGGTGACCTTGTCGCCCCGAGAGGCGTCATCCGGATTGTGCAGCTCGAGCGCAAACCTGCGGTCCACACCTTCCTGCACCTCTTTCCCATGCGCCAGTAGGTGAAGATGCGTGTAGTTTCCCTTGCCGAGCTCATCAGCGATCGAGCGCGCCGACGCACGCTCCATCACCGTAAGGTACTTGCCAACCCACGTGGGTGGCGCGTCGCTGTCGTCCCGATCATGCCGGTGCCTTCCGACCCAGGGGTCGATGGCTCTTCGCAGCGCCAGAGTATGTGCCGGTACGAGTGCTTCGGCGTCGTGCGCCGGCAAGTTGAAGGCGAACAGAATTCGAGGTCGGTGCGGCCATTCGAATGGCTCGTTGTCGACCCGGCGGACGCGCCGCGTCATGCATAGCGGCGCCTCGGACTGCAGAGTAAGCGGCTGCCCGGCGCCCGGGCAGCCATTCGGCGCATCGGCCAGTTCGAAGGGAAGCAACGCCAGTTCGGCCGCGGACGTCACGATTTCGAAATGGCTGAACGGGTGTTCCTTGGATCTCTTGAGTTCGGCAATCAAACCGGGGACGGATGCGAAAACCTCCGACATTTCCTGGGCGGTAATCTGCAACTGGAGTTCGCGGCTGCAGCGGGCCTCTTTTCTCGAAGCGGGAGACAATCCAACGCGGCGTTCCTTCTCGTAGACCAGCGCTTCATGCCTGGCGAGAAACTGGGCGTGCTCGTACGGTACGCGTGCGGTGGCGCTGGGGTGGTTTCCACAAAGCGCGAGATACGCCGTCAGCGGCGACAGTAGTTGATTGTGCGGCGGCCCGTGCCGTAGGAACTCCAGCGCCACGTTCCTCATTTCGCTCACGGCTCAACTCCTTTCGAATTCACTTCCTTCGACGGGATTCAGCGTGACCGCTGCACCGTCGGCCTCGACGCGATGGATGCACCCCCGCACGGTGGAGTCGCCTTGCACAATGGACACCACGGCGGGGTGGCGCAAGACGAGTCCGTCCGCTTGGTCGAGTGCCGCCATGGTTCCCTTCTCGAACACCTTATACACGCCCGCGAAGCGATCCGGGCTGTGGAGCACATCAGGGGGGAGTCGGATTAATCGTACCCAGGTGCCACTGTTGTAGTAGAATCCGCCGCCGCTTTGGCGATAGAGTGCCCGCTCATGATGCGTGTGCCCCGAAATGACGAAGTCGATATCGCCGGCCACCAACTTGTCCAATGATTGGAAGGTCGCGTCGGCGTGTCGGAGGTCAAAACTCTGGTCCTTGCTCAGGTGCTCCAGGGCCTCACGCAGCACTTCGCTCTTTTCCTTACCAGTGATCCAATCAACAAATGCCCCACCCCACCCGAGTTTGCGGTCGTCGACCGACTCACTCACAAGGTCCATCGCGGTATACTCTTGCAAGAAGTTCTTCTCCGCTTGTAGAAGATAGTAATTTGCGGGCTCCGAGTCCCGGCTTGTGGCAGTTCGCGGTGCGCCGAACGACTCGCTGAGCAATGAATCGAGAGCGCGCATCCCGTAAACCTCTTCCGCCCCCACCACCGCCTCCGCGTCGTCCTTTCCAAGAAAACCGGCCAGCCTCAGCAGTTTGTCGCGCACCCCCTTTGCGGCCACACCCATCGCAGCGCCGATCATGTGCCTGAGCGAGGGGTCCAGGGCATAAAGCGTCGGCACCACCGCACCAAGTTCGGGTTTTAGAAGATCAACAAAAGGATAGTGCCTCTTGATTTTGTTCATCACGTCGATGACGAGCTTGGTGCCCGCGTTCGGGGTCCAGGACTCCGCAGGAAGACCGAGCGTCAAGTCTCGCGCCTGCTCGCGTAGCGCTTCATAGTTACAGAAATTCCAGTCGTCGACTTCGTTTCCATGGAGGCAGATGACGTCGGCGCTTCCTACGCGACAGCGAAAGCCCGTGCCGTCAAATACGAGTTTGATTCGGCCTAACGCCTCAGCCTTGCCGCCGCTCAGTTTTTGTACCAACCAATCCCGGACCCACGGTAGGGCCAGTTCAAGATCGTGATTCCCCAGATTGATGGCCAGGGTGCGATGCGGCGTGTTGACGAATTCGGACAACGCCGTCCACACGGGCTCAAATGCCGGGTCCCGCGTGATGCGATCGAGTTTATCGATGGCGCCGAGGGGATCGAAGTACAGTGAGTTCGGCTCCGCCAGAAAATCGACCATGTCGCCATTGATGGCCAGAGCCAACTGTTTCTCGGGTAATCGACCGCGCAAGTGCTCAATGGTTTGCGCGAGGAGCGGTCCTTGATTAAAGATTTGAAATCCTTCTGCCCCGCCCATGTGTAAGTCAGACACAACGTGCAACTCATCATACGTAGGAGTGGGTACCATAGCTTACTCCCATCTAATTGATTGTCTGCGCCACGAACCGGCCGGAGCATAACAACGAGCGTCAGGTGGAGCAAGCACGGCTCTCGGATGGTCATTTGGTGTCGGATTACGTCTCCCATGTGCGCTCGAGCAGTGTGTAGACACTCTCGACAGTTTTGCGGTTGCAACCACGGTGCGTCTGCAGAAAGGACGCCAAAGCCTTCTTCGGGACGGATTCAGCACCACGCCTCCCAGTTCACCAACCCCTACCGTATGGACAAGACCCGCCTGCGAGTGATCCAGCCGGGCGTGTTCCTTCCTACGATCTGCGATTGCGGGCGTCTGTGGGAACGACAATTGACATGGTGCTCGGAAGATCTTCGCCCGGCCCGGTGATTCAGATTGACCGCTCGAGATCGATGAGCACCACGGCAACTACTCGAACGAACCGTTCACTTAGAGCCTATCCCAGAAACTCCATCTGGATGCTACTGGCGGCTCGTCCGCCAGTGCCGGCCCGCGAGCGTCGCCCGATTTTGAGATAGGCTCTTGGGCACGGCCAGCCGCATGAACAATCACCCCCGCTTGGGGTCTCCGGAGCGCCGATCCTCGCAGGATAGACTCTGTGAGTAGCGGTTGAACGCAGAAACCCACATTCAATCTTCCATCGCCGGCCGCTGCGGGCGATCCGGCTTGTCATCACGTGTATCGCCGGCGCGACCGCCGGGGCCGCCGCCTCGACCTCCGCGACGTCCACCACCGCCCGGGCCGAATGCACGGCCCATGCCTTTTTGAAACTCTTCGAGCGTTAACGCGCCGTCTTTGTCGGTATCGAGTTCGGCCATGCGCTCTTGTATGCGGTCGGGTAGCTCGTCGGATGTCAGCTTCCCGTCACCGTTGGCGTCGCGGCGCTGAAAGATGGTGGCGGGGGCGAATCCACGCCCCCCACCCGGACCCCCGCCGCGCCGGCCACCGCGTCCCTCGCCACCGCGACGCCCTCCCGCTTCGCCGCGACCGGCATCGGCCGCCGGCGCCTCTTCCTTGCCGCCCAGGGCAACTTGCTCCGTCACTGTCTGCCCCATCGGCGCGATGCAGTAAACGTGTTTGTTGGACCGAATGTACAGGTTGCCACCGCTCACGGCCGGCGTAGCGCGGAAATCTTCATGGCCGTCGGTCACACGGTTGACGGCCACCGTATCGAGGTCATCGCTCAGGTTCACCACGTACACGTCACCTGAGCGTTTTGTGTAGTAAAGCTTGTTGGCGGCGATGATCGGCGAACCGTAGTCGCGCGAGCGTCGCCGCCCCTGCTCCTCGCCGGCTCCTAGGCGCGTTTGCGAGATCTCCTTTCCCGTCTTCGCGTCGATGCTGGTGACGATGTTGTTCGTGACCGTATAGAGACGGTCGTTGTATACGATCGGCGTCGCGATGCTATTCGATGTGTTGCCGGTCCAGACGGTGTGGGTGTCGGTCACGTCGCCTTTGCCACCCGCACGGACCGCCAGCGATCCGCCGCCGCGCCCCTCCACCGCAAACACCACAACGCCGCGGGTCACGACGCTGGAGTAGAACGAATCGCTCTTCACACCCTCGCAGTACCAGCGGAGCCTGCCCGTCTCCGGATTGAGACCCCAGATTTCCTTGCCCACGCCGATCACCAGGTCCGTCCGATTCTCGTCCACGACAACCAGCACCGGCGTACACCATGACATGCTGAGACCAGCGGCCTCCTGCCGCCAGACCTCCTTGCCGGTCTTGGTGTCGAGCGCGACCAGCGCCTCGCTCTCTGCGGTGGCCGGCACGATCAGCAGATTCTTGTAGAGGATCGGGCTCGACGCGGAACCCCATCGCCGCGGATCGGATTCCGTACCGAGCTTGGTGTGCCAGAGCTGGTTTCCGTCGCGATCGAACCCGAGTGCCCCGGTCTTGCCGAAAAAGACGTAGACGTTTTTGCCGTCCGACACCGGCGTGTGCGAGGCGTACCCGTGCTCCGGCAGGCCGATACCGCGGTACGGGTCCTCGGGGAGTACCGGGTCGACCGTCTTGTCCCACATGATCTTGCCAGTGTCACGATCGAGGCATACAAGGTGGCGTTTGAGGTCCTTTTCGTCGCCGGGATTCTCCCGGTCGAGCCCGTAGCCGGAGTAACACGTCACGTAGACGCGATCGCCGACGATAATGGGGCTGGATGCGCCCGGACCCGGCAGTTCGGTCTTCCACTTCATGTTGGCGGAACCGCTCCATCGTACCGCCGTCGGCAGGCTGTCCGAACTGACGCCTGAGCCGTTCGGCCCGCGAAACCGCATCCAATCGGCGCGGGCGTCCGCCACAGTGACAAGAAGGAAACCGGCAACCAGTGTCCGCGCAACCGATCTTCGCGTCATATCGATTTCTCCAATTTCAGGTTTCGTGAGCGTCGTGGAGTTGCAGCGTCTCCACCGTCGGACCGTCACCGTACCCGTAGGACGCAAGCCCGCGCCGGCAGGATACCACCCTCACCGCCAAGAAACTAGTGCCGTGTGTCACGAGCCCTGCGACTATGCCGAGGGAAAACAACACGCAAGGACTGGTCTTGCGTGCCACCCGGCCTAGCTTCGCCAGACCGTGCCACCCGCTGCCGTTTGTGTCACGGAACCGAGCCTTTCGGCCGGCACCCTTGATCCTGGATCTCGTTGCCCTGATTCTGGTAGGATACTCGCTTGCGTCCCAAGAAATCTCTCACGGAATGTTTGCCGTGTACGGGAGGCGTAACCGTGAAGAAACTCATGCGATGGATTGTACCGGCCCTCGCGATTCTCACCTCTTATGTGCATGTCACCGCGCAGACGGTGGTGACGGTCGATCCGGCGGTTACGTACCAGACCATGCGCGGGTGGGAGGTCACGAGCTTCGTCGCGTCGGCGTGCGATCCGAGTTTTGCGGCGCTTCGCGACGCCTATATCGACCTTGCCGTAAACGACATCGGCATTGACCGCGTACGCCTGGAAGTCAGAAGCGGCGTCGAGAACAGCACGGATTATTACGCCAACTTTGTGGCCAACGGCTGCCCGGAGCCTCCCGATCCGGAATACTTGACCTGGCGGCACAACCGCTATGCGACGGTTAATGACAACGCCGATCCGGGAACTATCAACTGGAACGGATTCCACTTCACGGAACTCGACTGGACCGTCGAGCACATCATTCTCCCGTGGAAACAGCAGGTAGAAGCTAACGGCGAGAGCCTGTTTATCAATCTCAACTACGTCGCATTTACGAGTCAGATTGAAGGTGGCACCTACCATCACGACGCTCCCGACGAGTACGCCGAATTTGTGCTCGCCACGTATTTGCACCTCCAATCCGAATACGCCCTGGTCCCGGACACATGGGAGTTGGTGCTCGAACCGGACAACGTATCGCAATGGAATGGTACGTTGCTCGGTCAGGCGATCGTGGCCACGGCCGCGCGGCTGACGGCAAATGGATTCACGCCAAGCTTTGTGGCGCCGTCGAATACGAATATGGGCAATGCCATCACCTACTTCGACCAGATGATCGCCGTGCCAGGCGCGCTGCAGTATCTCGAGGAATTCTCGTACCATCGCTACGGCGGCGTGTCGCTCGCCAACTTGCAGGCCATTGCCGACCGGGCCGTACAGAACGGTCTCAGCACGGGCATGCTCGAGTGGTGGTTCGACAACGGTACACAAGAGGTGCTCTACGAAGACCTGACGATCGGAAGGAATTCAAGTTGGCAAGGCAGCGTACTATCCGGTCTTTTCAACGCCGATACGTCAGATCCCGACAATCCGGTGGTCACGTATCGAACCAACACGAAGTTCAATCGGCAGTACTTCAAGTTCGTGCGCCAGGGAGCCGTCCGTGTAGACGCGTTATCAGATACCGCAACGGTTCACCCGATCGCGTTCGTCAACGAGGACGGCGGTCACATAGTCGTGGTCAACGCAGATTCTGGCGGAGCTATAGAAATCGCAGGTCTGCCCGCAGGTACGTACGGACGAAAGTACACGACCAGTGTAGAATACGATGTCGACCTGACGGATGTTGTCATTGCCGACGGTGAGTCAGTCGATGCGACCATACCGCAAGCCGGCGTGCTGACAGTCTACACCCGTGGCATCCGCGGGCCTGAGCCTGTGCCTACGTTGTCCGTGTGGGGCATCCTCATCCTCCTGCTGATCATCTTGGCCTGCGGCACCCACATCGCGCGAGCCTCAGCCTCACAGCGGCGACACGAGAGTCCGTGTTGATCTTGCGGGTGATGCGGCTCTTCACGCGGTCGCAGACACCCGACGACCTGGTACTGGTCAACTCTTGCTGACCGGGACCACTGACAGCTTGCCGCCAGTGTCGGCACGGGCGGACAAGCCGCCCGTGGCACCCAGAACTTACCAATACCGACGACACACCGAGCCCTGCATCATTACCCCCTCTTGAGCGTAATGTTGCTGTATTTGCGCATTCCGTGAAGCTTCGCGAATACGCCGCGCTTCAAGGTGATGTCGCCAACCTTGTGCAATCCTGGGATCTTCTTCGCGGAAAACACGCCCCTCTTGAGCGTAATGTTTCCTGCGTGGTGGTGATGGTGCGCCACGCCCACTTGCCTTGCCAGCAAGATGTGCTCGCGGGTTTGGGGCATCGGACCGGCACTTGGAACGCCCACCTGGCGAGCCAACAGGATATGTTCACGCGTCTGCGGCATGGGCCCGGTGGCAGGATCGCCCACCTGCTTGATGTAATCCAGGTGTCCGTGCACCGACGCACCGCCCTTCGCACTGTCCGGTATGAAGATTCCACCGGCCGTTTGCTCCTCTCCGGCTGCGCCGCCCGCGGCGACATTCAATCCACCGCAAAACGGAAAAGCGCAGTTGCCCTCGGCGCTGCCCCCCGGATCGACCAACCAGCCGCCACACAGGGGCGCAATGCACCCTGCCGCGGCCTCTCGCACCACGTCTTTTACTTTGCTGCCGACGACCACAATCTCGCGTGTTTTCTTGGCGTGTAACATCTCTTCCGGAAAGTATAGCGACTGCTTACGCTTGTCGCTCGATGAAGCCGCATCGCCACTCCCCCACGACAGACCCCCGACGAAGAGTTTCTTGCTTGCCAGCTTCTCCACGAGATCCGCCTTGTTCATCCTCAGGCTGCCGTCGGGCAGCACGACGCCCCGATCTCCGACGAATGTGGCCATCGAATTCGTCTTGCCATGATCGACATGCCCGATCGTGCCGATGTTCACGTGCGGCTTGCTTCGATCGAATGTCTCCTTGGCCAACCCGTACGGATCGACAAACGAGAACGGATTGCTGCCGGTGTAGCTGTATGCATTTCCGAGATTGTGTGCATCACCCCACAAGCCCATCATGTCCCGGCTGGTGAACCGTCCGGCGGCGGGGTCGAGATAACGGGTGCGGTAATAGTACAGCCCGGTCTCGTGATCGTATCGGCGACCGGAGAAGCGGTAGGGATTGCCGATGACCGAAGGCTGACCTGCCACGGGTACCAGCGAATTGGGATCGAGTGGCAAACCGTAGTCGCCATATTCATACCGCTCGACGACATTGCCGGCAGGATCCGTGACGGCCATGACGTTGAACATGTCGTCCGTGTGATAGAAGAAATCCGTGCCGAATCGCCGCATGGACAGCACTTCATCGATGTACAGGCCGTACACGTAGGTGGCCTGGGTGCCGCCGGTCGGATCCTGTTCCTCGACAACTTGCCAGCCGTCGTAGAAGTACCGCGTTTCGACCGGGCCGACAGCTGAATCTTCGACGCGCGAGATACGACGTCCGATCGCGTCGTACGAGTAGGAATGGGTGGCCCCTGATCGAACATCCACGTACTCGACCATCTGGTCTCGGTAATCGTAGACCACTGCACGCTCGGTAGGCAGGGACGGATCAATCGTGCTCAGGTTCCCGTTGTCATCGTACTGTCTCTGATCAAAGGGTGTGACCGTGTACTGATTCATCTGCGCATCGGCCGGATCGCAAACCGTCGGATTCGAGAAATACGTACCGGACCCGGGCCCACCGATCACCTGCGATCGGTTGCCCACGCCGTCGAGTTGGTAGATCGTGTCGCGCACAGTGATGGGCGGAGGATTCTCGTCGGTGACGACCGTGTGCTCCAAGCGATTCAAGGCATCGTACATGTAGGTATGGCTGAGCCGCGGACCCGGACGCACGTCTTCGCGTCTGGTCTTGTTGTCCATCGGATCCCACCTATAGGTGCGCTGATCGACGGTCGCGCCGCTGGCGAGGTGGACGTGAGACGTGGCGATCATCTGCTTGACGCCAAAGTCACCCGCCGGATTGGGAATGCCGGTGATCCCGTCGTACGTATAGTCGGTCTGCACGGTGTTGCCGTAGGTGCGCCGTTCCACCCGGTCGGGCCCGACGTAGTCATAGGTGGCGATCAATTGCGGAGCACCGGTCGTGTCGTTGATGATCTTCTTCCGATCGAGCACGTCGTAACTCGTTGATATGGTGCGACCACCGGGATAGCTCATTTGCAGCTTGTTGCCCACACCATCAAAGAGGCACGTCGTGGTTTTCCCGTTTTGCGTCTCGGTGGTGATGCGGGACAGCGAATTGTGGCTGCGCGTGACAATCGAGTCATCGTCCTGCGCGACCACCAGGCGTGAGAGACCGTCGTACTCGTAGCTCTCGAATGTCGTATCGCTGGAAACGCCGGGACCCGGTGTAATGGCATTGGAAATCAGCCGGTCGAGCGCATCGTAGGAACAAACCGAGAGGTTTCCATTCCCGTCATCGGCCATGGTCAACTGATTGTCGTGGACGTCGTACGTAAACACGTGTTGCGTGCAATCGGCAAGGTCCTTGGTGACAAGTCGATTGAGGGCGTCGTATTCGTAGGTGGTGGTGTTGCCGTTGTCGTCGGAGCGGCCAACCAGGCGCGAGGCATCGTCCCACGTCTGCTCGGTCGTGACATCCGGGCCGTCACCGTCGGCGCCGTCACCGTCAAGGTCATGCGTCGTTTGGACCAGGCGATCGTAGCCGTCATACGTATAGCGTGTATCCCGACCCAAGGCGTCGTCGTCGAAGGTCCGGTTGCCACGCGAGTCATAGTCGTGAAAATCAGAATTGCCCACATTATCCGTGGTCTGGGTCAATCGATTGAGATTGTCGTATGTATAAGTTGTCGTGAATACTTGATCAGGGTTTGCCAAATCGGACTTGTCGGTCTCCGTAACGGCGGTGATGTTACCGATCGCGTCATAGCTGTATTCCGTTTCGTTGGCACTGGGGTCGACCACCCTGACGAGGCGGCCGGCGTCGTCGTATTCAAACGTCGTTTGATGAAGGTTGTCGTCGATCGTAAGCAGGACCTGCGAGTCGTCGTTCCATTGGAAATCAGTCGAGGACACGCCGTCCGGCGTGGGACCGACCAGGATCGGCGCCTGGGTGTCGGTGTCGAAGAAGGCGACCTCCTTCCGCGAAACGCGATCCATGTCATCGTATGCGAAAGTCGTTTCGCCCAATCGAACGTTGCTCGCACCGCCTGGAAGATCGACAAGTTCGCCGTCCGAGCGCATACCCACCTGATTATGGTTGGGGTCGTAGTGGAATTCCATCGTGTTGCCCATGGGGTCTACGACCTGCACCAGGCGGTCGTAACCGTCATAGGCATTCTGTAACGCGCGTGGCGCGTCCTCGAGGCCCTGGAGCCTGGTGACAACGTTGCGATTTCCGTCGTAGTCGTACTGCGTCGTCGATTGATCCGCATCGCCCGGAGCGCGGACCTCTCTGAAGAGCAAGTCACGTTCATCGTAGAGCGATTCCACGACGTTGGTCGGCTGGCGCCCCTCCGCCGCCTCGCCGCTGCGCTCCAGGGTTCGGTTTCGATTGGCGTCGTATTCGTATTCATTCGTGAGAAACAGGTTGGGCGGCAGCCCGGTGCAAACCGGAACCTGAGGCGTACCCGGTATCGAGCCGGAATAATCGCCGACTTCCGAGCACGTCCTCGTCAAGAAGTTGAGGATGTCGTACTCGTAAACGGTCGTGAAATGCGTGTTGGACTGAAGCACGTCCTGGTCGTCGATGTTTTGAACATCCACGCGCACCACGTTGTCGTTGGGATCGTAGAACGTGTCTGTCTCGTAGCGCAAACCTGCTGTGTTCACCTCACGCGAGCGTTCGCGCACCGTCTGGTTCAACTGATTGACGATGAATTGCTTGTCATTTCCTCGGGCATCGGTGAGGCCGGTCATCTCGCCCACGAGGTTGTATTCCCGCGTCGTGGTCAACGCGAGACCGGGCGCATCGACGATCGTGTCCTTCAGGTACCCCTCTTGCGGGCCCGTCGTGTAGTAGGTGAACTCGTCACGCTGGCGGTGACCGGTCGGCGAGCCGTTGTCGGGATGGATGTGTGCCGTCATCTGCCCGAACGCATTGTATTCCCAGTCCTCGACGATGGACGGGATGCGATGCTGCGTGTGTTCGCGATTGCCACTTGAATCGTAGGTGTGCAGCGTTTCGTGTCCTCGGCCGTCCGTGTGCTTGGTCACGAAGTTCGTACCGCAACAGCCGCCGAGATCATCGTCGTATTCGAATAGCTCGCAGATCTGTGACTGATCGCCCCCGAGCGGACCGGGGAGGCGGCACCGCAGGCGCAGATTGCCCTGTGAGCGGCGGGCCGGATTGGTTTCGTCATAGGTCGAGTCCATGACGTTGCCGTTCGGTGCCACGACGCGTCTTTGAAGCGCATCGGCGTTGTACTCGTAGCGAGTCTCAAAGAACGACGGGTCGCCAGCTCGAAGCGGATTCGTGGGCCGGTTGTTCGTATCGGTCGTGGGCACATCCGGGTCCGCGCGGCCGGTGTACTCTCTCTCGATCACACCGCAGTTGGTGGCATTGTAAAACAGTTCCTTCACATTGCCCACACGGTCATTCACGATGGCCTTGATCACGGCAAGGTTGTTCGCAGGCACCGGCGTTTGCGGCACGTATACGACGTCGATCAAATCGCCCGTGTCTCCCCACGTCTGACGCGTGATGCGGTCGAAGTTCAGATTGGTGTCATCGGTCGTCGGATCGTATTCATTGACGAGATAGGTTTGACCCTTTGCATCGGTGATCCTGAGCAAATTATGGTTCAATCGATCATCCGCAAAACCGGTGGAATACGCGTAGGTCGTGGTCTTGCCGGCAGCATACTCGTGACCGGTCGGAATTGGGAAATTCGGCGTGTTGACCACCGGCGGCGTCGTCACGGATTTGAGGTCGCCCGCATTCCCGCCCGGCTCGACGCCATCGTAGTAGTCGTAGGTTACCGCACGACCCGCAAAATCGGTCACCGACTCGATAAGTCCGTCCGGGTTATAGGCGATGGTGATCTCACGGTTGTTCGTGGCCGTGTGCAGCGTGTCGCGTACTGTCTTAAGGCGACCGATCGCGTCATACTCGAAGGTCGCAGTGTTGCCGTTTCGGTCCACGATAGACGACAGTCTTCCCTCTTCCGGGCTGCCGTCGAAAGCATGGAAATTCCACGTACCCTTATGGGGGAACGTCATGGTGAAGGAGTTGTCAGGATTCTGCTCGATCACGCGGAAGAACTGGGGTCGCGTCCACGTCCCGTCGGGCTGGTGCAAGAAGGCATCGGTGCGCCCCGTGCCGCCGTGAACGAACAAATGCGGGCCGGCCTCCTCGAGGAACACGTTATACGAGAAGTCCCAACCGTTGCCCATCGTGGTGTCGGGACCGATCTTGGAGCGGTACTTGCGACCCCACACAAAGTCGAATCCCCGACCCGCGATCCGTAGATCGACATCGCTTTCGTAAAACTCTCCGGAGAACAGATAGACCGGGTCCAGCCATCCCGTAGCGCCGGTCGGTGCTTCCATTTGAAACGGGAACGGAACCGCGAACTCATTGGACTTGGGGCCGGGTTCCTTGTCACCATCCTTGCACTCATCGGTGCCGGGCTCACAAACGCCGCTCTGACAAGTATCACCGACCGTACACGCGTCCCCGTCTTCGCACGGCGTGTCGTCCGGCGCCCCGTCACACGGACCGGGACACGGCAAAGTGACGTCCGGGCAAAGACCGATCTGCGGCCCTGGAAACTCGAGACCCTGAAAGCCGAGGATGATCGCGAACACGTCGTTGATGTCCACCTGCTGGTTTGGAGTACCCCACGGCTGAAGCGGGAATCCGGCCGGGTGCACGTCCGTCACAGACACATGAGTCGCGTTGCAAGGCGGCGTGCCACAGCCCGGTCCCACCAGACTCGGATTCTGATACGTCTTGATGGCCGCCACCGCGTCGTTAATGCTCACCAGGCTATCCGGCGCCGTCCACGCGTCGGCCACCGGGTCGAAGGTCCCAACGACATCGCCAAACCACTTGGAGCCCGTGGGCAGCGCCTGCGTCAGAGCGGCCAGGGGCGGATCAGAAACCGTCGCGCCCTCGACCGCCACAATGTCGTACGATGAGGTCGGAATGAGCGGGCAGCCGGTCAGGTGTACCGTTGGACAGGCTGACCAGTCGGGGGGGCTGTCGGGCCGGGTCGCCGTCACCAGCGAGATGCAATTCGCGTCGGGACACGTCGCCCACCACTGTGAGCCAATCTGACCGCCCGGCACGCCATTCACCTGCGTGCCGGTCAAGGTAAGCCTGATATCGAACGGAAAGCCGACGTTCGTGCCGCCGGTGCCTCGGGGGTCAATCGATATGTATCGGTTCTTGAGAATGTCGTGCGGTGGCGGCGCCGGTGCAGGCGATTCGGGCGACGCGACTGCGGCGCAATCCACAACGGCCCGAATCATCCAATCCCCGGTGACACCCGTAGGACACGCATTGGTCCAGCCACCCGGCATCACGTCGACAGCATTGCGACCCGCCTGGCAACCATCCAGGTCGTACACAAATGTCGGCGTAAAGGGGCTGCCCGAACTCTGATTGATCACTTCCATCGAAACGACGAACGTCTCCCCGGACGTGACCGGCACGCCCAGAGGAATCGTCTGTGCGGCGTCGAGGTGGCGGAACTCATTCAGCACGCCGTCGCTCAGAGTCGGCCCGACGATCACGGCGGGCGAGGCATCTTGATTGATGAGGACCGCGCCGGGTGTGGGAAACGTGCCGTCGCCGAAGATCGAGATTCCCATCTCCGTGGAATCTGGGCCGCCGCCGAACTGCGATCGCCAGAAGACCTGCACGGCGACAATATCACCACTGCAGGGAGAAGTCAGCCATGCGGCGACGCTTTCGCCCGGCAAGAAACAGGCGCAGGGCGTCCCGGTATTTCCATCAACGAGGGAATCGTTCTTGACGTCAACTTCCGCGGCCAAAGCATTTGTGCCGCAAGCCAATAGAAAAGTGAGCGTAAGCCATCGCCGTACGCCCCACGCCGAATCTCCAAGACCAGTCATGTCCGACCCTCCCTTTACATTGGACTGAGCGCGTCACCTTGAATAGCAATCTCGAAAAAGCTCGCTGAGCTGTCTCTATGGATTGCAGGAATTCTTCAATATGTAGTGCGGCCCGTTATCGCTAGTATAGTCGAAAGCGGTCCCGATTTGACAGGGCGATTTGTCGCCAGCGACGGAAATCAGCGTTATCGACGCGCCAGGGCCGAAATGAACCGCTGCCCAGCCGGCTCATGTGCCGACGAGAGCACGGTCTCTTGCGTCGGCCGGACCCGGATAGAGGGCAGAGACGCACGCGACAACTAGACGGCCGTGCCGGTGTGAAGATGTGATTCACGCTGCCAGAAGCGCCTGAATCTGACGCAACAACAGTGCCATCGGCACCGGTGTCTGGAGTACTCTATGAGGGCGTACAGACCAGCCTGCATCCGCAAGCCCGCTGACCCCCTTGTGGCACACAATGATGAGCGGCAGCGCGCCGCAGCCGGCTTTCCCCTCGCGTTCCTCGTAGGCAGAAAACAGCGCGGGAGCCTCGCGCGCGTCCCGCAGGTACATGAAACCGAGGTTGGGTGACTCGATTCCGTCAAATTCACCGATGCGCTGGAGGAACAGATAAAGCGCATCTGTTGACGGCTCGCAACTGACGTAGAGCGGTCGGATCGTAGTATCAATCCGCTCGCACACTCGGGCGCCGAAGTCCGGCCACGAATCACCAACTGAGTGGACCAACATCGTACACTTGAGGTCGCGCGTTTCATTCGGGATGTCGGCCGCGACACGATCAATCACTGACGCTGACAGGCCCAGCGCCTCCATAAGATCATCAAACGGATAGACCACCTCGTTCCCGCTACTACCGAGCAACAGGGCATGTGCAATACGATTGGCCAGTGCCACGATCATCGCGGCCTGCATGTGGTCCGGTCCGAGTCGCTGGAGGCGGCGGACAGATTGGTGATGACTTACGACCGGCGCGATAAACGCATGGGGAAACTGCCAATGTTCAAGTGCCTGTTTTAATACCGCACAATGATCCAGAAGCAAGAGCTTCCGCTCGACGGTTTCAATGGGAATCCCAAGTTCGTCGGCAATGCGGCAGACTTGATCATATTTCTCGCCTATCTGTTCGAGCAGGATCAGACGACCGACATCGTGTACCGTACCCCACAGGAAACAATCATCGGGTGCCTTGAAGTGACACTCCCTGGCCAAAGCCGCGGCAACCAGGCCGCAGGCGATGGAGTGCTCCCAAAACAGCAGGCTGTCGAGGCTCGACGACTCGGATCCCACGTGCTGTTCGAGAACACCGAGCGTCATGACCAACTTCCGGACTTCCTGGGTCCCGATCCTCTGCACAGCCGCCTGGATGCCGTCGGCAGGGCGGCCTCGAGAATACGCCGAGCTGTTGGCCAGCTTGAGTATGCGGATGCAAAGCGCCTGGTCTTGCGCAACCGCCCTGGCCACGTCCGTGGCACAACAGGCGGCATTGCTCGTAATGGCAGTCACATTGTGAACCGTCGCAGCGAGCGGCCTGAGCTTCAGTCCATCGTTGACGAGCGTCGTCAGTTCGGCCCTCGTCATGATGGGGGCGAGATCCTCTAGTGATTGCAAGCGATCATCGTTGTACCCTGCGTCTGAAGGGTGGCCGGCACTTCTACGGGTGGACCGATCTTCGACCCGGTGTGCCGTGGCTACGACGCCACTTGTCAAATGGGACGCTGCCGGGACTTTGATCGCCGGAGTTGATGGTGATGCACGTGACGCACCCCCAGTCGTTGGTTGCGTTCTCCCGAGACACTCGTCGACGCGCATCAACAATCGTTCCAGTGAAAAGCTGGCCTTCAAGAGATAGCCTTGAACGCCACACTTCGCCGCTTGCGCGACCATCTCTCTCTCCGAACGGTCGGTGAGCAGAACCACCGGAATGTGCTGCAAATCGGGGTTACGCCGCATGATTCTGAGCACGGTCAGGCCGTCCGGTTCGGGCATGGTGACATCAAGAAGGACGAGGTCGGGAATGTTTTCCTTCATCGATTCCAACGCCGCGGTGCCATCGGCGGCACAAGTCACTTGATCGCCGTGCAAGCGCAACGCTTCGGCGATCGGCTCCCGACACAAGGCCATGTCGTCAACAACCAGAATGTGGCTCATGGTTGAATTCTCTCTCTTTGAGACGCCCGTCAACGCACGGCGATCACCCTACACCAAGACGACTTCGGGCTCGGAATAACGGGCGCGAATCTCCAGAAACACATCTTCGCACTCCCGGAATGCCTCCACCACTTCGGGATCGAATTGCTTGCCGGACTCCTCCAGTATCATGCTCCGAGCGACGTCATGCGCAAACGCCGGCTTGTAGACGCGCCGCGAGGTCAATGCGTCGTACACATCGGCCAGTGCAACGACGCGCCCTGACAGCGGAATGTCATAGCGCATGAGCCCGCATGGATAACCCGTTCCATCGAACGCTTCATGATGCGTTTGCGCGATATCCCGCGCGAAACAGAGGTAGGAAATGCCGGGATACTCGCGCAGGGCGGCGTCCAGCGTCTCGGCACCGATCGTCGTGTGGGTCTTCATGATCTCGAACTCCCGGTCGCTCAAGCGCCCTGGTTTGAGCAATACGGAGTCCGGGATGCCCACCTTTCCAATATCGTGAAGCGGGCTCGTCAGGTAGACGAGCCTGGCGAATTCCGCATCGACCGCGCCGTGCCGTGTGCCTCGAACGGCCAGGTGGCGGGCCAACACCCGGGAGTAATTGCGCATGCGCTCGAGGTGCTCACCCGTTTCCGGGTCTCTGGATTCGGCCAGCTTGGCCATGGAGAAAATCGCCAGGTCTCGTGTCTCCAGCGACAGGATGCGCTCTCCAGTGCGAACCCGAACCTGCAACTCCGCAGGATTGAACGGCTTGAGGATAAAGTCATCCGCGCCGGCCGAAAGACCCTCGACGACGCTATTCGTCGAGTCCTTCGACGTGAGGAGGATAAAGTAAACATAGCCGGTCAAGTCCAACTCGCGTATCTGCCGACAAAGCTCGAGACCATCCATCTCCGGCATCATCCAATCGGAGACGATCAGGCGACCGACGTTGCGACGAACGAGATCGAGGGCTTCTCGCCCGTTGCGCGCCGCGACGGTCTCGTAGCCGTCGTTTTCCAACACGCAGCGAAGCGCTTCCAGGGCGACCTCGTTGTCATCGACGATGAGGATCTTCACGAATCCGACTCCGGATCATCTGATGGCATCAACGGTACCCTCGTCGGCACTCGCCACGTCCGGCGCGTGCGCGAGGCACCGCTCCAACTCGCACCGCAGGTCCGCCACACACGATTCCGCAGCGCTCAAGTCGCCGTCCCGGCCCATCCCCTCCAAACGCGCGGCGATTGTCTGAAATCGTGTGGCACCGCAGTAGCTGGCCGCCCCTTTCAAGCCATGGGCGAGCCGGGTTGTTTCCGCTATGTCTCCATCGTTTGCATGCGTCGTCAGTTGATCCAATTCCGCAGGCGCCATGGTGAGGAACTTGTGAATCAACTTGCAGACGAACTCGCGCTTCCCTCCCCAACGCTTCAGTACAGCATCCAGCTCAAACGGCGGCACCCGATCATTCGCTGACACCTTCTCGTAGTCGTTCATTGTCAAGTCCTCTATACACTCATCATGGGATTCGGTATCGGGAGCATTCATGTCGCAAGTCTCCGCGGCTGTGAATTGGGATTCGATGGCCTCCACGAGCTTACGAGGCTCGAAGGGCTTGGCCACATACATCGTCATGCCTGCATCCAGGCACTTTTCACGATCACCCCGTAATGCGTTGGCGGTCAACGCGATGATGGGGAGCCGACGACCCTTGGGTCCGGGGAGCCTGCCGCTTGCCTCGTGTGAGCGAATGGCACGGGTCGCCTCGAAGCCGTCCATTTCCGGCATCTGGCAGTCCATCAGCACGAGATCGTACTCGCGTGCCAGCACGGATTCGACGGCGCGAAGGCCGTTGTCGGCCGTGTCGCAGGTGAAACCGGCTTCTCGCAACACCTCCCGCGCCACCTCCTGGCCGATCGCGTTATCCTCGACGAGAAGGATGTGTCGGTGCGCCGTCATGCCGGTCGATCGGCGATTGTCCTGGAACTCAGCGGCGCAGTGATCACCATTCTCGTCCGGCGAGACCGTTCCCGAGCACGTGTAGGCTTCCACGATTGCACTCAGTAGTTCCGACACGCCTACCGGCTTGACGACCCATCCGGAAAACCCGATGCGCCGAAATCGATCGGGATCGGATTCCGTCGATGAGCTGAGCAACAGCAACACCGTGTTGGCCAGCATCGGATCGTTCTTGATGGCACTTGCCAACTGAAAGCCGTCCATTTCGGGCATGTGCAGATCGAGGATCGCCATATGGACCGGCTCCCCGGCATGACATGCGCCACGTAGTACCTGCAGGGCCGCCTCGCCGTCGGCCGCCAATTCCGTTGCCAGTCCGATGGAGCCGAGCTGCTCCTGCATCACTTCCCGATTGGTCGCGTTGTCGTCCACCACCAACAACCGTAGTGACCGTATATCCGCAGGCGCGGCCGCCATCTGCGGTCGCCGGCTCGGCGCCTTTTCCAGTGTCACCACGAACCAGAAGGTCGAACCGACCCCCTGGGAACTGTGTACGCCGATGTGCCCTCCCATTCGCTCCACGATCCGCTTGCAGATGGCCAGCCCCAAACCCGTGCCCCCGTATTTGCGCGTGGTGGAGGAATCGGTCTGGGCGAACTTTTCGAAGATGTAGTCTTGTCGATCCGGAGGAATCCCAATGCCCGTATCCGTGATCGAAAACCGCAGGTTGACCCTCGACCCTTCGTCCAGGTCGGTGGCGATGCGGAGTACGACTTCACCGTGGGCGGTGAACTTGACGGCGTTGTTCAGAAGGTTGGTCAAGACCTGCTTGAGTCTCGTTGGATCTCCGCGCAGCGATCGGGGCGCAGAGGGATGCGTGCTCGCCACCAATTCCAGGCCCTTGCCCTCCGCCATGGGCGCAATGATCGTGGCAACCTCGTCCACCAGGTGTTGCAAGTCAAAATCACAGTGCTCCAGTTCGAGTCCACCGGCCTCAATCTTCGAGAAGTCGAGTATATCGTTGATTAGCGTCAACAATACATTGGCCGAGGTCTTGGCCAGTTGTGCATAGCGCGCTTCTTTGGGGCCAAGGGGCGCCTTCAACAACAAGTCGTTCAGCGTGATCACGCCGTTGAGCGGCGTTCGAAGCTCGTGGCTCATGTTGGCGAGGAACTCGCTCTTTGCCGCACTCGCCCGGATGAGTTCTTGCCGTTGCTCGACGTTGGCCAGCACCGACGATGCACCGTGTCCGATGAGTTCCAGCACGTCGAGCATGCTTGGCGAGAGCTCGCGCTGGGCGAACATCGCGATGACACCGATAACACGGTCCTTGAAAACCAGGGGAAGTCCCGCAAACGACACGAGATTGTGTTCCGCCGCCCAATGGCGGTCGTGAATCCGCTCATCCGAACTCACATGATTGCTGATGGTCTTGCCCCTGCCCTGCGCGATCAGACCGATCTTGAAGGCACCCAACGGTACGCGACGGTGGTCGCCGTCGATATGGGTATAGCGCCCGGCGCTGGCGACCAAGTGCAAGCACTGCGTCTTTGTCGGACACACAGAGGCGTGTGCACATTCGCCACAGAGGTCACCTTGCCTGATAAGCCACATGCGCGCGAAATAGGCGCCAAAATCGCAGACGAGAGAATCCGTCAAGATCCGCCCGACTTGCTCTTTCGTGTTGCAGTCGAGAAGCGATCTGTGGATCTGTTCGGCCGTGACCAGCAACCGGTTCACTTCCTCGATTTTGGTGGTCCGCTCAATCACCCGTTGTTCGAGATTTTCTCGTGCGCCACGGAGTTCCTGTTCCATTATTTTGCGCTCGGTGGCGTCGCTCTTCACGGCGATGAAGTGCGTAATCCCGTTCACAGGGTCCTTCATCGGGGTGATGGTCATTTCTTCGTGGTAGTCGGTACCGTCCTTTCGCCGGTTGATAATTTCACCTTGCCAGACGTTTCCAGCCTGCACAGTCTCCCAGAGTATTCGATAGAACGCGGCAGGATGGAGGCCACTCTTGAGAATGCGCGGGCTGGCCCCGATTACCTCATCCACGGCATAGCCTGTGAGTGTCAGGAACGCGGGGTTGGCCCACAATATCACGCCGTGCCGATCCGTAATCATGATGGCGTTGGCGGCCGCCTGCAAAGCCGCGCCTTGTAGTCGAAGCTTTTCTTCGGCACGTCTTCGATCCGTGATATCCGTAAAGATGCCCAGGACGCCGGTCACCTCGCCCTCGTCATTGCGCAAGGGCACTTTGCTGGTGAGGATCGCCGATTCCGTGCCGTCCGCGCGCCGTAGCGACTCTTCCACATTGATCAACGGCGTCCCACTCTCCATGACCTCCCGGTCACATTGGCGATACCAGTCAGCTTCCTCCCGCGTCCACGCCAGGTCGTAATCCGTCTTGCCGACGATGGCGTCGCGATCGGTCAAACCGGCATACTCCGCAAACCGGTCGTTGCACCCCAGATAGACCGTGTTGCGGTCTTTCCAAAATACCGTGCAGGGTATCGCCTCAATGATGTTGCGGAGCAGTTTTTCCTTGGCGACCAGCGAGGTCTCCGTGTGCTGCCGGCTCGCCACCTCTGCGTGTAACGCCTCGTTGACGCGGGCCATTTCATCGCTCGATCGTTCGACGGCACGGACGAGCGGAAACCCAACCCGGTACAGTATCACCAACGTAGCGACTAGAAGAATGACGGTCAGTGCCACCGTGCTGCCCGCTGCGCGAAGGTAGGGGCGTCGTAGGTCCTCCAAACGTACCTTGGCCACCAGACCGGCTTCCAGACAGGGAACGGGATCATAGGCAGCGAGTACCCATTCGCCGTCGTAGTCACGGGCGACCATGGTACCGGATTTGCCGGACACCGCGCGCTGCATCGGTTCACCTCGATGCGAATCGACCGGCACGAAATGACCGTCGTCGGTCACGTCTCCATGAGAACGCAACAAGAACTCAAGCCGGTCGCCGCGTATACGTCCGAGCACCAACTCAGCCGCGTAATCCGCGTTCTCCATGCGCTTGAAGGCATCCCGTACTTGAACGAGTGCCGCGTCGAAATAAGCGCCGCCTACGACGCCCTGACGCTCCCACTTCTCGTTTCGCGCCAAGGATTCAATGACGGATACCTGACTATTGGCGAGTTCGCCAAGTCGTTCTTGCTCCTCGTTCATGGCCGCCCGGTAAAGACTGTACATCCCTGCACAGGCCACAAACATGACCGTCAGCATGATGACGAATGTGATCGCCGTAATACGGTTACGCAGGCCGCGCTCGACGCTGACTGCAGCGTGCGCCGGCTGAGATCGTTCCATGGTGTCTTGGGTCGCGTTCACCAAGAGCCTGTCCCCTCGGATGGGTTGCACGTCGGGAAATCCCTTTGGACGTGAATTTCCTTTTCGATATCGGACCACAGTCGCGGATTGCGAATCGCGCTGGCCCGGCGGCTGCCGCCGGCTTTCAGATCGGTTGGGGCTCAGGGCAAGCCGCCACAGCTGTTTTCGGACACAGCGGCGCCCCTCACGCCCGTAGCCGCCGATCTATGGCGGGCATTTCGGCGTCCTTGCCGCGGGGCTGGCCTGACGCCTCCTTCCACTGACTGACGCGTGATGCTCTGTCAGCGAATTCCCGCGCACCTCGTGTCGGCCCTTTGAAGCCAAACGAACTGGGCAATTCCGCCGGATGATGAGATATCGTCGACTGGCGCCGATGGGTTGACAAGATACTCGAAGGCGGAAGCTCGCAATTGCCCTTGTACCGGCAACAGAGTCTTTCGCAAATGCACAAGAGTGCGGTCAATGGGTCAGGCGACGGAACGCAGCCAAATTTGGCCAGTTCGATGTGATGCACTTACACCGGCACAGACTCCGTTTGTGAATCGAATCTGGGACAAGGATCTGATGCTTTTCCGAATCTCCAAGCTACACACATACTTGGTATGGGCGCCACCCCACAGGGCGCTCCGACTTTTCTGGATTTCCCACGGATACTCGTACGCCGCCTGCCAACCGGGCGGAAGGCCTATCTACCAGT
>Ga0055452_10000032_pt1 | contig 27499 bp, 23 predicted proteins | sample China_Galinas_PW_6_FD_57735 | JGI IMG/M metagenome (GOLD analysis project Ga0055452, IMG submission 57735) | Wetland microbial communities from San Francisco Bay, California, USA, that impact long-term carbon sequestration - China_Galinas_PWC_D2 | ecosystem: Environmental > Aquatic > Marine >... | reverse complement strand
GCCTGCCACGGGCCCCCGGGATACTGGCAAGGACAGCCTGCTCTTGTTCGGCGGCGACGAGTGTTGATCCATCTTTGGCTGACTCGTACCCGTAGGGGAGCGTCCCGACCCGTTGCCCGTTGGTTTTCTCGATGGCCATGGCGGACTTGGTGCGTTCCCGGATGAGGTCTCGTTCCATTCCCGCAGCCCTCGCGAGGCAACACTCTACCGCACGGGTAGCGGGATCGAGCCGTCTTTGCGCGGCAGTGGATCGGGCGGAACGATGTTTACGGCGCCGCGGTGAAGTTGGACCTCGCCGGCTTCCACCCGTTTGGCGAAGGCGGCCGTCTCCTCGTAAAGCGCGTCCAGCATGTCCGCCTCCGAAACGGTGCGTGTCTGTTCACCCTGGACGTAGATGATGCCCTTCCCTTTTCCGGCAAAGATGGCCACGTCGGCGCCTTCAGCCTCGCCGGGACCGTTGACCACGCAACCCATGACGGCCACTTTGACGGGTATCTTGATGGTCGACAATTTTTCTCGAACGTCGGCCACGAGCTTGATCAGGTCGATTTCGATCCGGCCGCAGGTCGGACAGGCGATTAGCTCCGGCTCCACGCGATTCCGCAAACCCAGCGAGCAGAGTAGCTCCTTGGCATCCTCGACCTCGTACACGGGATCGGCCGCGTAGGAAATACGGATGGTATCGCCGATACCCATCGCCAGCAGCGAACCCAAGGCCGCAATGGACCGGATGCGACCCGTCTCGGGCGGGCCGGCGTGTGTCAGACCAAGGTGCAGAGGCAGATCGAACCGCTCACTGACGGCGCGATAGGCGTCGATCACCATGGTGGCGTCCACGCATTTGGCGCTGAGCACGACATCGTGAAAGTCGTTTTCGTCAAAAATGCGCATGTATTCTTCGAGGAGCTTGACCATCAAGCGTATCATCTCACCGCGGTAATCGTCGGTAAGACGGTTTTGTTGATCGGCCCTCAGATCCTTGTCGCGGCGTTCGACGACGCCACCCTCGTTGACGCCGACGCGGATCGGGATCCCCCGTTCGCGGCAAGCACCTATCACGCGGTCGACCTGCTTGCGATCCTGGATGTTGCCCGGGTTCAGGCGGATCTTGTGTACACCGGCCTCGACGGCCTCCAGGGCACGTTCAAAGTGAAAGTGGACATCGGCGATGATCGGCACGGGCGACTGTTCGAGGATGGACGGAAGCGCCTCGGTGTCGCTTTTCTCGGGGACGGCCACCCTCACGATCTCGCAGCCCGCTTCAGCCAGGGTCCGGATTTGCCGTACCGTGGCATCGACGTCTCGCGTGTAAGTACTTGTCATAGATTGGATTACGACCGGCGCATCGCCGCCGATGGTGACGCCGCCGACCTTGACTTGCTGTACGGACCGTCGTGGGATCATCTGTACCCTTCGTGCCAACCCGGCAGGGAATCGCGTGTCTATACCGGTTGATATTCTATACGGCGAAACGCAGCGCCGGATCCACGCGCAGGGGCGGGTGGACCGTGCCGCCCGGCTGTGTACGTGGAGACCGGCCCCTCGCCAAGCCGGCAACCTCGTCTTCCGGTAGGATAGTCGCCGGTAGGCCGTCTGGGCAATGTCGGACGCCTGGGGCAGGGTGCGGGTTCACGCCACGGAGGGACGGTAGTCGATAGGCAGAACTGAATGCTGCACCTGTGTTTCGATCCTTGACGGCGTTCGCGGCGAGTGATTTGCTGGCCCTGCGTCGCGGGTGATTTGCCGGGTGGCATGGGCAAGCGAGAGCTTGCCCGTGACGGTGTACGGATGATCACGGGCAAACAAGTTTGCCCATGCCACCCGACGCAACCTGTTGTTCGAGTTGTGACAAAGCACTGGACAGTGTGCTGTTGGCGGCATGTGAAACGGTCCCTGCAATGCGGTCGGATCCGCGAATCACGCGATACGCGGCGACGCGAGACCGGGCCATGGCTGGAAAATCGGGAGAATCTTCGATGAGGACGCGGAAACACGCCGCAGCGTGTGTGTGTGTGCTGGCACTAATGGGGAGCGTCGCGGGTTGCGCCAGCCGCGAAACGGCCGTCGTGAACTTCAGCTACGTGGTAGAACCCACCAGCGGCATGCCGCTCAACATGCATACGCTGATCATCGTCCCCGCCAAGCTCGGACCGACAACCGACCCGCATTGGTCCGATATGAGCACGACGATCATGAAATCGCTGGTCAACGAATCGCGCAGTTACTACGGCACCAACGTCGATATCAGCGATCGGCGTGATACGCAGGTCGTCTTTGACGAGGCGGACTTGGCAGCCGCGGGAATGTCGACGCGAAGGGGCGGACAACCTGCTCGGCTATATCACGCCGAGGGTGCGATTCTCAGTAAGATCGACGTCAAGGTCGAAAAACACATCGGAAGAAAACGCACGCTCTCGGGAATTTCGTTTCAAGGCGGCGGTGGGCGGTACTACCGACACGGTGGCTGGGGACATGGCGGCGGAAGCGTCCAGACCCGTGAAGTGGAGACGGTTTCGCGGAACATCACCGTGCAGACGTCCTTCAAGCTTCTGGATACCTCCAACAACAGGGTGATCGAGTATTACGCGCCGAAGACATTTCGTGCGACGGACAAGACGAAGGCGAGCGCCATCTTCGGATCCAGCCAGACGGAGGCGGAACTGACGCCCCGCGACCGGATCATCGCCACCTTGGTGGAGCGCGGCGCGCGGGAGTTCATCAGCCGGTTGATGCCTTGTCGCATGGACATCGAGGCCGTTGTCGAATCGAGCCGAAACAGAGCCTGTTCCCGGGGCGTGAGACTGCTGCGCGGGGAAGACTACGAGGGCGCCGTGTATCAGTTCGACAAGGCGTTGGTGTCGAATCCGGACGACCATCGGGCGGCCTACGCCGCCGGCATCGCGTGCGAGGCATCCGGACGGTATGAGGACGCCCTGGACTACTACCGGCAGGCGTGCATCGGTGCCGACCTGCAGATCTACCGCGATGCGCGCGATCGGATGAAGGCCCACGCCGATCGGATCCGCAGCTAGCCGACAGTTCGATTCCGGTCCCGATGTATGGCCGGTGTCTCTGAGCGCAGTGATCCGCGAAAGATCTCCGTCTGCATACACGCATCTCCGACACATCGACCTCGTTTTCGAGTATGCTTTACCCAGGTAGTCAGAAGCATTTCGTCACGGTTCGCTGACGCTCGGGATTGCGGCATCATGAGCACACGTCTTCTTTGGGATGCTTTGTTGTTCGCTTGCGCCCTACTTATCGGTGCAAGTGGGAGCGGTTGTTCCAAGCCCGCCCCACCGCCTCCGACGCCCGCGGATATTGACGCACTGGCCAACATTCTTCGGTATGAAGAAGTTCAGCCAGGCAAAAGAGCAATATCGGGTGGCGCTGGAAGAAGCTCCCGATCTGATTCCGGCACTGGTGCGATTCTGTGAGGCGTGCATTCATATGGGTGACTTCGACGAGGCACGGCGTACGATCGCCAAACTGGAGCAAGTCGGTGGGAGCAACGCCAAAGTGGCAAGGGCCGTAGAGCAACTTCACGAGCGGATGGGAGGCTGAGCGTTGGGATTGGCAGTATGGCATGTCATACACGGACGGCACTGGCGGAGAAGCCGCCAGTGGCACACGTTGATACCGCATTGACTGAAACGTCCCCAATGGCACCCGCATGTACCGCACTGGCGGATATGCTATCTGTGGCACCCCGCGGTCTTCGATTCGCCTTGATGCTGTCTTGTGTTCTTCTGTCTTGGGCCGCCGGTTGCAAGCAGGGTCCGGAGTCTTCACCGGCACCGACCAAGGCAGAAAGGGCGCCTTGGTTCGAAGATGTCGCGGCCGCGTGGGGAATAACTTCCCACCACGACTCCGGTCATGACGGGCGGTATCTGTTTCCGGAGTCCGTGGCGGGCCGCGTCTGCCTGCTGGATTATGACGACGATGGAAACATGGACATCTACTTCGTGCAGAGCGTTCCGTTCGAAAAGCCCGGTACAAAATAGACGATCGGCGATGTGCCGTATCACAATCTCGGCCACGGGCGATTTGCTGATGTACCGGTGGTAGCCGGTGTCGCCGATACCGGTTACGGCATGGGCTGCACGTGTGGAGACTTCGACAACGACGGCGCCGTGGACATCGTGGTGGTCAACAAGGACGGTCCGGCCTACGTGCTGCACAATATCGCACCGAAGAAAGGAACGTCGAGGCAGTTTCGGCTGGTCAATCGCGAGGGCGCCGATGCCATTGGCGCGCGATACAAAGTGCAGATAGGAAAGACGCAAAGGACGGCCGAGCACTATCCGAGTTACGGGTATTGCTCGAGTAACGACCCCAGAATTCACGTCGGGCTGGCTGAGGGTGAAACGGTGGACGCCTTGATGGTACATTGGGGTGGCGGTACGTGGAAGCAATTCAATAGTACCAACGCCGTTCCCGTTCAGACCATACATGAGGGGGAGGGCAAGCCGTTTGACATCCAAACGAAGAGCCTTCCACGCTGAGGTAGAATCGCCTGAGCGAGGAGGTACTTATCCGCGACTCAAACGGCCAGAGGATCCTGTCGCTTATGGCGATCCGCTGGACCGCGCTGGGGGCCGCATGATAGCCGAACGCGTGATGCCCGACCGAATTCCATAGGTCCGATAAAATGCTACAAGTGAAGGAATATTCCTTCATTCTTCCGTAAATCGAACTGTCCCAATCCACGACCGATATTCTCACAATAAGGTGTCTCTGGTGGGAGCGCAGAGCACGGGGAGTCACTACCCATGACTGCGAACCCGTCTCGACCTGCTTCGGCATGCCTGTTCGCCCTCCTCGGAGCATCTACAGTATTAAGCCCGGCCACGCTCGCGACGCACGACATTCCGGAGGAAACCCTTACGCTGGACGAGCTTATCAACCTCTCCGACGAGGACCTTGCCAAAGTCGATATTGCCACCATGAACCTCGTCTGCACCGAGGGTCTGCCCGGTTCACAGCGTGTGGACAGAAAGGCGTTACTTGCCAAACTCGATCTCTGGGCCGGGTATGTCGCCTATGAGACCGAACGGCACCGCTATCGCTTCGAGCAGAATCCCGAAGAGTACAACCACTCCTGGGGCGAGTTCGCCATGCTCATGATGGCCATGACGCTTCAGCAGGATCTCGGCGTCCGCTACAACCCGGATCAGATCACGCCAGAGGACGATCCGACCGGCTTCGATTTCACGCGATCGCAGGACCTGTTCATCAACGGATTGCTGAACGGCACGGGCGGGACGTGTACGTCCATGCCGGTGCTCTACATCGCAGTGGGTCGTCGACTGGGGTATCCGCTGAAGCTGGTCACCGCAGTCGACCACAGCTTTCTTCGTTGGGACGACCCGGAAACGGGCGAACGGTTCAACATCGAAGGGACTTCGCGGGGGTACGGAAGCTACTCCGACGACCACTACCGCTCCTGGCCAAGAGAGTGGGGGGACGACGAACGCAGGAGCAATTACCTCGAATCTCTCACGCCGCGTCAGGAACTGGCGGTATTCCTGACCACGCGCGGCGACAATCTGTTCTTTTCCGGGCGGCTGCGCGACTCGCTACGTTGCTACGACATCGCCTGCAAGATGTCGCCGCGGAACTACAGCGCCAACTATCAATACAAACAGACCCTCGGGATCATCAAGAAGTTGGCGGAAAGACTCCGCGCGGAGAGGGCCGCGCGGGAGGCGGAGGAATTCTTCCAGCAGCACGAAAGGCGCCGTCGTTGCGACCCGCGTCTGTTCGTGCCCGGCATTCCGGCGATTCCGACGGCGCATCCCGTAAGTCAACACCCACCCAGCGCGGCGCAACAGGCGCATGCCCGGTTGTTTCCGACGGCAATTCCGATGAGCCAGGGGCGGCCGCCGGCGCTTGAGCATGTGGGCCCCACGCCTCCGCCATGGACAAGGCGTCATTCGCAGCCATGGCACTCATGGACGCCCGTGGATGCAATCATCGCGTCGCAGCAGATAGACTCGATCATGCCTGAGGTTGATGCGTATGTTGCGGAACAGAATCGCCGAACTGCGGAGCTGGCGCGCTTCGTCTATCCGATCATACACAAGACGAGCCAACCGTCGGTGCCGGGCGAGCCGCGGGCGTACATACCCAACAGTGCCGTGAGCCCCATTGCGCCGGGTTGCGGCTCGCCCTATCCCGTCGCCGAACCATTTCCGCCGCAGGAACGGATGCCGACTCCGGGCACGGCGCCGGGCGGGCCGGGCTTCGGCCTACCGAATAGAAGCGCCATTCCCTCGGTTCGGCATCCCGGGATGCCGAACGACTACGCCAATCACATGATTCCGCGCCCCGGAGTCCCGAATTACGGAGTAAGACCATGAAGTTCATGCATCGAAATCTGCGGTTCTTGACGATCGCATCGGTCCTCGCGTTTCTGCTAGCGGGCAGCGTGACGCCTGCCTCGGCGATCTACAACCCCCACACGGGCCGGTGGATGCAACGCGACCCCAACGGCGTCGGCGTCGTCCTCCAACCCAGCCTGTCGTACGAGGCCCGCAACCCGGTCATCACCGTGTCCCTGGCCTACGAACTCCAATACGCCGACGGGATGAACTTCTACGAGTACCTCCGCAGCGACGCCGTCAACCACAACGACCCCAGCGGGATGTTCACCTACAGCGACGTCCTCATTACCGCCGGGCTTGCCGGTGGTCTATACGGATTGGCCAGTAGCTATGCCCATTTCAGCGACAGGGGATCCAATTGGAAGCTCGCCGCGTCTTTTGGCATGGGTGCGGGAATGGGCACGTTCACGGCGATGGGTTTCGGCTTGCTGTCTGGTGCATTCGCATCAGCGGCCGGTGTGTCAATCGGCGTGGCGTCCACGTCAATCGGACTCATGACGACGCCGGCCCTGTTCGGCAAGGCCATGTACGACTACCAGAGCGCGGAAACCTACGCCGATCGTCTGATGGCCCAGATTGATGTCGGACTTGCGGTCAGCGGGATGGTCGCTTCCCACGTCGCCTTGTTCAAAGTGGCGAATCCGGGTACGGTGTCGGTTTTGGAAAAGGTGGCCGCTCGGGCCTTACGGAGGGTCGGCATTGGAAAGGGCCCTGTTTATGGTACGCGGGCTCATACGCAGTTTGCCAACGAAGTTCGAGGGCTTGGCAAGCAACTTACACCGGAAGTTTCGTACTACGGAGGTAGGCCGAGCCGCTACGGGCTCAAGGGAAGTATTCGGGTTGACGTGGTCGAGGGACCGATCGAGCGTCCAATTGCCATCTACGACCTGAAGACCGGGGGCTCGAAGCTGACGCCAGCGAGAATCACGGAAATTCGGAGCCATTTGCCAAGAGGCTACAAGGATATACCTATCACGGAGATACGCGGTGACAGATAGGCGATTCGAATCACTGGCTCGCAAACACCTGCTGCCGAAAATGCCTGACTTCTGCGTCTCCCGATACCTGCTCTTCGTTCTACCGCTCCATTACATAATTCGCGGCTATTGCTTCGAAGGCTCTTCCGATCCGAACGGGTTCTACGTGTGGGCATTTGTGCAACCGCTTTTTGTCCCCGACAGAGGCGTCTCATTTGTAATTGGCAATCGACTTGGACTCATACTCGGACAGACATGTGGAGCGTGGTCGCTGACAGCAGACAATGAAGAGGTCGTGATGGCAGACGTCTGGGGCTATATGCAGCGTGAGGGACGGATAATCCTGGACAAATTTCAGTCACTCCGAGCGTTTGCCAAGAATGCCATCAATCGCCGGACAAATCCGCATAGTCCGTATCCACCCGAGATGGTCGCTTATGCAGCCGTGCTTCTAGGCGATGTTCGACTGGCCAGGAAAATGTTTGACAGACTCGAATGGACACTCCGCGACCAAAACGATCGGGAGCCCTACGAAAATGACATTCTCAAACGTGCTCGACTCGTGCGCGAGACTCTCGAGCGAGACCGAGGGGAAGCCGTCGGCATAATGAACAAATGGCGGGAGGAGACGGCGGCCAACTTGAAGCTGACGAGGTTCCTGGCTCCGCTGCCCGGTAGCTCGTGAGCGATATATGGTGCGGTGGTGGGATAGGACGTATGGAAGAGATCGAAGAACGCGATGTTTTCTGTCGCACTTGCAACAAAATCGTCATGGCCCGCGTTCGGGCTGTTGGGCGTGGCAAGCCCACAACCGAAGCCTTCGATGCTATTGCTCCAGGAGACGCCATTCTTGGTTTCGTCGCCTACAAGCTCGCTTTCTGTGTCCGATGCGAATCTGTGTTCCTAATTCGAGCCATCCGAACGGAGCTTCCTGCGGAGTACATTTCTCCGGAAGAGCACGAGGTTCTCTATCCGCGCGAGCGCGACGTTCTCCCGGAACACGTTCCACCGCCCATCCGGCGTGCCTTCGAAAGCGCCTTGTCGTGCTTTCGGGCAGGCGCCTACGAACCCTGCGCAATTATGTGCCGCAAATCGCTCGAGGCCCTTTGCCGAGAGCTCGGACAATCGGACGGTACGCTCGCGCAGCGACTGTCCCAGCTATCAGAGTCAGGACGGATCGATCAGCGCTTGGCATCCTGGGCAAACGAACTTCGCCTGGTCGGCAACGACGCAGCGCATAATGTAGACTTCGAAGTGAGCCAAGAGGATGCGACCGATGGGCTCGACTTCGTCGAGGCCATCCTGCAAAACATCTTTGTATTGGAGCACAAGTTCAGCGAATTCACCGCCCGTCGGCAATCACGAAAATCGTAACCAGTCGTTGATCGGAACGCCGTGGACCCCGGGCGGCTAACGATCAGGTGAATCGCGTGTCGGAGCCCCCACGCCGATGGTCGAGCCGCATTCGGGGCACTTATTGCTCCTTAATCCACGGAGCGGGTAGCCGCAGTTCGAACAATTCAGGGCGCGCTGTTCGGTCGCCGGCGTGGCGAATGACAGGACCCACATCAATAGATTGAAGCACACGGCGCCAAGAACCATGACAAGGGCCGTCGTGCGAAAGCCGCGTACCTCATAAATGCCCCAAATAAAGTCCGCCAAGAACCGCGGACCCGTAATTGACTGTGTCGTCCACAATTCCCACATCGCCCATGCGATCCATACGTCCAAGAGCACGCATACACCAATCAGACACCGAACCACCTTGCGTCGTACGTCGATGGCTGATTCGGCTGTCGGATTGAGTTTATCGGCATACTTGTCGGCAAGGTAGCACAGCGCCGTCGTGCCTTCGGCGGCGGGGAGCAGTACGGAGTGTCTCGCCTTGTTGAGCACGAACGTGAGTCTCACCCTGGCGTCACTACTTACTCCACTTTCATGGGAGTGAATCTGATCAACGTCAGCAAGCGGGATGACCGAAACGCGCCTGGCTCGGCTGAACGTTGACCACGCATCGTACCCCTCGTCCAGATCGTAGATTTGCTCCGGGTACTCCTGAGTGCCGCGCACGATGGCGATGACCACGTGGTCCTCATAAAGGGCAAACACCTGGCGCCCGGGCAAGAACGGTTTCTCGAGTGCCCGAGTGATTAGCGGCTTATTATATGGCAACGTCAATTCCGCCATTACATCATTCGAAGCAACCATAGATAGGTATTCTGCCACACTGGTACAAACTCGATCTGTTCAATCGTATGGAACAGCAATCCACCAGAAATTAGCCCAAGATGGCTTGGCACACAAGTAGTCCAGCTCAGAAGACGGCGAATCCTCCGGAGTCGCTCAGGTCTAGGTCCGTGTATGATTTGCGCGAAGGCGTAAGAAACCGGCGGTCAACGCTCAACCCACTAGAAAGCCCTGGTGCCTCAAGCACTCTCCGACTTCCGCACGGCGCTCAACGGCGGGCAGACGCTTGCCCATCACCGCCGACCAGCGCGGGTCTTTGGGATGCAGGTCGTGGGCGGCGCACCAGGCGGACTGGATTTCGTCGTACGATTCAATCAGCCTGCCGAGTTCGTCGTCCGAGGAATAGGTGTTCATGTGCAGCGTGGCTTCCAAGGGGAGTCTCGGTTTCACCTCTCCCTCCTCGACCGGATAGCCGATGGTCAAGCCCGAAGGGGAGAAGACGTGTTTGGACAGCGCCGGCAGTCCGGCGACTTCGCACGCGGTCCAACCGCACGACGAAAACAACACCGTACTGGCGATGGCATGTCATTCGCCTATGATATTGCCACAGCGATGGAACGGACGTGGTTATGTGCGCTTTACTTCCGATGAGTTCAGGGTCATGCGCCCGGCGAAGACCGATCGATGCCGACCTGCTTTTTTGTTTCTGATCTTCACGGACATCCGGATCGATACCGGACGCTTTTTCGGCTGATTGGCGAGGAGAGGCCGGCGGCGGTTTTGTTGGGGGGCGACCTGCTGCCGTCGGGGCTTTCGGCCATGAAATCCCTGGATTTTGACCATGAGGATTTCGTCAATGATTTTCTCGTTCGCCAGCTCACGCGGCTCCAGGAGGACCTCGGAGACGATTATCCGCGTGTCTTCGTGATCCTGGGCAATGACGACAGCCGGTCGGAGGAGTCGACGATTATTGCCGCCGCGACCACCGGCATCTGGCAGTACATCCACGACCGTCGCGTTACATTCTCCGGCTACGACATTTACGGCTATGCCTACGTGCCGCCGACGCCGTTTCGGCTCAAGGATTGGGAGCGCTACGATGTATCGCGGTACGTCGACCCCGGCTGTATTTCGCCGGAGGACGGTGATCGCTCCGTACCGGTACCTGCCAATCAAGTCCGGCATGCTACGATTGAGAACGACCTGAAAAGTCTGGTAGGCGACTGGTCGGTCGAGCGGGGTATCTTTCTTTTCCATTCTCCGCCCTACAAAACCAATCTGGATCGTGCCGCGCTGGACGGCAAGATGATCGACCATGTGCCGCTCGATGTTCACGTGGGCAGCATCGCCATGCAACGGTTCATCGAGCAAGAGCAGCCACTAATCACGTTGCACGGTCATATTCATGAGTCGGCCAGGATCACGGGAGCCTGGTCGCAGCGCATCGGTCGCACCTGTTGCTTCTCCGCCGCCCATGACGGTCCGGAGTTGGCTTTGGTTCGATTCGACCCCGACAGACCGACAGACGCCACGCGTACACTCGTGTAGCGCGCCGTCCTCACTTGGAACTGGACCCAAGAAACGTTCGTGGTATCGCGCAAGCTGGAGCTTGCAGCGCGCGATCATGCTCGCGCCGGGCTGGCACCTATTCCTGGGGCAGGTTTGTACCCAACGGGAGCTCACGTGCGGCGTCGGTGACGGCATCGATCTTGGCGGCGTAGCTCGTGCGATTGGCGATGTCTTCGTCAGTGACGATGTGAACGTCCAGCAAGCTCTCCGTGCGGTAGCCGGTCCGCAGATAGTTAATCTCGCTGAGCGACAAGCTCCAGCCCTCGAACCACTGAAGAAGATCGCGGCGCTGTTCCTCCGTTCCGTCGGTGTGCACGAGCAGATCGATGTCGCTGGCGGGACCGGCCGTGGCGTTCTTCGTGCTTCCGAACACGTACAGCGCCTTGACGCCGAACCGCGCGGGGTCCAGACGGGCCGCGACGCTCTCGGCCATTCGCGCCCGCCATCGCCAGTCCTGCCCCTCGGGCGCGGCGTATGACCGGCCGGTATCGTCGCCGTAGTCCACGTACTCGGCGGGCTCGGTCAGTACGGCGACGGCCTCGTCGAGGTCGGCATTCATCAGTACGTAGAGAACCTGTCCGTCCGCGGCACTGGGAACGTCAATGACACGCACGGTGTCACTGAGCGACTCGAAGTTTGGCGCGAGTTCGGCCAGCAGGTTCGGCGTGCGGGTCAGAAATGCCTCGTTGAACGCAACCTCCTCCTCGTCCGGGTACAACGGCAGATAACGAATCTCGGCTTCCACGAGATCCTGGAAAAAGTGGGTGCCAAACGAAAGATCCGGCGTATAGTCGCCGGTCTTCCGCGCAATCTCGATGAGCATTGCCGTGTTGCTGATATCCGAGTAGGTGACGGGCACGCCGAGCTTGACGTCGCCACGGCTGCCCCAGCGCCCAGGCCCCATCAGGATGAACTGTCGCTTGGGGAGGAGTTTGTTGAGTTTACCTACCGCGCGACCGACGGCGAGGAGTTCCTCGCGGCTCCCCAGCCGGGCGTACTGCTCGGGGTCGACGTACACGATGTGCGTGATGTTCGGAACCGTACCGTTGGACACGTAGCGATTGGCCGAAAACACCAGTCTGGAATGCGGAATGTCCCGTGGAATCGGCGCCGGTTTCGCGTACTTTGCCGGTGCCTGTGCGCGGCATTGCAGAAGGTAAAGATCTGTTCCGTCCGACGCGAACTCGATGTCCACCGGGTGCTTCAGCTCGCGCTGGATGAGATTCAGCAGCGCCTCGATTTGCTTGACGAACGGCGTCCGGCCCAAAAGACCCTCGAATGCCACGACCAGGTCGTCCCTTTCGAAATCGATGCTGCCGCGCATGGGTTGCCGCAGGTTGCCGTCACGGTACACGGATACAAGTTGCTCGACCGCCGGCATCGCATCGCCGACCCGGCGCAGGAACTCGGCTACATCGACGGTTTCGAACTCATTCGTACGCAGGTTGATGACGTCCATGTAGCGGGGCGCGTAGCGCACGACCTCCTCCGGCGTGGCGTTCGCACGAAGCCCCGGCTGGCCAGGGGAGACGAGAATTGGATAGTCATCGCCCAAGCGATCGACGGCGCGGGTCCCCAGCCCCGGTACAAGGCGCACCAGACCGTCTTCGCGGCTGATGCGCGGAGACCAGCGAAATTCGTTATAGCTGAAGGCAACCCCCGCGAACGCCGGCAGGAAGTGATCGTCACCGACCTGGGTCCCGACGACTTCCTGGATGAGCACGCCCATGCCTTCCTGAAAGTCGAGCAGGTTGCGTTCGGCGCGGTATTGAATGGGGTCCGGCGCGAAGGTCGACGCATACACCTCCGCGATGGCGTCCATCAAGGCATCCAGGCGCTCCTGCTTGGATCCGCGGTTGGCCAGAAACAGGCTCTTGTATTTCCCCGAGAATGCGGCGCCGAACCGGTCCTCCAACAGGCTGGAGCTGCGGACGATCAGCGGCTTCTCGCCCAGTTCGTCCAGTGCGAGCGACAGCCCCTTGACAATGGAGGCGGAGAATTGCGAGTTCTTGAACACCTGTACGATGTCCGGATATTCCTGACGAACCTCGTCGATCTCCTTGTATTTCTGCGAGAACACGTCCTCCAGGTGATTGCAGTAGACGAAGTCGTGCATGCCGTCGGAGGTCAGGTACCAGGTCTTCGGCGTCTTGATCTGGGCCAGCAGTTCATTCTCGCCATGGTGCCGTCGGACAATCTGATGGGCGAGAAACAGTCCGGCGCCCTTGCCACCGGTCTTGCCATGCCCTCGCGCGGGATAAATCAGTCGTTGAATGAGCTGATGAAAATCGCGAATTTCCACGTAGTTCTTGGCGACGTTGATGTACTCGAGCTGATCGGACAGGAAGCGACGGACGAGCGACACCAGCAGACCCTTGCGCGTCGACGGCGATAGCTCGACCTCACCGTGACCGGCGTGCTGGTAGCGCTGGATGGCGTCGCTGACCTCGGAGATCGCCGTGTGGTAGTTTTCGAGTGTGTTCACCAGGAAGCTGGCACGATCCTGCTTGATCCAGTTGTGCACACATGAAATGATCTCATCGTCGCTGAGATGCTCGGCCGCGAGTTCGAAGACGCGATCCGCCAGGGTGGTGGCCGACGGCGTGATGTCCCGTCCACGAGGCCGGTTGGACTCGAAGTACACGTCACGCTCATCCGATTCCGGTTGCGGGCGGAAGTCCTGGAGCAACTCGCCGGCGTCCTTCACGCCACTCCAGCAGAGGTGATTGATCATCTTGCGCGACACGCGCATCAACAGGCTCTGGTCGGTGCGGCGCAGCAGATCGAGGATCGCGGACCATTCCCTTCCGCTGCGGCGCTGGGCGCTCTCCGCGTTCTGCATACTCTGCATGGCGTCAAGCAAACGGCGATGTGTGATGCAGCTTCCGATTCGCTCGGCGATTGTCTGCAGCAGCTTACGCTCTTCCTTCAGGAACGGCCCCTCGTCTGCGGATGGCATCTGCTCGAGGTATGCGACCTCCAGCGAGCCGACCGGCTCGCCGTACACACGGATTATCGCCTCCTGGATCCACTGAGTCTCGCAAAACCCCTCGCACGTAAACTGTTCGTGGTTGTAGCGAATGCGCGCGACACATACATCCGGGTATTGCCAGCCCGGCGGGATGGCTTCGATGATGTCGCCGAACACTTCCCGCAGCGCACGATCCTCCACGTTGATGATTTCTTCGACGCGATACAGGCAGTTAAGCTCTTTTGCCCGCTCCTGCAGCGAGCGGAGAATATCGGTGACACGGTTGTCTCGGTTTGTCATCAAAAGCCTCCGCCACCTGTAAGTCTCAAGGGTGGAGAATGACGCCGCGTCCGTGGCGGCCGTCGACTCGAACTTCCAGCGGCACATCCATCCGCACGTGACGTAAGAATCGAGTCTCGGACGCTGCCGGCTGCCGGTCAAGCCACGCCCAGTCTATCGCGTGCTCTCCGGCATGGTGGACCGTGAAATAGAGCACACGAAAACTGATCATATTATGGAAAAAGTGCGATCCCTGGCTGGCGTCCACGTTCATGTCGGGCAACGTAGACTCCACAATCACGCGGGCACCGGAAATCTGCGGCCACGTCGTGGGAATTCCCAGCCAGGTGTCGCTGCTTCCCCAACGTCCGAATCCGATCAGCAAGTACGGTCGATTTTGGCAGACAAGCGCATCGTTCAGCGCGGCAATTTCGGCTGCAATCTGGGGCGTGTGCTTTGCATCAAAAGCGGCTGGTTTCACGTAGACGACATCCGCGATCGAGTCCTCCTGTCCATTTCCCAGCACGGTTTCGCTGGCGACCAGCGTACGATCGTGCCTAAGGTCGGTCTGATTCACGTGGACGGAATCGCCGGCAACCATCATGGGTCGGATCTGCAGGAAGCCGAAGCGGGCCGGCAGCCCGTGCCGGCGATCCAGCATCAAGGCGAACTCGATCTCCACGTCGGCTTGCAAGGAACTCTTGCATTGATCGGACAATCGTTCGACGACTTCGTTGAGCGGCACGTCGTTGAGATCGAGTATTCTGCCGAAGGTCAGCACGCGCGGACCTTTCACTCCGATGCCAAGCGTAACTCGGTCAGAGCGAGCATCATACGTGGACGCTGTGAACCGCAGCACGTCGTCGGCCTCGGCCACATCCAACCCGCACTGTACGAGGTACTCGGACTCGTTGACCGGGTCGTAAGGTACGGGTTCCATGGTGACCGCCCAGAACTTCGTCTGCGTGTTCTTCAGCAGGTCTTTCGTGGAACCATAGGGAGGGCTGTGGCGCGGGAAACGCGGGCTATACGTCCAGGTGACGCCGCCGTCGACGATGGTTTTGCCGAGTCCCAAAGCAAGATTGACGACGCCGTCCTCCGCACTTGCGGCGCCGGTGGGATAGTGATTGTGTGTGCGAATCACGCCCGAAATGACAGGATAAAATCGCTCGCCGAAACGCTCGCCGATCACTTCCTGAATGATAACGGCCATTCGCTCGTCTTTTACCGCATGACCGATGCTGCGCATGTAGCTCTTGGCATCGCGAAAGAACGTCGAAGCCCAGACGAATTTGACGGCTTCCACCAGCTTTTTGAATCGGTCACCCACGGTGGCCTGATTGTTGGAGATCATCTTGGTGGCGTAGACGCCGGCGAACGGATGGTGCAGGGCATCTTCCAGCAAACTGGACGAGCGAACGGCAAGTGGCGTGTGTACCTGCGAGATCAGGGCGCGTAGATCACCGACGAACACAGGCGGCAGCGCCGCCTTCAGAAAGGCGTGCGCGATCCGTTCGTCAGACCCTTCGGCGAGGGCGACTTCATACAGGTCGTTCTGGGCCATGAACTGTTCAAAGACCTCAGTCGCTAGGACCGTGAGACGGGGTATGCCGACTTGCAAGTCAGGGATGCTCTCGGCCAGGCTGGCCTCTTCGATCATGCGTTTCGCGAAGGCCAGACCGTGGGCTTTCCCGCCCAACTCCCCATCGCCGATGACCGTGAAGTCTTCGGCCGATTTGAAGAAGTTTCGGTCAAACGGCGGATACAGGCGTGGCTCCGATTGCTTGCCCATGACAGTTCACCAGCCCGCCAGCCGCAGAATAGAGCGGCTACACCCATCCGCGATCCTGGCACGCCTGTGCGACCCGTGCGATGGCGATGGTATAGGCTGCGTCGCGCATGTAGAGCTTGCGCTTTCGTGCCATATCACTGACGCCGATAAACGCTGAGGTCATCATCACGTCGAGCTTGCCCAGCACCTCGTCCTTCTCCCAGAAGTAGTTCATGTTGCTCTGTACCTGCTCGAGGTAGCTGCACGTCACACCGCCCGCGTTCGCCAGAAAATCCGGGATGACGAAGATGCCCCGCTCGTGTAGGACGTGATCGGCGTCCGGCGTGGTCGGCCCGTTCGCCCCCTCGGCGATGAGTTTGACGCGCTGGGAGATTTTGGACACGTTGTCCGACGTGATTGAGTTTTCGAGGGCGCACGGGAAAAGAATGTCGACGTCCTGCTCGATCCACGCCTCTCCCGGCAGATGTTCGTAGCCCAGCTCGATCGCCTTCTGCTTGTGGATGCCGCCAAATCGATCGGTAATCTTCCGGAGGGCGGCGAGATCCACACCATCCTTCTTACGGAAAGTGTAGGGTTGCTGATCCTCCTGGTCCCAGCAGGAGACCGCCACCACGGTTCCGCCGATCTGTTGAAACAGGTCGATCGCGTATTGCGCCACGTTTCCAAAGCCCTGGACGGCGGCCACCATGTCCTGGGGACGAAGGTCGAGTTCCTTCAAGGCCTCGCGGACGGTGAACACCACGCCGTATCCGGTCGCTTCGGTTCGCCCGAGGGATCCGCCCATGCCGACCGGCTTGCCGGTGATCACGCCGGGGTAATGACCGCCGCGAATCTGCTCGTACTCATCGAGCATCCAGAGCATGTGCTGCCCGGAGGTCATAACGTCGGGCGCGGGCACGTCGCGCAACGGACCGACGTCCCTGGCGATCTGGCGAACGTAGGCCCGGCAGATTCGCTGCTGCTCGTTCATGCTCAGGTTGTGCGGTTCACAGATCACGCCGCCCTTGCCGCCACCCAGCGGCAGGTCGGCGACCGCGCACTTCCACGTCATCCACATCGCCAATGCCCGCACCGTGTCGGCCGTCTCCTGGGGGTGAAACCGGATGCCGCCCTTCGCCGGGCCCCGCGCGTCGTTGTGTTGCACGCGAAAGCCGCGAAAGACCTTCGTCGTTCCGTCGTCCATGCGGACGGGCATGTTGAAGTGGTACTCGCGCAACGGGTGGCGCAGCAGGTCCTTGGTCCCCTGATCCAGCCCGAGGCCGTCGGCAACCTTGTCAAACTGGGCCTGGGCCATGGCAAACGCATTGAACGGTTTAATGCTCATCAAGACGATCCTCTCACACGCGCCTGGATTGGCGCCGATCCGTGAAGACACCCCCTGCGAAAACCCAGCGAATGCGGGCAAGGGCGGCCTTCCTAACAGCACAATCCGTGCCAAGCCTTCCGAACGCTCCTGTTTCCGCTCATACTAAGCCCGTGAGAGGCCGTCGGGAAGCCGGGAGGAGGGAACTTGTCTTGCCGTCCAATCCAGGTGCACGTCGCTCATTTGTCGTCGCCGATGGTCTCCGGGTCGGCCAGGAATCCCTGTTGCCGGAGGCACTGGGCGACTTCGGCGCGCCGCGCCGCGACCGGCAGCCGCCCGGCGATCACGGCGGACCAGCGGGGGTCCTTGGGGTGCAGGTCGTGGGCGGCGTACCAGGCGGATTGGGTTTCATCGTACGCCTCAATCAACTTCTTGAGCTCATCGTCGGGGCGGTAGGTGTTGATGTGCAGGGTTGCCTCCAACGGCAGCCTCGGCTTAACGTCGCCGTCCTCGGCCGGATAGCCGATGCAAAAGCCCGACAGGGCGAACACGTGCTCGGGCAGCTCCAGCAATTCGACGACATCCTTCGGATGGTTGCGCATCGCGCCGATCATACAGATTCCCAGGCCCAGCGATTCGGCGGCGACGGCCACGTTCTGCATTACCGGTGCCGTATCGATGACGGCAACGAGGAGTGCCTCCGCCTCCCGAGCCGCGTCATGGCCGGCATCGTGCATTCGGCAGCAGATCGTCAACTTGTGCAGGTCGGCACAGAAGACCAGGAATGCGGCCGACTGGTGGATCTGCTTCTGGTCCGCACAGAGCGCGGCCAGCCGCTTCTTGCGTGACGGATCGGTGACGGCGATAACCGTGTAGGCCTGCATGTTGCTGGAGGTGGAAGCGCGCGTGCCGGCCTCCACCAGCCTTTCCAACGTGCCGTCCGGCAGCGGTTTGTCCTGAAACGCTCGTATTGATCTGTGCGAATGGAGGACGTCGATCACTGATCGACTTTCGTTTTCGTTCACAGTGATGCTCCAAATCAACCTGCAATCGGCGCGGCCGGGAGCGTGTCCTGCGCGTTCCAGTTTCCGCCGGACCACACCCTAGCCTGAGCCGCGCGACCTGTGAATTGTTCGGCGTAGAATCTTTCGTGAGGGTGTCGTTTAGATTTCGCTAAGTTCAGGCTAGGATTCCGGCTCCCTGTGGTTGATTTGCGGTTCGATTGTGGTGATAGTGGGCGTGTCGCCGATGGCGAATGTCGGCGCCGGAACCGGAGAATCACCATGACCATGATCAAGAACTTGTTCAAGGACTCGCCGTTCGAACCGCTTCGGTATCACATGAAGTCGGTGATGGAATGCGTGGAATTCGTGCGGCCGATGTTTGAAGCGGCCAGAGACGGAAAATTCGACGAGCTGCAGGAACTTGCCAAAAAGGTCTTCAAGGCCGAACACGCGGCGGACATCATCAAGGACGACATTCGCCAGACGATTCCCAAGCGGTTTTTCCTGCCGGTATACCGTGGGGATCTGCTGGGCTACGTGAAGCTGCAGGACGACATGGCCGATTCGGTCGAGGATCTGGCCGTTCTCCTCACGCTGAAGCGGTTGGCATTGCCGGATTCTCTCGTCGAGCCCACGCTGGAATACGTGGCCAAGGTGGAGAGCGTTTGCCAGCTGACGCATGAGCTTTCCGATTACCTTCCGACGCTCGTCGAAGGCGACATGGTGGGTAAGGACGCGGAACATGCGATGCAGATGGTGGCGGACGTTGAGAAACGTGAGTGGGAAGCGGATCGGCTCCAATACTCACTATCCCGGGCGCTGTTCGCGCTGGAAGACGAAATGAAGCCGATGGACGTCATGCTTTGGTTCCGCATCTTCGGCGAGCTGGGTCAGCTTGCCAACTTCGCGGAAAAAACGGGCGACCGTTTGCGGCGCATGCTGTCGACGTAGTGTCAGGTCACCCCGCCGGCGCCGAGGTGATCATCGTGCGAGTGGAGAAATCGGGACGTTTCGGTTGGAAGGACCCAACACAGTCCGGCTAGCCAAACGCTGACACATCTGAGTCAACATGAGCGAGTTTCTCGCGGCAATCGATCTGTCTTCGCTGAGCGCCTTCCATTGGGCGTGTCTGGCTGTAGCGGTCGGCATGCTCCTGTGGGACACGGTGGAAGTGGGTCGCAACGACGCGGCCAATCTGGTGAACGCGGTGTTTGGCGCCCGCGTGCTGAGCCGCCGCCGCGCCATCCTGGTAGCCGGTCTCGCTGTGATCGCCGGAGCCGTGCTCAGCTCCGCCGTGATCGACACGGCGCGGAAGGGCATTTTCGATCCCACGGGCATCAGCACACTGGAAGCCGCCCTGACCATCTATATCTCCGTCTATATCGTCGACACCATACTGCTCTTCAGCTATTCGGCCTTCGGTATGCCGGTCAGCACGACGGCCACCGTCGTGTTCTCCCTCCTCGGTGGGGCCATGGCGATCAACATCAGCACGGTCAATTGGAACAAATCCGCGACGGTGATGGCGGGAATCGTCTGCTCCATCGTTCTGACGGGTTTCGCTGCATTCTTGATTCAGCGCGCCGTGCGGGGTGCGATCCGGGACCGCACGCAACACCTCGCCACGTTGCTTCTTCATGGTGGTTGGGTCGGCGGCGGATTCGCGACCGGCCTGTGCTATTTCATGCTTCTCAAGGGCATGAAGAATGTGGCGATTATCAAGAAGATCAATGTTTGGCTGGGAAGTATGGACGAGGCTTTCGGCCTGTTCAGCTTCATCATGGTTCTTTTCATTTGGGGTTCATTCGCCATTTTGATCCACTTCCTGCTGGTCGTTTACCGCAAGAGGGCCGCTCGGCGGCTCTTCCCGGTGTTGGCGGTGTTGGGCACCATGGCCATGGGATTCGCGTTCGGGCAGAACGATCTTGCCAATTGTGCCTCGCCCGGATTGGCAGCATTTACGCTGCTCGAACACCAGAATGTCAAGATTGCGACTGCAGTTCACATCAGCCCTTGGATGCTTTTCTTGTGCGGCGTCCTTTTGTTCATCGGTATGAACACGAAGAACGCCGAACGAGTCACCAAGACAGCCGTCTCAATGGGCAGTACCGGCGATCATGTGGCGCTCTGGGCGCCGCGCTGGTGCATAGGCCTGGCACAGAAGGTTTTGCGATTCCGTGGCGATGCCCCGGCGCTCGCGCCCCGTGCCGGTGTGACCGAAGCGGGAAAAACCGTTCACTACGACTCGTTACGCGCCTGTGTGATCATGTCCGTGTCTGCAAGCGTCATCGCCACAGCCAGCAGCCTGGGGCTGCCGGTGTCAACCACGTACGTAGGGGTGGCAGCCGTCGTGGCGACCGGGATGGCCGACCGTGTTTTCCAACGCGGCGATGCGGATTTGAAGGTCGGTCGGGCCATTTGGGTGGTCACGAGCTGGTTCCTTTCGTCCGCCATCGCCGCGGCGTCGACATTTCTCATCGCGACGGTCGTTGTCTATCTGGAGTTGTCGTTCGGATTAGGTACGGTGGGAATCGTCGGGTTCATAGCGGTCAATTTTGCGGTGCGCCGCGTCGTGAAGCGACGGGCAGATCACCAGGCGGCCCGGATCGAAGAAGAGGCATACGAGCGAGCCCACCCGGAGGAGTTCGCGCTCGAGCAGGAGGACGTTTGATGGGAATCCCACCCACCACATGGGTTTGGCCGTTCTGCGTCCCATCAAGTTGAGCGAGTTCCGCAACGCCCGTACACTTCGCTCTTCGTAATATCTAGGGCTCGGATCAGGTCCTTGGGGAGTCAATATCGGTGCGTAAGGAATCCTACGAGTTTCTGAAGACAATCGCCGAGACACCGTCACCGTCCGGCTTCGAGCAGCCGGTGCAACGCGTAGTGCGCGAACGCATGAAGCGATACGCTGATTCCATCGAGACGGACGTGAACGGAAGCGTCGCCGTCGCGCTGAACCCGGACGCCGCTCCGCGCGTGATGCTGGCGGGTCACTGCGATCAGATCGGTATGATGGTCAATTTCATCGATGACAAGGGGTTCATTTTCGTCAAGGCCATCGGCGGTATCGACCCTTCCGTGCTACCCGGCTCGCGCCTGGTCATTCACACGAAGCACGGTCCGGTGGACGGCGTTGTGGGACGGAAACCCATTCACGTCCTCAAGCCGGAGGAACGAGGCGGCAAGATCGAGTTGCGCGAGCTTTGGGTGGACATCGGCGCCGGGAGTCGCAAGGAGGTGGCGCAGGTCGTCTCAATCGGAGATCCGATCACCTTTCGGCTGGAACTCGTACACCTCGGCGGCAACCTGGTATCGGCGCCTGCGCTGGACAATAAGTGCGGCGTGTATGTCGTCATGGAAGCGTTGCGGCTTTGTTCCACCAAAAATCTCAAATGCGGCCTGTTCGCCGTCAGCACCGTGCAGGAAGAGGTCGGCCTGCGCGGCGCCCGGACATCCTGCTTCGGACTCGATCCGCAGGTCGGCATTGCCGTCGATGTCACCCACGCCACCGATTATCCCGACATCGACAAGCGCACCAACGGCGACGTCAAGTTGGGCGCAGGCCCCACGATTTCCGTCGGCGCGAATTTCAATCCACCTCTGGCGGAGCTGTTTCGCAAGACGGCGCAGCTCAAAAAAATCGCGTTCCAAGCGGAGGCGGAACCCGGCGGCTCGGCCACCGACGCGAACGTCATGCAGTTGTCCCGCACCGGGGTGGCGACGGCATTGATCAGCATTCCGAATCGCTACATGCACACGCAGGTGGAAGTCGTCAGTCTGGACGATCTGAATACAGCCGCGAAGTGGATCGCGGAGACTGTGGCGCGGGTCAGCGCCAAGTCGGATTTCATGCCGCAATGAAACGCACACACAGCGAGACCGACGTGGCGCGCCGCCGCAGGCACGAACCCGTATGCTGACCGATCGCATATCCGCCGATGTGCTGCACAAACTGCAGGATTGTTTCGCCGACCTGGGCAGGGTGACGGTGTGCCTGTGCCGCGTCGACGGCACACCCATCGCACCGCCGACGTGGGGCAGCCGCTTTTCCGAGATTATTGGCACATCGCCGCGCGGCGCTATGGTGTTCGCAGAAGCCGTGCGCACCTGTGCCAAGGACGTGAATGCCAGGGTCCCCTCGCTCTGCCACGAAGGGATGACGCTTTACGCCGCGCCAATCGATCATGACGGAATTCGGCTCGGAGTGATTGTGGCCGGCACGCGGTCGCCGATCCCGCCACCGCCCGACGCCATTCGTAAGCTGGCGGCTCGGTACGAGACCGATCCCGACGATCTCCTTGCCAGTGTGGGCCAAATCGACCCCTACAGCGGCGGCACGCCGGAGGCCATCCGCCGGTTTGCGGATTTGCTCGCCGATACGATCGCGTCGCTGTACGGACAGGCCGCACACATCGATGCACAATTCGCGAATCTGCGCGCGGTACTCGAACTTTCGGATCTGCTCGCGGGCACCGTCGACCTGCAGCGCATTTTGGACACCACCACGAAGCGAGTGGTCGAGGCCATGTCGGTCAAAGCCAGCATCATCAGGCTTCTCGACAAAGAGACCGGTGAGTTGGTAACAAGATCGGTACACAATCTCTCGGAGGCCTACCTGGAGAAAGGCCCGGTCCTGTTGTCCGACAATATGATCGACCAGGCCGCATTCAGCGGGGAGGCGGTATTCACCGAAGATGTGGCGGAGGATCCTCGCACGCGCTATCCACACGAGGCGCGCACGGCGGGTATTGTCAGCGGCCTCTGCGTGCCCATGGCCTTTCGCGGCGAGACGGTCGGCGTGCTGCGCGCCTACACCGGCAAGCGACATGTGTTCAGCGACACGGAGACTGCGTTGCTGCGATCGTTCGCCTCGCAGGCGGCGTCGGCGATTATCAGCGGCCGGCTCCATCAAGAGCATTTGGAATCCGAGCGCATGCAGCGTCAGATCGAGGCGGCGGGCCATATCCAACGGCGCATGATGCCGGGCGCGCCGCCGCAACGTACCGGACTCGCCTTCGGCTGCGTGTACGACCCCACGTTGCAGGTGGGCGGCGACTTCTATGATTTCATCGAGCTGCAAGACGGCGGATTGGGCATCTGCATCGCCGACGTCGTGGGCAAAGGCATCCCCGCGGCATTGATGATGGCGTCGGTTCGATCCGCGCTGCGGGCGCACGTGAAGTGCGCGGAGACCATTGAAGACCTTATGGCCGAGGTCAATCGCCACATGTGCCGCGATACCCTGGTCAGCGAGTTTGCCACGCTGTTCTTCGGTGTACTTGATTCCACAGGCCGACACTTCACCTACTGCAACGCGGGACATCCGCCGCCGCTGATGCTGCACGGCGGCACGCGCCGTGAACTGAACGCCGGCGGCCTGGTGATCGGCGTCGATGAACATGCGGTCTATCAAACCGAGACGGTCAGTCTAGAGACGGGCGATATCATCGTGATGGTGACCGACGGGGTCACCGAGGCGATGAGCTTCCACGACGAAGAATACGGCCGGAAGCGCCTGATCGCGTCAATTGAGAAACGCCAGTCCCTGGACGCCGGCGCGATGGCCTCGCAGGTCCTCTGGGACGTCCGCCGCTTTGTCGGTCTGGCCGATCAGTCCGATGACATCACCATTGTGGTGTTCAAGGCCGTATAGCTCAGACTCTGGTGCCTCAACAGGCAATTGAGGGTCGTCGTGCCTTGTCACACCTTACGCGATGGGCCCCGGGCGGTCGGGGGTGCCATGCCTCTTGCGAGGCGAAGCCTCACCAGGGGCGCCTACATACCACGAGAGAAAAGATGATTCTGCCAGGCGGAGACCATGGCGCCCAACTGCGAACGATCATCACAACCTGTGGATCACAGGCCCATTTCGCGCATAATCATGTCATGCGGATTTCTGTGATCACGCCCGCGTCGACGGCGGTATGGAACGGCAATCGCGTTACGGCCGAGCGTTGGGCCGGCATGCTGAAGTCGCTGGGGCATGGGGTCCGGGTGGAATACGAACTCTCGGATCCGTCGTGTGACCTGCTGATCGCTTTGCACGCACGAAAGAGTGCCACGGCAATCGGACGATTTGCCGGCGTGCAGCCGGAGAGACCGATCATCGTCGCATTGACCGGCACGGACGTATACGGCGACCTTCATTCGAGCCCGGAGAGTCTGGCCTCGCTGGAGGCGGCCACGCGAATCGTCGTCCTGCAACCGGCCGCCGTCTCGGAACTTCCGGTACGCCTACGTGGTCGCACGTGGGTGATCTACCAATCGGTGTCGCCGCCACGCGAGATTCCGGGGAAGATGGATGGCGTCTTTGAGGTCTGTGTGATCGGCAACCTTCGTAAAGAGAAGGACCCGTTCCGCGCGGCCGAAGCGGCGAAGCTGCTTCCCGCGACGTCGCGCATCCGTATCCTTCATATCGGCGCTGCGCTGGACTCCGGCATGAAGCACCGGGCGCTGCAGGAAACCGAAGCCAGCGATCGATATGAGTGGCTCGGTCCGCTACGGCATGAGGATGCGATGCGCAGGCTTGGCGGCTCGCACGTCATGGCGCTCACGTCGATCATGGAGGGCGGTGCCAACGTTGTGGCAGAAGCCGTAGTGTGCGGCGTGCCGGTCATATCGTCTCGTATCCCAGGCTCGATCGGCCTGCTCGGCGAGGACTACCCCGGCTTCTTCCCGGTTGGCGACACGCAAGCGCTGGCCCAGTCACTATACCGTGCGGAAACTGAGACAACATATTACGAATCGCTCGTAGCCCGCGTAGACCACCTGCGACCCTTGTTTGATCCATCTCTGGAACGTGTGACGTGGCGGCATTTGTTAGAAGATCTGTCAGCCAATTTTGGGTCAACTTGATTATTGGAATCCACACGTATCGACCAGCGGTAGGCAAAATGGTACGTACGACGCCCCGGCAGACACTATGAAGGCAGGGTCCTATCACTACAGCGCAAAGTTACTTCCTTTGCAGGTCCGTATTTGGCCTGTTTCGATGCCCCGTTTTCGTAGTCTCTCGAGCGTTTTCTTTCGATGGCTGGTCTTGGCGGCGGCGTTGTGATGTCGGATGCAACTGATTTGCCATGCGGCATCCGCCAACAAGCGCTGACGGCCCACCCGTCCCAAGGGCCAGGCGCGACACCAGGCGGCCAGGGCATCGCGAATCTGGTTGTGCGTGAGACTCTCGACGGGATACGTAGGGCGATTGTCGCCCTCGCCTCGGTAGGGAAAAAACGCCCGCCTCGACTTCGGCTTGTTCTGCGGCCATCACCTGTTCTCGCATCTTGTTCAAATACAGATGGCTTACCTGGGTGAGCGCCATGTGCCAGTGAATCGATCGCCAACCGCGGACCTCGAAATGATCGAATCCGAGTTCATCCTTTTCTTCTTTGAAGCATTGTTCGATAGGCCAACGAGAGTAGGCCACATACACCAGCCATTCCAGCGGCGCACCAGCCGGTGCGTTCGATACAAAGAACTTCAGATCGTCGGGTTCCTGCGGATTCCGTGCCGCGATCAGCCAATGGGGTCTCGTGGGTAGACCGTCACGCTGCATCCGAAACTCGATCACCTTGACCGCGCGGACCAATGGGCCTTTCTCGCCATCCTTGATGTGTATGGGCATCCATGGCTGGTCGGCAAAAGACGGGGAATGGTTCAACAAGTTCCGCACCTCGCTGGTGCGGGCCGCCGTCTTCGCAAGCCGCGGATAACGCCGTGTTCGACCCTTTTTTCGCATGTCCTGGGGGGTGGCCCGGTAGAGAATCTTCGGCGCCACGGCCCATCCATGGAAGTCGCAGGGTACCTCCGCCACGTAGGTCTGGCCCAGTGCGTCGAGGCCGTCCAGAAACGCATAGCTCTGACCGTAATGCTCGTCACACGTCCAGGCCGACACGCGAATGCCGTTGCGAAGCGCACGTCGGATCTGGGCTAGCGCGATCTGCGGCTTTGAGCGGTGCGTGACGTCATCGGGAATACCGGCTTGCGACCGACGCGCCTTGTCGTTCGCCCAACTCTTGGGAAGGAACAGACCACCGTCGAGCAGCGAATGAAACCGTCCCACCGTGTACCCGAGGTGAACGCTCACCACGCAGTTGTCCACCTTGCCCCTGTTGCCGTTCCATTGACGTTGCACGCAGGCCGTGTGGTCTCCCTTCTTGGGCGATCCCGTTTCGTCGACCGAGCCAATGGCGTACGCGTGCCCGTGATCACGAGCCACGATCTCTTGCACACGATCGATCATCCGCTCCTCGTCCCAGCTGGCCGACCCCAGGAATACCTGCAGACTGCGCGGTACCACGCCCGCCCGAAGTGCGATGGGCTCTGCGCTCTTACGCTGCAGGTCAGAGTTCTGACCCTCGACGTACACCTCCAAATACGACTCCGTATCACACCGCCCAAAGCAATCCGAAAACTCCGCCAGATAGCCCTCAAGCCCACGCCCAACACGCCGAATCTCTGCGACATCCATGTCTCGCTCCTGCCAGAGAACCTAAATCGTTTCCATGACAGAAGTTATCGAAAGGGACCACCTCATTCCTTGAGCTTACTTTGCGCTGTAGTGCTATGCATGTACGGCGAAGGCAGGCCCAACATGTCCTCACGCCCGGGCCCATGGTTCCGCGGCACGAATACCGGGGCACCCGAGCCGGGCGCGAGGCTAGCGAGATTGGATTCGTACTGCCGGAATTTGGCGCTCATTTTGCGGTAGCGGGAATGCACGGAAACGGCTAGGAATTCAGAGCGGATCATGACGACTTCGGAGTACGCTCATGAGTGCAGAAGAGCATTGTCGGGAATATCGGGATGTCCTCAGGCGAGCGCTTACCCACGCCCTCGATTTCTATGAACGCCTCGATCTCACCTCCGTTTGCGCTACTACAGACCGCTCGAGGCTCCGCAAGCGCTTGGCGAAGCCGCTGCCCATAAAGGGGAACCCTTCCGGCGAGGTCATCGACGAACTGGTCGCCGACGTGTCGGACGGATTGAGTCGGAGCGCCGGCGGACGATTCTTCGGCTGGGTCATTGGCGG
>Ga0055452_10000031_pt1 | contig 27519 bp, 18 predicted proteins | sample China_Galinas_PW_6_FD_57735 | JGI IMG/M metagenome (GOLD analysis project Ga0055452, IMG submission 57735) | Wetland microbial communities from San Francisco Bay, California, USA, that impact long-term carbon sequestration - China_Galinas_PWC_D2 | ecosystem: Environmental > Aquatic > Marine >... | reverse complement strand
AGCCACGTCAATGTGGCAATAATTTCCGGAAAAAGGTGGCAAAAATTCCCGGAACGCGCAATTTCCTCGGATCGAAGACATGCGACGATCAGGGGCATGCGGTCCGCACGGGCCACGGCGCAGATGTCATCCTTGGTGCACCACCGTTTGTTCGTCTTAAGCAACTCCACAAGGACCATGCCGGGCGGATCGCGCATTACAGGCGAAGATTCAAGAGCGCTCGTAGCGGACAGTTCGACCTGTACATGCTCTTTGTCGAAAGATCTCTGGAGCTTCTCGTCAGCGGGGGACTGTTGGGACTAAGCGTGTCGGGGAGTTTCTTGCGAGGCAGCAGTGGTCGTGCCCTCAGACGACTCATTGCAGGGCGCTGCCAAACTATCGATATCATCGAGTTTGAGGATCAAAGAATCTATCCCGACGCCAGAGCCCACATCTGCCTGTTGTCCGCGCAGACGGTGGCCCCTCGAACACGGTCCCGGCATGCCTTGGTCAAAGGAGAAGGCAATCTGCGTTTCAAGCTCGGAAGGTTGTGTTCTCGCAAAGCCGGCTCAAGCGATTCGCTGAAGGTCCGAGACTTGCCGTCCGATGCGCGCGTCGGGGAGTTGGCGGTTTGGGTCCGCCCGTGAAGCGGATTTGCTATCGAGGATGGAGGCCGTGGGTACTCCGTTGGAGGAGTTGTCGGTCAACATCCGTCTTGGAATATCGACCGGCGCCGATGCAGTCTTCATCTTACGTCCAACGTCGAGTGCGCGATCGGGCAAGATCGAGGTGGAGCAGCGCGGCTCGCGGGAGAAGCTTCTTCTTGAGGCCGCTGTTGTGCGGCCAATCCTCCGAGGCCGTCATGTCTCAGGGTATGCCAAGCCGGTGCCCGCCTCGGTGTGCCTCTTTCCCTACGATCGGCACGGACGAATCCTCGACGAAAAGCTGTTGCGGACCAAGTATCCTCTTGCGTACGCCTACTTTGCAGCCCGCCGACCCTTGCTCGACAAGAGAAGGATGGGGCCGAATCAGCCGTGGTACGCCCTGAGAAAGCTGGACCTGTCGAAAACCGCTGGTACTGCAAAGCTCATGGCCAGCGCAATCAGTCCTCGCAGCGGATTCACGATCGACACAGGCGGCAAGCTCTTGTGTCATCAAGGCGTCCTTATACTCTCTCCGGATGGGGGCTGCATTGATCCCTTTGTTCTCCTCGGAATACTCAACAGCGAGATCGTGTGGTGCCCACGACTCGCGCTCCAACTTGTTGGGGCGACATCTTGTCAGTTTTGTCGGGAGTTGCTGAGCGAGCGACGGCCGTCATGATTGAGGTATGACTTCAACGACTCGAACTCTGCGCAAATACGACCATCGACTCCGCGATCTTGTCCAATCAACAGGTGACATCGGGCACGCGGAACGGCGAGGTGTTCCTCGTTCCACCGCTCGAGGATGGCTCAGTTCGACTCGCGCCGAGGTTGTCACGCTTGACAGCGTCGATATGGATGTTGTCGCCCTTCAGCAGGAAGCTCTCGCCCTTCGTGCACGTGTCGAACGGCTTGTGGCATTGCTCCGACTCGTGGTCGTGTTGCCGAGAGTGTCTGGGTTTTCGCTCGCCTGTGCCCGGCTCTCCGATGGGGCAACGAAGATTTCGTTGCTTCGAGAAATCGAACGCTCACGTTCCACCCTTCCGCTGCGGACTGTGCTGCGCGTATTACGGTTGTCATCTTCACGGTACCACACGTGGAAGCGCGAGGATGAGTGCGGTCTCGACGACATGCGGTCCTGTCCACGATCTTCGCCGCAACAACTCACGAGAGCTGAGGTCGAGACCATCAGGGGCATGGTGACTTCCGAGGAGTACCGCCACGAACCAACGGGAACACTGGCATTGCTCGCTCAGCGGCTTGGCAAGGTCTTTGTTTCTGCCGCAACTTGGCAAAAGCTTGTGCGACTGTACAAGTGGCGGCGACCTCGTCTACGCGTCCACCCATTCAAACCGAAGGACGGCATTCGAAGCCCCGCTCCCAACAAGATCTAGCATATCGATACAACGCTGATTCGACTGCTCGATGGAACCCACACGTACCTTCACGCCATTATCGATAACTTCTCACGCCGCATACTCGCGTGGAAGGTGTCCTCGACGTTCGATCCGCGCATCACGGCCGAACTCCTGCTCACCGCCGCAAGCGGGTTGAGCGACAAGAAGCCGACCCTCCTCGTTGGCAGCGGTGTCGAGAACTTCAACAGTGCGGTTGATGAGCTGGTCGATTCGGGACTCCTTCAACGGCTTCTCGCCCAGACCGACATCTCGTTCTCCGACTCGCTCATCGAATCCTGGTGGCGAGCGCTCAAACACCAGTGGCTGTACTCTAATACACTTGACACGGTCAGCAGTCTCGAGAAGTTGGTCGCGTTCTATGTGGATGAGCACAACATGCGTTTACCCCACTCCGACTTCCGCGGTCAGACACCTGACGAGATGTACTTCGGTACCCGGGACCGCATTCACGAGGAGCTCGAGGTGGCCAAGAAGGCCGCACGTCAATGCCGGATGAAGCTGAACCGCGCAACTTCGTGCCCGATGTGCCGGCCATCAGAGTTGCTTTTCAGCTGACGATAAGCGCCGCGGGCGATGCCGAGCTTCTGCCACCAATAGAGGTCACTCCAGAGGAAGCTACGCCTGGCCTCGATAATATGGAGTCCCGTGTGCGTCCTCGCCTCCTCAAAAACCGTTCGGCTCGAGCACCGTCTCCGATCCGCGCAAGGGACTTCCTCGTTGCGGCCCTCACGCAGCCGACTGGCGAGAACTCGCGCACGAAACTCCAGAATATTGATGTGAATAGCACTGCACAATGCAGGTTGCCCGCTCTTTTTTCTGACAGACGCGAGCCACCGAATGTGCTCATAATTCGGCTGTATTTTGTTAGGGCTAAGCGGCATACGAAAACCGTCCGATTCACCGAATTCTTATCTATCGCCGTACTCCGCGGGTGCTACTCTTCGGGCTAACCGCCGCGGACACTTGGCAGGCCGTGGAGACGTTCGCGTACGGCAACGACGCGACGGCCGCGCGCGCGCGCGTGATCTTCAGACCGGCTCGATGCTACCACAGTAAAGCAGCTAAGCGTTAATGACAGACTCATCGGTGAATACGGCAAAACATGGCGAGCGCTCAATGCCTCGAATCTGTCGCCCTTTATTGTCGGAGGCGTTCATATCATTGACGGAATCAAAATAGGGCCCCTGGCGATCTGTCAATTCGAGTGTCGACGATAGGTTGACAATGGCGACGGCATCGAGAATGGGACACCGCCATCTTGTCCTCGCGAGTCACGAATCGAGCTGGCGATCCTAAGTCAATGAATGCTTCCGGACGTCCCACAACACCCTCTTTGCGAGGCCCCCGAAAGAATCGCGCAGGTCAGATAATTCCCCATTTCTGGGCGCAGTAGTCTCGATTGCCGATTTCTTGTGGCCCGATGATCGCGCTGCTAGAATATTGGATTAACAGGGTCCCCGAACAGGGGAACACGCACCATGGCGGCACGGAAACACAATCGGGCCAAAGAGATCGATCACAAACGAGCGCCGGGCGCTACAGACGCCATGGGATCGAAGAACGATCGCTGTTTTGATCGTTTCTACAGTGAGCTGCGGGCGCTCGCCGGATACCACCTCGCGCGGGAACGCACAGACCATACACTCCAGCCGACCGCCTTGGCCCACGAGGCGTACATGCGCATGTCTCGGCAGGCCGACGTCGTCGATGTGGACCGCGTGAAGTTCCTGTCGGTGGCCTCAGAGATGATCCGAAGAATCCTGGTGGATCATGCCCGCCATCGGAATACGACGAAGCGCGGCGGAAAACGCCAACGGTTTGCACTCGATGAGATTCGTGTCGTGGAGTCCGGAGAAGAGCCGGTGGACACGCTCGACTTGGATTCGGCACTCAACGAACTTGCCACGCTCAATCCTCGTCAGGCCAGGGTCGTCGAACTACGGTTTTTTGCCGGACTATCGGTCGCCGAGACGGCCGCAGCGCTTGAGATTTCCGAAGGCAGCGCTAAGGGGGATTGGCGATTTGCGAGGGCGTGGTTGCGCGCCCGATTGAATAGATGACGATAGGTCCGGGCTGGCCCGGGTCCCGTCAGGACGATTCTTGACCCCCTGGGAGCGGAATCGCGCTTTACTGAGTGGAGCCATGACGCGGCAGGGTGCGAATTCGCCTGTATGGCCAGACCAGGACTTACGATTTCAGGGAACACGGGTCGCCGCTATGCGCACGGCCGGCGCAGTCCGGTAATCTCGGTCGAGTCTGCCTCGAGAACACGTGAGAAGTACGAAAAGACATTCCGAGATCAGCAAGCTCTTCCTCGCCGCCTGCGATCTATGTAAGGACGAGCAGGAATCGTATCTTGAGCGTGTTTGCACTGACGACCCGGCCTTGCGTGCCGAAGTGCGGACACTACTTGATGAAGACACACGCGTAGAGAACCTTTTAACGTTGCGGGCCAGACGCCTTTCGGAGCCACGCGGGCAACCCGAAGGTGTCGATTCGGCAGATCTCGACTTCGCGATCCCGAGCGGGATCCATGCGGCCGTACCGAGTATTTCTGGGTATCGGATAGACGGTGTTCTCGGCCAAGGTGGGGTCGGAATTGTCTATCGAGCGCGGGAAATGCAGCTCGGCCGTGAAGTGGCACTCAAGGTTCTGCCCGCCGCCCTGATCGCTGCGAATCCGTCTGTTGTCGAACGGTTTAAGCGTGAAGCGACGGCGGCGGCGCGCCTCCAGCATGAGAACATCGTCCCTCTCTATGAATTCGGAGAATCCTCCGATGGCTATTATTACACGATGCAATTGATCGAAGGGCACCCGCTCAATACGGTGATTCGCGGGCTGTCCGCCGGTCTTCGCTCGGGAGATGGCGATACCTTCGACGAAGGCATCACGCACCGGCCTGCCGAGTCATCGGGCCAAACGCCATTCGCACAGCACGCCGACTCTCCCTGGTTATCCTCAGATGAACTACCATTTGTGAACGCCTATTTCAAGCGGGTTGCACGTTGGATAGCCGCAGTTGCCGAGGCACTCTCCTTCGCCCACGAATGCGGCATCGTTCATCGCGACATCAAGCCCGGAAATCTGATTCTAGCGCATGACGGTCGAATCATGGTCACCGACTTCGGGCTTGCGCTCACAGAACACGATGAAACGATTACGAGAACCGGCGCCGTCGTAGGCACGCTTCGCTATCTGAGTCCGGAGCAGGCGTTGGGCGACCGCGTTCCGATTGATCACCGCACAGACATTTATTCGCTCGGTGCCACGCTCTATGAGCTGGTAACGCTCAGCCCCTTGTTCGGCCCAGCGCGTGACCACCAGCTACTCGCGGCCGTCCTTGGCCAGGATCCGCCATCGCCGAAGACGCTGAACGCCGCGGTTCCGATCGATCTGGAGACGATATGCCTCAAGGCGCTCGATAAGCGGCCCGCGGCGCGGTACGCCACGGCCGCCGAAATGGCGTCGGACCTGAACGCATTCCTTTGCGACAAGCCCATTACCGCGCGGCGCCCGAGTATCGTGCGGCGTGTGATGATGTTTGGCAGGCGTCACAAAGTGGCGACCGTGGCCGGTATCGCAACGATACTGTTGATCGGCGCAACATGGCTACTCTCGGGTGCGCGCCACAAGTCGCGCCTCGATCAGCAGGTGAACGAACACGTGAGTCGTGGTTTGGTGTTACAGCAGGATCATCGCTGGGATGAAGCCGCGGATGCGTACCTCGCTGCTATCTCGATTGAGCCCATGAGCGTGCGGGCGTTGGGTAATCTCGCGATCATCCGGAAGGAGCAGTATTCCGCCGCAGCGGAGCCCGATGATGCGCTACTTTTGGAGGCAGAAGAATACCTTCGCGAGGCCCTTTCGATCTCGCCGCAGAACGCCGGATTATGGAACGTCAGAGGCGTCATTCAGAAGATGCTCGGGGCGTATGAAGAAGCCATCGAGGCGTATCGCGCGGGGCTGTCGACTGAGGACGCGTCGCCGGAGATGCAGATTGCGATACTTGATAATCTGGCCGAAGCGCAATGGCTCATCGGCGATGCCACATCCGCAGAACAGAGCATTCGCCGCGCCGCGCAGGTCGCTGAGGAAACCGGCACACCTGCGTGGTACGCGTGGCAGGATCTTGCCGCGCTGGAGCTCGCGCAGGGAGACCCCCGGGCGACCGAGACCATAGGACGCGCGTTTGCCATCGCGAGCCGGCCGAACTGGCGGCTCCACGTCACACGGGCTCGAATTTACTTGACCTTTGATCCGGTCAACAAATTGGCGTCCGCGACACGAGATGCTTATGCGGCGCTCGAAGAGGCCGATCCCGACCCGCGGGTCGAACGTATGATGGCTCAAATAATGCTAAGAAACGGGGATTTCGACGCATCGATCATGCATGCGCAGACCGCCCTCGACATGGGCGATATTGAACCATATAATTACCTTATTATCGCGATTGCAGAAGCAAAACGTGGCCGGTGGGCCGAGGCCGAATCCCAGTTGCAAGCCGCGCAGGAAGCTTGGCCGCAAGATCTCATCGACGCCGGATACGTGATTTCGACGCAGCGGGGAATGCTCTGGTTTGACACGGCTGATGAGTTGATGGCTTTGTGGGCAGAGGCGGAGTCGCAATTTGAAATCGATCCGTAAATACAATCGTGCGTGTCGGCTCTCGTTCGGCCGAGCCCGTCACCGGGTTCACCATTTGCTCGCGCTGACCTGTCCTCTCGCGTTTTCGTGGGCGGCTTTGAGCGTAAATGCATGGGAAGCATTCGGTCGCGACCTCCACGACCAATCGATCGAAAATGCCGGCACCACCCGCCCAGCCAGAGGCTTTGTGGACTGTAACGGCAATGGGATCCCTGACGAAGACGATATTGACAACTGCGCGGGTGTTCCGTCATGCGATGACTGTAACCGAAATGAAGTTCCCGATGCGTGCGATATCACGGCAGGCACGTCGCTGGATATCGACCTGGACGGCGTGCCGGATGAGTGTGTGTTCTTCGATGCTGGAGGCGCTGACGACGACTGGAACACACCTGAGAACTGGGACGATGACGAGGTACCCAACAATCTCGATCTGGTGGACGACGAGAGCGTCACGATTGACGCCCATGGCGTAATTCTGGATCTGGCCGTCGAAGTGGACACGTTACGCCTGTTCGACGGAGCGACTCTGAACATTATCGGGACCACAGACGAGGACTTCGACGTGGAAGAGGTTGGCGGCATCCTGATTGGCTCCGACGGGACGGTACAAAGCCAACTGTTGATCGGCGACGGGCGTCGGGTCTCCGTTGATCAGGGGACAATCACGATCAGTAGCGGCGGTGTCATTGCCGCCGCCGCTGAAGGCACCAGGGGCGGTCGTGAACCGCCCAACTCGGGAAGGGTGGTTCAGGCCCTACTCGAGGCAGGAAACGTGCTCATCGAGTCGCGGTGCGGCGAACCGATACCCGGCGAGATGTCGCTGAGTGGGCAAATGGTCGCCGACGTATTCGGCAACGTCGTGGTTGATGCCACGCAGGACTGCGTGGTGTGCGCTTTATGCACGGCCACAAATTCACCGGAACCACCACCCGCTCGGGGCGGCGAAACGCCCCCCATTTTAAGGGTCCTGAATGCTGCCACGCTGCGAGTGGGGGCCGATCTTGCCCTCCTCGGTCCGGTTGGGTTCTTGCATTCGTCGTCCGTCGCCATTGAGGTTGGCGGTAGCTTCATCAATGAGAGTACTTGCCCGGAGTGTGTCCAGATTACTGGGCCAATGATTCTTGGGTCGTCCGGTGGGGCGGCGAATCGAGTGCCCCAGCAATTCGAAGTCGCCGGTCGAGATCTGGGGCCAATTGTGGACGGATTCAGCTCTAACTTCTCGCACGCGACGTTGGAAGTTTCTCAAAACTCGACGGTGAGCTTCGTCGACCTTTTTGCCAACAGCGGCTCCGGCGGAATGGAAGCACTTTATGTGGATACGTTGATACTGAGGAGCGGCGCGTCGATCACGATTGACAATAGCCGAATTTACTACAACACGCTGGTCGACGAGGGGGCGAGTATCAATATTACCGGCGGGGGGTCGTTTTCGCGCCTCTTGAAAGGACAGCAGATTCCGACCGTCTCGACGTGGGGAATGACGATTCTGGTGCTGATGTTGCTGGCCGCCGGCACCCTGGTATTCCGCTCGTCTCAACTTGCGCGGGCGGCACTGGGGCACGATTAGTTCCCCGCACGGCGTACCGAGAAGCCCAATCCGGCGGACGCGCCGGCAACAGCGTCACCTGCCCGTATCATATTCGGTGGGAACAGGGGTTCATACATTGGCGCGCCGAATATCAGTTCGCGTGCGTATCGTTGAGCAGGCGGACGAGGTCATCCGTGATCAACGGTTTGCGCAGGAATAACGGGACGCCCATCTCGAGAAACTCCCTCCGACGATTGAGTGTGCTGTGTCCGACGATGCGAACATCGGGCCGTAAGCTTTTGATCTTCTGCGCGACAGAAGAGGGGCCGATGCCATACACACTGTAATCGAGAAGAACGAACCGAATCCTATCGTTATTCTCGACGATCTGGATCGTTTCCTCGTGTGTTCTTGCCGAGATGCAGGTACAACCGAGCGCCAGGAGTTGAAGCTCAACGATGCGGCGGTAGTTCTCGTCGTCATCTACGATGAGCAGACTCCCGCCAAGCGGAGAGCTGTCGTCGGCATCCTCTCTCAAAATCGTAACCGCTTCATGAGTTGTCAGGTGCAGGACGAAATCTCACCCTCGTAGCCGTCCCCTCAACCATGCTATCCTTCCATCTTGGAAGCCAGAACAGTTTGTGACGCACTCGCCGTAAATCGCTCGCTCAGCCACGCGATGGCCGCATCAGTCGCGCTGCCCGGATTATAGAATAAGTCCTTCGCCATGGTGCGACGGACTTCGGACTTACATGCTGAATCAGCAAGACTACGCTCGACGTCGTCGACAATCGTGTCGGCTCTCTTGACGACAACCCCAGTGTGCCTACCCCAAGTATCCATATCCAGCATGGACGCCTTGCGTTCCATCATACGCGCGATCAGCTTGGGTGCGTCCAGAAAAATCATGGGGCGATCGAGCAGCGAGTACTCGCTGGACACGGAGGAGGCGTCCGTTATGAGCAGGTCGGCGAGAAAGAGCAGAGGGATCACGTCAAATCCGCGAACCATCTTGGTGTGCTCATCCGTTAACGGTTCGAGTCGTGAAAACCAATCGATTTCGGTGTTCTTTGGGTGATCGTGGAGCTTGATGAGCAGATCGAATCGGTTCGACTCGCGCAATCGCCGAATCACCTCTTCGCCCATGATCTCCAACGAGTTGTGTTTCTCGCCCGTGGGGGCATAGACGATGACGGGGCGCGATCCGTCAAACCCGTGCTCTCTTAGCTGGTCCTCACGATTCAGATCGCCGTTGACCAGCCGGTCTGTCTTCGGGAAACCCATTTTTAGCGCGCGAGGATCATCACAAGCCAGAAGCCCGGCTTCTACGAACTTTCGATACATGTACGGACCGACGAGAAAGTAATAGTCGCAATTCATATTCTCGGCACGGATGGCACGGTTACGGAAAGAGATGCCGTGAAACATCTGCACGCGTGTTTTGGCGGTTTTCGGTGCAATGAACTTCGTGTTTGCAGCAAACAAAACGTCGAAGTCCCGCTTCCGAATTTCGTCCACGGATAACACGGATACGTCGGGCACACCAAACGAGTCGTAGAGGCCGCGCTCGTCGTATTGATAACCCGAACTGGTCTTGGTGCGCAGGCCCCCGGACAGAAATACGTTGAATCCCGGATGCCGGATCAGGCGCTGGTAGACCGGCTGAAAGCACACAAAATGCACCGGTGCGTATCCGGTGAATAAGATGGTTGTAGAATCCGATTGTGTCATCTTAAATCCCAGGATTTCGCGTACTTGGCCTGCGCCGGAGGTGGTGTTTGTGCGCCGGGAGCTTTCGGCAATCTAGTGGATCGCAATGCCGCCTCGGCACCGTGGCCCCGACCTCCCCGAGACCCACGCCGGTCGATCGCCGGCCAGATTTGATCCCGCGCAACAGCCAGATCCTCCGGAAAGTCGATCTCGGTCCATGGCAGGTCCGCGACGTCCACACCCCGTATCTCAATGCGAGTCGCGATCCGATCCACGGCCGCCGGCGCCCAGGATTTATGCGCGCCGGATGCGATTATGTTGTCTGCTTCCTTGAAAAGAAGATCCGCCGCGTCCTGGTCGAAGTGAAGGATACCGACGCTTTCACCGTGGGTGTCATCGGTGCCTAGTGTCTTGCTGATGGCACGGAGCTTTCCGCAGCGAAAGCTCACCTTCATGTGCTCGTCTTCGCCACCGGACGATGAATCGTATGTCAGCGATGTCGTCCGCGTCGCCAGCATTCGCCGGTAGACATCGGGATGTGCCAATACGTCCGCGTTGTGCAGGACGAACGGACCTGTCACGTGGTTCCGTGCCATCCAAAGAGAGTAGAGGCTGTTTGTCTCAGCGTACTGTTGGTTGGCGACGCAAATGTGCCGGCCGTTGACAACCCTGCGAACACGATCGGCTTCGTGTCCGACCACGATAATGCAGCGCTCGATGCCATGGCTCTCCAGCACGCCCAACTGGTGTTCCAAGAGCGTCTTACCGCCGAATGGAATCAGGCACTTCGGATCGCCGTTAACTTCTCCGCCCAACCTCATTCCACGGCCCGCAGCTAGAATGACTGCCTGTTTCGTCATGGTTTCTCTCCCCTTTGACCGCCCATGGGTGCCGGCTCCTCATGTTTCTCCTGCTTCGGCTTGGCCCTCTCTTTCGACGCCACGCGCCATTCTTCTGCCGTACCATCAAACGCCATAGTTCCACGTTTGAGCACGATGACACGGTCAAACTTGCCGAGTCTGACCGGACGACTAAGGGTCACAATGACCGTGTCCCCTGTTTTCGCATTCAGAATCCGTTTGATGAGGCCTTGCGCCATGCGCTTTTCGAGTGCTCCAACCGGATCATCGAGAAGCCACAGCGATGCCTTGCTGCGGGCTAGCGATGCAAGCGCCACCGCTACCCTCTCTCGGGGCGACAGATCAGTCGACGCAAGTTTGGTGTCAAGACCGTTGGGCAAACGCTTGAGCAGTGAATTCGCACCGCAGGTTCGAAGAAGCTTGCGCGTGTCCACGTCCACCTCGCCATGGCCGGCGTCGAGGAGCTCGCCTATTCGGCGGCGTGGCCAAGTCGGATTATGGGGAAGGAAGGCGATATCATCGAGCGTGGTGGTCACTTCATCGGTCGACAGATCGCGCCCGTCCCATGATATGCGACCGGCCTTCAGCGGCTGCGTGCCGGCCATGAGCTCCAGCAGCGTCGTCTTGCCTGATCCGGGTTTCCCCAAGACCGCTACGCGCTGTCCCGCCGGAATGCAAAGATCGATCGGACCCAATCGGCGAACGGTTGTTCCCGCTCGCCGCGTGACAACGCGTGCCCCTTCGATGTTGATTTGGTCGCGCAACGGCCGGACTTCACCCTGCTGGGAATCCGGCGCGGAAGAGAGAAGCCGTTCCAAGCGATCGCCACACGCCATGATCTTACCTGTGCGTGCCCCTTGGCGAGTCAATTGCACGATCGGTGCGCGGATCATTAGCGCGTACATCATGACGACCATGAAATCACCGGCAGCCACTCGGTCAGCTGCGACGGACTGCGCTCCGACCCACAGCGCCGCCACAATGGCCGCGCCGAGGATGATATGGGCGGCCCAAGTGGTGACCCCTTGCACCCCTGTCAGCGCCGCTTCATGTTTACCACTGCTTTCATTGACGTCACCGAAGGCGCCCGCGGACAATTCGTCGTCCCAGGCTTCTTGAATGAAATCGGCCAGTCTGCCTTCTTTGGTACGAAACTTCAGAGCGCGGCGGTACATCGCGCGCGCACCCCACGTCGTGGCGACGACGACGAGAACGCCCGCGGCGGTGAATATCAGCCCGAGCGCAAGGCTGATCCAAAGTAGAACAACACTGACGCCCAAGAACATGACGCCGTTCGTCGCAACGTGTACCAGGAAGCCCTTGAGACCGGCCTTAATCCGAGCTGTATCACCGATCAAACGCGCCACGACATCGCCGGACCCCAACTCACGGGATTTTTGGCCGGTTTGCGACATCTTTCGAAAGGCCTCGGCTCGAAGATCACGTATGGAGCCAATGGCAAAGCGGGCGAAGTAAAGTCGCTCTATGTAATCCGCCAACCCCAGCGAGAGGAGCAATACTAAGAAGAGCGCGCCCATGGCCACCGTAGGATCGATCCACGATGGGACCAACTGGAGCAGCCCGGCCGAATGATGACTCGTCTTTCCGAGCCACGGGGCCATGAGCGCCTTAAGAGGCCACGGAAGAACCAAGCGGATTCCGACCACGAGCAGCGCTGCGAGCACGCCACATGCGAAAGAACGGGCATGTCGCCGACCGAAGGGTAGCAAAGCGCGACAAACCTGCAGCCACCGTGTGAACAACGCCGGTGCCCCAGTTCGGTTCTTTCGAGATCGTGACACGAAGTTTGGACTCTCGGTTGCTACCGGACGACCAGCACGCATTGAATCAGGTTTGGCGGTCCGGTAAGCCCTCTCTGCCGGCAGTTCGAGCGCGGGCGTTCTGTCTGAAGAGCATACCATACCTGCCGCTTGGTTGCGCATTACGTCCCTCGACAAACACGGGAATCGAGTTGCGCCGGTCCGTGGACCCATGAAACTGAGCTACACGGCTGCTACACGACGCCCAGTGCGGGCCACTGACAGATCGAAACGGATCGGCCCGGTCCGAAACCTCGTTCCCGAACAGACAAATACGCGAGATTGCTGGTTTCCAAGGTCAAAAAAACAGGATTTGTGCTATTCCTCGCGTTCCGGGCAGTACGCGACACCGCCCCGGCGGTATAAACCGCACGGATTGGCGCCCTACGGTGAATTGCGGTACGGCTGGACGTACGCCGCGGAGGTGTCCATGCGACTTCAGTCGACCAGCATTTTGTCGTGCCGGTGTTGAGGGCCACACTTGGTGTCTGTCCGCGGACGATTCGATATTGACCCCGAACGCCCATTATCTCGCGTAGTTGAATGAGGCGATCAAACGCAAGCTATGTGCGCATCGCTTGTGGGGACAACGAATCCCGTATCTCCGCCGGTGATCGCTCGCGGTTCAAGCCAAGCTCGACACGATGTTTGTGGAGTAGCTTGCCGAACCGCGACGGTTACCGGTCCCAAGTCCCGGTCGATTCCATTGGGGACTGACGGCACGCGGATTGCGATCGGGGTCGTGCGGATTTCGCACGTCGCCTCTGCTGAGACCGGAGAACAAATAGCGACGGCGCCTTGTCACTGCACGGCGTCGACGAGCATAGATTGCGCTATTGAACAGGCGAGATCGGGCGGCGCCGTAGAAGAAACAGAACCTGTAGCCTAGAATTACTCATTCACGCAGTTTGCCAAGGCGTGCATGTGCATCCTTCGCGGTTCCGAGCCACAGGCTGGGATAGGGACAGGGCCACAAGCCAGCATGAAGCCTATTGTCGAAAGGGGAGAGGATGCATCATCCATCTGACGGATTTCTTGAACGGTCACGGAAACAAGATGGTTGGCCTACACATGTTCCCGTTCGGCCCGGTAACCATGGATTGTTCCTTGCGCGACGGATGAACCCGCGTCGATGCAGGCTGAGATTTGGCCATCTGGCGGCCTTCCTTTCCGTGCCGTGCCTTGTGTTGGGGTTGGGATACGGCGAGGCCGTTGGCGATGCCACGTCGCGGGTTAGCGTGAGTTCGGGAGGGGCCGAAGGCGACGCGGAAAGCTCCCGCGCGTCGGTATCTGCAGATGGACGATACGTCGCGTTCTACAGTGACGCGGACACGCTCGTGCCGGGTGACATGGGTCTTCGCGATGTTTTCGTTCGCGATCGGCAAACCGGCGTCACCATTCGCGTGAGCGTCGATTCGGCCGGTCTCCCCGGCAATGACAAGAGTGATCGGCCATCGATTTCGGGCACCGGTCGGTTCGTGGCGTTCGCGAGCGACGCCGATAACCTGGTGCCTAATGACTTGAACGGTGTTCGCGACATCTTCGTTCACGATCGTGATGTGGATCAGGATGGTATGTACGACGAAGCGGGCGCGATCGCCACAAGCCGCGTGAGCGCCTCATCTTCCGGACTGGAAAGCAACGGCCGAAGCAATATGCCGGCCATTTCCAGTGACGGGCGATATGTCGTTTTCCGCAGTCGCGCAACCAATCTGGCCGCCGGCGCGATTGGCGGTCTCGACCAGATCTTCGTTCACGACCGAAAAACCGGCGCGACATCGTTGATGAGTGTCGGCTTTGCCGGACCCGAGGGTAACGCCAACAGCGACCGACCTGCGATTTCTCCGGACGGACGGTTTGTTGCGTTTCATAGCGACGCGGACAACATCGTGTCCGGCGATGACCAGACGTATGATCCCAACAATTGTCCGGCGTGCATCGGCGCCCAAGATGCTTTCGTTCGCGATCGCGATCCGGACGCAAATGGTGTGATGGACGAAGGGAATGGAACGACCGAACGCGCGAGCGTGTCGTCGGGTGGCGTAGCGGGGAACGGACCGAGCAGCCGTCCCAAGCTCTCCGCCGACGGCCGATTCGTGCTGTTCAAGAGTTCTGCGAATAATCTGGTCCCCGGCGATACGAACAACGCGGATGACGTGTTCGTACGCGATCGGCTCAACAACACAACCGTACGCGTCAGCGTCAGCGCGCAAGGCGCGGAGACCGCGGGTTTCGGGCCGGTGAGCCAGCGGGCCTCGATCTCGCACGATGGCCGATTTGTGGCGTTTATCAGCGAGGCGGACGATCTCGTGCCGAATGACACGAACCTTTCGAAGGACATCTTCGTCCGCGACCGACAGACAGGGACGACCGTACGCGTCAGCGTGGATTCGAACGGCCTACAAGGCAATGCGGACAGCAACCGCCCGTCCATATCGGGCGACGGGCGTTTCGTGGCGTTCTACAGCGATGCGTTTAACCTGGTACCCGGCGACGAACCGCCGTTTGACGCGGTGCTGTGCCCGGCCTGTGCCGGCGTGCGCGATGTCTTTGTGCATGACCGCGACTCGGATACAGATGGAATCTTCGATGAGCCCGGTGCGGTTACCACCACGCGCGTGAGTGTTTCCTCGGGCGGTGTTCCTGCGAACGTGGACTGTACCAGACCGTCGATCTCAGGCGACGGCCGTTACGTCGCATTCAGGAGTACAGCCGACAACCTTGTCGCCGGCGATTTCAACGGCTTGCAGGACGTATTCGTCCACGACCGGCAAACCGGCACCACGGTGCGCGTAAGCGTGAGTTCCTCCGGCACCGAAACCACCGATGGAAACAGTGACTTGCCTTCGATTTCGGGCGACGGTCGATACGTTGCCTTTTGGAGCAAGGCCGGCAACCTGGTGCCGGGTGATGATCCTCCGTATGACCCGGTGCTTTGCCCGGCGTGTGTCGGCGTCGCCGACATCTTCGTGCGCGACCGCGATCCGGACACGAACGGTATCTTTGATGAAGCCAACGCCACCACGACACGTGTGAGCGTCTCCACCGGCGGCATCGCCGCCGACGCTGACAGTGATCGTCCCTGGATGGCGGTCGGCGGTCGGTACGTCGGATTCATCAGCGAGGCGACGAACCTGGTTCCCGGCGACAACAACGGCCACACGGACGTTTTCGTCCATGACCTGTCGACGGCATCGACTTCACGTGTCAGCATTTCGACAGGAGGTATCGAAGGGAACTTCGGAAGTGACCGGGTGACGCTGTCGGCCGATGGGCGATTCGTCGCGTTTCGCAGTAAGGCGGACAACCTGGTGCCGGGCGACGATCTGTCCTTCGACGCTGATTCATGCCCATCCTGCACAGGTGTCCGGGACGTTTTTCTGCAAGACCGTGACGTGGACGTGAATGGGGTCCTGGACGAGCCCGGCCAAATTGCGACAACTCGTATCAGTGTCTCCACGGCCGGGGATCCGGGCGATCGCGATACCGGCGGGCCGAAAATGTCCGGCGATGGGACGGTGGTGGCGATGGTCGGCACCACCACGAACCTCGTGGCCGGGGACACGAACTACTCGGACGATGTTTTCGCACGCATTCTGGCAACGGCAGTGACGGAGCGGGTCAGCGTTGGTTCAGCAGGTGCGCAGGCGTCCACGCCGATCCTGGCGCCTCCAGATAGTGACGATACGACGATGTCGGGTGACGGCCGGTTTGTCGCCTTCCGTAGCTACGGTGTGAATCTGGTCTCCCGTGACACCAATATCGTGGCCGACATCTTTCTTCACGACAGAGATGTTGATGGGGACGGTGTTTTCGACGAGATGGGTGCGATCGAGACGAGCCGTATCAGCGTCAGTTCCGGCGGCGCGGAAAGCGATCTCGCAAGCGGTGGCGCAAAAATCTCATCCGATGGGATGGTTGTCGCATTTTACAGTGACGCCACGAACCTCGTGGCAGCCGATTTGAACCTGGTTAGAGATGTCTTTGTCCACACCGCTGGCGATTGCCTGAGCGGCGAAGAGTGTGACGATGGCAATCCCTGTACGGATGATACGTGTAATGGCGGTATCTGCCAGAATGGTCCGATTCCGAATTGTATCCCTTGTCCCAATGGCGCGACCGATTGTAGCGACGGCATTGCCTGTACGAGCGACATCTGCGTCGGCGGAGTCTGTCAGTTTCCGGCGAACTGTGCGGATGACGGCGAGCCGTGCAACGGTGATGAATTCTGCGATGTGGGCGGCACCGGACAGTGCGAGCACACCGGCGATCCTTGTCCGGGAATCTGCGTACCGGGGCAGGGCTGCCCTTGCGGCGCGCCTCTGGTCGAATCCGCCGGTTCCCGATACATCGCCATTACGCCGCAGCCGGAGGATGGCCCGACACCGACCGCCTTCGTCGTCACATCGCCCGATTGGCCGTGCATGACCAAGTACGTCGGTGCCTTTCTTCGCTGCGGAGGGTCGGGACCCGCTTGCACCGGTGATGCGGATTGCAATGCCTGTACAGTACTCAGCTCGCCGTGCTTGACGAATGACGACTGCAGAACGTGCCAGGGGTCGACAGACCCGTGTCAATCCAGCGCCGATTGCGGAGGTCTCCCCTGTGAGTCCGTGCAGGTTTGTCAGCTTTCAGGCCTGACCTGTGACTCCTCCGGATCCCTGGAGGAGTTCGATATTGACCAGGACGGTATCCCGGACGGTGTTATTGCCACGCTGGTGGACGACCCCGCCGATCGGGCGATCATGACGGCCGACGAGTGGGGCACGACGACGTATTTCCGGTGTTCTCAATCTCAGGAGCCCTGCGTGGTGGACGCGGATTGCGATGTCGGACAGTGCGCAGTTTCCGGACGTGGCTGCAGCATCGCCGCCAACGACTGTCGTCATCTTTGCGCCATCGGTGGGACTGAGTGCAGTTTCGACGTGGAATGCTCGACGCCCGGGGACACGTGCTCAGCCGTACAGCCCTGTTCGCCGTTCGAGACTTGTCAGCCGGGTAAGATCTATGTGCTTTCCGCCGATCTACATCCAAGCGATGTCAACAAGGCTACGCAGGAGTTCTTCCCGAGTACGTACACTGTGCGTGCCGAGTGTGGCGCCATGTCCGTGCCGGTAGACGTGCAGATGAGGCTCTGGGCTGACACGGATGACAACGGCTTGGTCAACATCTCAGATGCCTTATTTATCATAAAGGCGTTCCAGGGGACGTATCTTCCCGCCATTCCGTCACGGACGGTGGCCGCCTTTGACCTGCAGGGGAACGCCTGCACGCCCAATCAGATTGTGAACATCAACGACGTCTTCAGCGCCATCCTGGCATTCAAGGGTGTCAGATTCAACCCGGACGTCTTGGACAGTTTCGATAATTGCGGCGTACCTTGCCCGTAGAGAGCATTGACCGTAAGAAGTAGATGATCTGTACACGATGAGAAAGGATGTTCCGTCAAATTGGAGTTGTCGATGCGCATGCGACGAATGCTCCCCACGGGCGCGTTGATGTTGATATGGCTTTCGGGCTGCCAGCCCAAGCTCAAGGAGATCCGAAGCGAAACGAAATTCGGCCCTTCTTTCCAGCATAGAGGTTCCGACCGAACCGACAGCACGAGATGGACCGCTCAGCAGGGAATAGAATTCAAGTGGAACAAGGGTGTGAAGACCGGGATCACCTATCGTCGGCGCGACACGGATGATGGAAACGGTAACAACGACAATGCCGTGTTCATCGATTTCTCCTTTCCCATATGGAAGGCCGAGAAAAAGCCCGATCCATTGAAGAAACGCATCAAGAAACTAGAGCGGCGCGTTGCGGAGCTGGAAGCGCTGCTCACAGCATCGGAGGAGAAAAGTGCGAGCCCATAGATCGTCGACTGTCATGCTGTTGTTGGGAATCGCCTGCCTCTTGTCGTCAGGCTGTATCGACGCAACTCGCACAGGGTTGACGGACGGTGTGTCGCGAGGCGTCAGAAATACCGTGTCCGATATCGTGGAGGGGTTCTTGCAGGACCTGCTCGAAGGGAAGTAACCAGGCCGGCGCGAAAGAGCGGCGTGGGTCTTTGGGGGGAGTGAACAGCGTGTTGAGATCCAAGGGACATTTGCGAATCGACCCTGGGGGGCATACAGAATCGCCACGAACCGGCCTGCGAAAGGTGGTCGCTGTCGCTGCCATTCTCTTTGCCGCGCACGCGATGGGGCAAGTGGTCGAGCGTGTTAGCACGAATGAGTTTGGTGCTCAGGGTAATGACGAGAGCACACGACCATCTGTGTCCAAGAATGGTCTGTACGTTGCGTTTTCAAGCAAGTCAGACAATCTCGTCAGCGGCGATGACAATTCCAAACGAGATGTTTTCGTGCGCAATCGACAGACCGGGCGGATCGTTCGAGTGAGTGTACATTCCGACGGCACGCAGTCAAACGGCAACAGCGGCCGCCCGTCAATTTCCGCCGACGGACGGTTCATCGCTTTCGGCAGCGATGCGACGAATCTGATCGACATCGACCTGAACGGCAGAAGGGATATTTTCGTTCACGACCGGGATCCGGACGCGAACGGCATTTTTGACGAAGGCAATGGCACGACGGTCCTTGCAAGTCGGGGGACGTTTGGCCAGCGAGGCGACCTCGACAGTCGCCGCCCGGCGATATCCGGCGATGGGCGTTACGTCGCTTTTCGCACGAGTGCCACGACGCTGCTGACATTGGACACCAATGGCGTCGATGACATTCTCGTGTATGACTTGATCGACGGCACAACCGTGCGCGTCAGTGTCGCAAACGGCGGTGTTCAGGCGACAGGCGGCCACAGTGACCGTCCTGCGATTTCGAGTAACGGGAGATTCGTGGCGTTCTACAGGGATGCCAACAACCTTGTCCCCAGCGATCAACCCACGTTTGCACCGCTCCTCTGCCCGGGTTGCACCGGTGTGCGCGATGTCTTCGTTCATGATCGTGACCCGGACGAGAACGCGTTCTTCGACGAGGGAAATGGAATCACGACTCGGGTCAGCCTTTCGTCCAGCGGAACGGCAGGCAATGCCGCCAGCACGAGGCCCACAATCTCCGATGACGGGCGCTACGTCGCGTTCAGGAGCGCCGCCACCAATCTCGTCGCGGGCGATACGAATCAAGCCGAGGATATCTTCCTCCGCGATAGAACGACGAGCACCACCGTTCGCCTGAATGTAGACGCAAACGGCGCGGAAACGGTCGGTGTAGGTCCGGCGAGTGGTCGCGCATCGGTTTCCGAGGATGGGCGCTATGTGGCGTTCTTCAGCGCCGCCGACGATCTTGTCCCCAACGACACAAATATGGCAGAGGACGTGTTCGTTCGCGATCGACGGACCGGCGAAACGGTTCGTGTAAGCGTCAACTCCAGTGGCGTTCAAGGCAACGGGAAAAGCAACAGGCCGTCGATATCTGCCGCCGGCCGCTACATCGCGTTTTATAGCGATGCGTCCAACTTGGTTGGAGGCGATAGTCCGACATTTGACGCGATAAGCTGTCCCCTTTGTACCGGCGTACGTGATATTTTCGTACATGACCGGCTCGCGGGCACGACCGAGCGTGTCAGCGTTGATTCCAGCGGTGTGGCTGCCAACGAGAGTTGTACGCAACCGTCCATTTCCGCGGATGGCCGATACGTTGCCTTTCAAAGTTCCGCCGGCAACCTCGTTGGGGGCGATTCGAACGGACTGGAGGATATTTTTGTCCACGATCGTTCCAGCGGCTCAACGGTTCGCGTGAGTGTGAGTTCCCTGGGCGTTCAATCCTTGGACGGAGACAGCGACTTACCCTCCATATCGGCTGACGGACGATATGTTGCGTTCTGGAGCAAAGCCGGAAATCTGGTTTCCGGCGACACGGCGCCTTTTGATTCCGCCTTGTGCCCCACGTGCACGGGACGAGCCGATATCTTCGTTCATGATCGCGACAGCGACGAAAACGGTATCCTTGATGAAGTTGGCAACGTCGCCACGGTCCGCGTCAGCGTTGCATCTTCCGGTGTGGCGGCCGACGCCGACAGCGACCGCCCCTGGATGGCGGCCGGCGGGCGCTACGTTGGCTTCATCAGCGAGGCCACCAACTTAGTAGCCAACGACCACAACGGACACACCGACGTTTTCGTCCATGACTTGGATACAGCGACCACGACACGTGTCAGCATTTCGACATTGGGCCTGGAAGGAAACTTCGGAAGTGACCGAGTCACACTGTCGTCCGACGGGCGTTTCGTTGCGTTACGAAGCAAAGCGGACAACCTCGTACCAGGCGACAATCCATCAGAAGATCTGGACACGTGCCCGACCAGCTCGGGGGTCCGAGACGTTTTTCTCCATGATCGCGATTCCGACCGCAACGGGACGTACGATGAGCCCGGCGGCGTAACGACGACGCGGGTCAGTCTTTCTTCCCACCAGGTGCCGGGCAACCCGGGAAGTGGTGGACCGAAAATTTCCGGGGATGGAACGGTAATCGTCATGGTGAGTCCGGCAACGAATCTGGTTTCCGACGATACCAATTTTTCGGATGACGTGTTCGTGCGCGTGCCGGCGTCGTCCACGACAGAGCGGGTCAACGTAAGCACGGCCGGAGCCCAAGCGTCGTCGCCGGTGGTCATTCCACCGGATAGTGACGAACCTGCCATTTCGGCAGATGGTCGATTTATCGCCTTTCGCAGTGTGGCCGCCAACCTCGCGCCGCCTTTGCCGGACGCACCCTTCCGGCAAGTTTATCTCGTCGACCGAGAAACGACATTCCTCACGACCATTAGTTCCAACGCCGACGGATGCACCGGAAATCACGACAGCTCGCGGCCGGCGATCTCTGGAAATGCCGGTGTTGTGGCATTTTGGAGTGATGCGTCCAACCTCGTGACAGGCGACGCGAACGACGCACGCGACATTTACGCGAGGGACCTCGACATCGACGGTGATGCGGTGCTCGAAGGCGCGGACAACTGCCCCGCCGTCGCCAATGCCGACCAATCCGATCGCGATTCCGACGGCCGGGGTGATGCGTGCGACGATTGCCCTGACGACTCGTCAAAAGTTGAGCCAGGCGTTTGTGGCTGCGGCGCAGCGGACCGTGATACCGACGGCGACGGTACGGCAGACTGTACGGACCGCTGTCCCAACGACGCAGGCAAGTCCTCGGCCGGTATCTGTGGTTGCGGGACACCCGACGTCGACGCCGACGGCGACGGCGTATTCGATTGCCATGACAACTGCGCAGACGCGGATAACGCCGGTCAGACCGACACCGATGGTGACGGTTTGGGCGATGCCTGCGACAACTGTCCGTCGGTTTCCAACGCCGACCAGCTAGACATGGACGGTGATGGAAATGGCGATGTTTGTCCGCCCGCGGACGACAATGCGAACGACCACCTGAACGGTAACGAAAACGACAATTCAACCGATGATGCGAACGCAAATACCAATACGAACGACAATGCTGTCGATAACACGGACGACAATACCAACGGCAACACGGACGGCACGCCCGACTCGAATACCAACGCTAATTCAAACGGTGAAGACACCGATCCCGGCGCGTCGATACCTGATACAGGTGGGCGGCGCCGGCCAATATGCGGTTTATTCGGCATGCTTGGGCTGCCCTTTACATTCCTCGGCCTGCTCGTGATGCGACGGTCGACGCGCCGCCCCGTGCGAGCCAGGGTAAAACAAAGGGCAATAGATGAACACAACAAAAGCACATCGTCCGAGTGATTCGTCGAGTCGGCAACCAGCCATTTCTGAAATCAGGAGATGTCTCCTGGCGGTTGCCCTATTGACGGCCGCCGCTCAACCGAGCTTCGGCCAAGCGACAACGCTGGCCACGATCGGCGCTGACGGCTCCGCGAGCGACGGCAACAGCGAGCGGGCATCGTTGTCCGGCAACGGTCGGTATGTCGCCTTTCAGAGCGCGGCTACTAACCTCGTCGCGAATGACACGAACGCCACCAGCGACGTATTTGTCTACGACAGGATGACCGGAACGACGGTGCGTGTGAGTGTCACATCAGCCGGCGCGCAGGCAGACTCCAACAGCGGGCGCCCCTCCATATCGGACGACGGGAGATATGTAGCATTTTTTAGCGATGCCGCAAACCTGGCTCCCGGCGACACAGAGACTTTTGATACGCTCCTCTGCCCGACGTGCACAGGCCGACGCGACGCGTTCGTTCATGATCGCGACCCGGATGGGAATGGAACCTTCGACGAGGGCAACGGCGTCACCATTCGAGTCAGCGAAAGCTCGGCCGGCGTAGCGGGCAACGGTGACAGCACGCGCCCGTCCATCTCCGGCGACGGGTTGAAAATTGCCTTTCGCAGCGATGCGACAAACCTCGTCAGCGGCGATACCAATGGTGCGGTCGACGTGTTCGTACACGACCGGCAGGCAGGCACAACGGTACGGGCAAGCGTCGGCGCGGGTGGCGTGCAGGGTGACGCGAAGAGCGATCGCCCGGCGCTTTCGGGAGATGGTCGGTTCGTAGCGTTCTACAGCGATGCCGGCAACCTGGTCGCAGACGACACGAACGGACTGAGAGACGTATTCGTTCACGATCTCGATTCCAACGCAACCGTACGAATCAGCGTGGGCGCCGGCGGCTTGCAATCTGATGGTGAAAGTAGCCGCCCGGTGCTATCGTTCGATGGACGCTACGTCGCCTTCCGGAGTGCAGCCTCCAACTTGGTCGCAGGCGACACTAACTTACTCAACGACGTTTTTGTTCGTGATCGTGATCCAGATGGGAATGGTGTGTTCGACGAGGGCAACGGTACGGTCGAACTCGTGAGTGCCGGAATCGGCGGCCCCGGAGACGGTGAGAGTTCTACGCCTGCGATGTCGGCGGACGGGAGTCTTATTGCCTTCCACAGCGATGCCACCAATCTCGTCGCCGCGGATCAGAATCTGGCAAGTGACATATTCCTCTTGGACAGGCTGAGCGGAAGCCTGACCCGCATCAGCATTTGTGGTGCAGGCACAGAGGGAGACGGCCTCAGTGAGCGGGCCTCGATATCCGACGATGGGCGCTTTGTGGCTTATCAAAGCAAGGCGGAAAACCTTGTCGGCAACGACTCGAACACGAAGGACGATATCTTCGTGCGCGACCTGGAACAGGTTGGTGACGATGGTGCGTGTATGGCGGCTCCCGCGCCTGACACAACGCCCCCGACGACCACGCCGCCAACTACCACAGGAAGCGGCTGCGGTGCCTTGGGCATGCTCAATTTCGCCCTACTGATTACGGCTTTTTGCGGCCTACGCTTGCGACGTGGTCATCCAGCTTGCTGTCATTAGAGCAAGCTCTGTTTTTCTGTAGCGATTGGAATACAGAATTTCGCGGCATTCCGACGTACCGGTCGCTGAAAGATTGTCGAGGACGCTATGGTTTCGATACGTGAGCTTGGGGTCGCCGGGGGATTCTGCGAAGAAGCCAAATGGCCGTTCTTGATCGGTTCGATGTTGGGTTCATTGCCGACACCCGGCATGGTGATATACCGGGTTTGCTGTAGCTGCGGTCGATGGGCTGTAATCACTACAGGTGTACGGCGGGTCGTCGATGATGACGGTTCGATCTACCAGGAGCGCTATCCCAGGTGCCGGCAATGTGCGGGTACGGGGTCGCACTGCGAATCGGTTGCTGACGTATCGGGCTGCGAGTTTCCTTCGAACCACGCGAGAATCTCTTCCTCACTGATGAATCGGAGCCGGCCAGAAGGGGGCGAGAGAATGTCCGGTTCCACGTCGACTGATTTGTTGTCACGTGCTGCAAGATAATGGTATTTCAATGGCCTATCCTTGCGTGATCATTGTGACTCGTGCTGCATCTGCGGCGGCGTCGGGAAGCCGATCAACGCCACGTCTTACATATTACGATCGCCGGCGTGTGCAGGTATTACGGCTGTGCAAATATCTTGTGAAGATTTCGTAAAGGATCGCCTGCCGGGTACTGCCGAAGTTTCGTGGGGGGAACATGAGAACGTCGAATCTCTTCGTCTTGATACTGATCAATATGGCAATCCTGGCTTCAACAGGTATGGCCGAGGTCATCACGTTTATCGATGAGGCCGCCTATCTCGCGGAGCTGGCGGCGCGTGGATACGCACCGCTGACCGAGGATTTCGAGGACGCCGACTGGGACCGCGTGAGATCGGACTATCCCATGACCAACGCGGCGGTGTCGGTCTCGAGCAAGGGCCTCACCTGGACCGGAAATGAGCCGATTTCGACCAACCAGAACTGGGGCCGTTTCGGCACTTGGGGAATCTTTACTATATACGTCCCACCGACCCCAACTCTGGATGAGCTATTCGTTGATAGCGAAATACCGCTGTTTGGCGCCGGCGGCTGGCTAGACGTCAATTCGAGCGGTGATATGGCGATCGAGATCAACGGCGAAGTCATGGTCGATCGTCCCATTGTGGGCGGGCATCAGTTTCTGGGCGTCATCTTCACCTGCGGATTCCGGTCGCTACGCATCGTTGACCTGGAGGCACACTCAGTCTGGGGTGCGGACGATTTCACCTTCGCCGTGGGCGGCACCTTCCAGGATTGCAACGACAACGGCCTCGACGACGCGTGCGACCTCGTGGACAGTACGAGCAGCGATTGCAACGATACCGGCGTTCCCGATGAATGCGAGATCGCGACGGGAGAATCGAGTGACTGTAACGCCAACGGCGTGCCCGATGAATGCGAGCTCCTGGACGCGCTGGCATTCGCGTCAGGTCAGCTCTCGCCGATTGGAGACGGTTCACCGCAGGAATTTGTGATCACGGCGCCTCCGGAATCCCTGGCCGACGTGAGTATGGACTTTTCCGCCTATGCCCAACTGAGCGGTCCGACTCGATTCGTAGACGTCGATTTGAATGGCGTGCCGATCGGCACGATCTTCGGACAGGACGGTACGAATTGCCCCGAGGCGGCGCCGAACCAAGCCCTTTTGACCGTTCCCCAGGCGATTTTCAATGACACGGTCGGGGGAGGCGACGCCGTGGTCCACATGTCGCCCTCCGCAGATGTCGTGGCCGAGGGGGAGTGCGACTTTCCCACGTACATCGGCGTTATGGTTACGCTTTCCGTACCTGCGCCGGCCGACGGCGACGGAAGCGGCGTCCTGGATGTCTGCGAGCACGCGGGAGATTTCAACGGCGACGGCTTTGTCGATCTGGCAGACTTCGCCGCCATGCACGAATGCCTGACCGGACCCGGTGCGGCCAACACATCGCTTGAATGCACTACCAGTGAGTTTTCCGTAGCGGATGTCGATGGCGATGGCGACGTGGACCTGGAGGATTTCGGTCAATGGCAGGTCCTGCTGTACAATGGGCTGCGGGCTGACTCGCGCTATTGATGATTTGCCCGACACGACCGCGCGGGGCTTTTCCCGGGCGACGGTGAAGATCAGCAAGACCCTGTTGTCGTCACCAGGTCGTGGCAGAGGAGCCGGAGGAGTTGAAGGAATGCGTAACCATAGAACTGGAGTCGCAATGACGCGGTTGGCGTGCGTATTCATTGCCATGTGGTTCCTCGCGCCGTCGGCGACAGCCGAGGTGCGTTGGCGGGCGGGCGAGTTCCAGCCATTGAAGCATCCCCGCGCGGCCCTTGTGGACGAGCTTGCGGTACCGGCCGACCAACGCGGTGGCACGCACCTTATGGTCCAGTTCGCGGCACCGATCACGCCGGCGCAGCGCGGGCGGTTGCGTGCGTTGGGCGTCACGCTTGGCGCGTACCTGAGTGACAACGCCTACTTCGCAGCAGTCGATCCTGATGGTGCCGATCCGGTCGCCGTCTCACAGGTAGAACCACTCCTGGATGTTCAGCGAATCCTGCCCGCATGGAAACAGCACCCGGTCCTTGCCCGCGGCGACACACCTGAATGGGCGATCGTTCCGGTACCTGAGGAGATGCAGACCCGACCGGCCGTACGCGATGTAAGCTGGCTGGCGGCCTACGTGCTATTCCATCATGAAATCGCGGATGACGCGGCCTACGATGCCGTACTTCGCCACGACGGCGTTGTCCGCAGCCGGCTACGGTCCGTCAACGGTATGGTCATCGAGATCCCGCTCGAGCAAATCGGTGTGCTATGCGCGGAAGATGCCGTGCAATACGTCGAACCGGCGCTACCGCAGTTGGTCGGGCTGAATGACGGGGTCCGCGCAGTCACCGAAGCGGACATCGTACAGGCTGCACCTTACGACCTGGACGGAACCGGCGTGGGTGTGCTCGTTTTCGACGCCGGCACCGCACGGGCGACGCACCTGGATTTCGAAGGTCGCCTCAGCGTACGCGATGTCTCCGGCTTGTCTGACCATGCCACACACGTCGCCGGCACGATCGGCGGTGCGGGCGTGGCGAATGCGCTATACCGCGGTATGGCACCCGGTGTCACCATAGAGTCGTACGGTTTTGAGACGGGCGGCCCGCTTCAGCAGGGATTTCTTTACACGGATCCCGGTGATATCGAAGTTGATTACGCGGACGCGATCGGTACATACGGGGTCGATATCGCCAACAACTCGATCGGGACGAACACGGCCTACAACGGATTCCCCTGTACGTGGGAAGGGGACTACGGCGTCACTTCGACGGTGATCGACGCAATCGTTGCCGGCGGACTGGGCCAACCGTTCCGGGTGGTCTGGGCGAACGGCAACGAACGTAGCGTGGCCGCATGCGGCGTGGGTTACCACACGACGGCACCGCCTGCCTGCGCCAAGAACCACATTACCGTCGGCGCACTGAACTCCAACGACGAGTCGGTCACGTATTTCACGAGTTTCGGGCCCGCTGACGATGGACGGCTCAAGCCCGACATCGCGGCACCGGGTTGCCAGATCGGCGGGGACGGCGGCGTGACATCGACGTACTCGACGAGTGACTCCGCGTATACGGCTTT
>Ga0055452_10000030_pt1 | contig 27615 bp, 22 predicted proteins | sample China_Galinas_PW_6_FD_57735 | JGI IMG/M metagenome (GOLD analysis project Ga0055452, IMG submission 57735) | Wetland microbial communities from San Francisco Bay, California, USA, that impact long-term carbon sequestration - China_Galinas_PWC_D2 | ecosystem: Environmental > Aquatic > Marine >... | reverse complement strand
CGCCGGCAAAGATGGGCGCGCCGGACAGACCCAACATCTCACCGTTGTCGTGGATCTCCGAGCCTTCGGGCAGAATGGACATGTCGGCGTACTGACCCAGCGCCAGAATGACCAGGTCGCATTTCACGTCGAACTGGGCGTCTTCGGTGGTATCCGGCTCGGGACGCGGGCGACCCGACTCGTCCGGCTCGCCGAGTTTCATTCGCTGGCAAGTGAGGACGGCCGTGTGTCCCTCCCGTTCCAATCGTAGCGGCGAAACCAACTCCTGTAGATCGATACCTTCCTCGATCGCCTCGTCGATTTCTTCCCTGATGGCGGGCATTTCCGCTCTGGTTCGGCGGTACAGAATGCGTACGGTGCGTGCGCCAATACGAAGTGCCGAGCGTGCGGCATCGATGGCCGTGTTGCCGCCGCCGATCACCACCACGTTTTTCCCTTCGATGCGCCGCTGTCCTTCGCGCACGGCGTCAAGAAACTCAATGCCTTGCTCGACGAACCCTTCGCATGTGCCGCCGAGATTAAGTGTGCGAGAGTCCTTCAAACCGGTCCCGACGAACACCGCGGCAAACTCGTGCGTGATCTTGAGCAGCTGCTCACGCGTAACGAAGCACTCCGTTTTCACTTCGACGCCGTGCTTCAGGATGTAGGAGATCTCGTCGCCCAGCACGTCCCGTGGCAGGCGATAGGTGGGAATGCCCGTCCGCATGACGCCGCCGAGTTCCTCGCCGCCCTCCAGAATAGTGACGGGATAGCCCAGCTTTGCCAGATGATACGCCGCGGCGAGACCGGCCGGACCCGAACCGATCACGGCCACGCGCTCGTCACGCCACGGTTTGGTCGGCTCCGGTCGCCGGCCATGCTCAGCAGCGTAGCGCTCCAGTTCGCGAATATTGACCGAGTCGTCGAATAGCTGCCGATTGCACGATTCCATGCACGGCGCCGGGCAGACCCGGCCGCATACTCCCGGCAAGGGAGAGGTTTCCAGCAAAATGCTCATGGCCAGATCGCAATCGTCCTTGCCAACCGCCTCGACGAAGCCACGCACGTCATTGCCGGCCGGACACCCGTGGTTGCACGGCGGTGTCAGCGTATGCCGCTCCGGCTTGTGCGTCGCCCACGCGCCCGTACGAATGCGCGGCAACTGCCCCGTGTCTTCATCGAGAAGACCGACCACGCGACCGTTTGTCGGCGCAGGCCCCTCCGTGGCGACCTCGCCCTTCAATCGCGACCGCTTGACGACCTCGAACGCCTGCCGCGCGCTTGTCACGTTGGCGCCACCGAATTTGATATGCGCCAGCGCCGCCTCGATGTCGTCCAGGCTCATATCGAACACGTGCGCCACGGCACCGAGGATCGTGGTGTTGACGATGGGCACGGCGCGAGTGCCCAACCCATTGGCGACCGCGATGCCCGTTGCATCCACCGTGGCGACAACGCGCCCGGGGAAGAGATCCGCAAATGACTCCGGCGGATCCGGCGTGTTGATCACAATCCAGCCATCGGGCTTCAAGCCGGTAATGACGTGCGGACCAATCAGTGTTCGATCCAGTACAATCACGTGATCGGGGGTCGTAATCTGGTTGTGATTTGTGATTTCCCGATCGTCGATGCGCACATAGGCCTGCAGCGGCGCCCCGGAACGCTCCGCCGCGTAGACGCCGAATGCTTGTACGTGTTTGTCCTTGAGAAAATGGGCGGTGGCAATCAGCTTGGCCAGCGTCACGCCACCCTGCCCCCCGCGCCCGAAGATCGTCAGTTCGATCATGCCGTCACCTTTGCCGACAAGAGGGCCAATCGGCCCTGGAAAAACGCGGTTTCTTCGCCATGCGATAGCCTAAGCGGCGGGACCGGCGCATTTGCGCCGTCCGGCCCCACCGGATTCTCCAGCAAGTCGCGTTCCCGCTGGGAAAACCGAAAATCGTGCCAGGGACGAACCGATCCTATCACTTGTCCGGCCGATGGCAGCCACCGAATATCCTTTTTTTGAACTGACACTTAACCCCAATGACTGTCCGAACTCGGGTCACTGGGACCGTCGGCTGACCGCTCATCGATGAAGCGGACCGGCCACCGCACGAAAACGATTATGGCAGCTATTGCATGTGTGATCAATCGAGTCGAGTACACGGCGCATGGCCACCACATCCGCCTGCTCGGCCGATTTTTGCAGGCGCTCCGCCCGAAACCGCAGTTCGTCCACGTGAGTGAGAAACTCTTTCCGGTCGGCATCGTTCAAATCACTGCCCTCAAGGGTAGAGCGAATCTTGTCCGCGCCCGCGGCAAGGGCGTCGGCCAACCAGCACGCCTCCTCGAGTTGGCGGGCGGCTGACACGGATGTAGTAGACATGTACTCCTCTTGGGTTTCCTGAGGCCAGGATACTGCGACCTGCCGATCCAAGTCGGCCATCACTTCGCGCAGTCGAGCGTCCTGTACCCAATGACCGCCCGTCTCGATGTCCGCGCCTCGCATAGCCCTACGGTCTGGGGGCGATGTACAAGAAAACGGAGCGGTCACGAGAATAACCGCCGCGATCCGCGTTGACGTTTGTTTTGACATGGCGTTACCTCTTCTCTCGATGCCCGTGCCACATTCAGAAGTGCGAGCCACGCCGGACCCGGCATCGCCCGAGCGTGCTCAGAAACCTGCCATCCACCAATCCCACTCTTGGCAAGGTCAGTGCCAAGTTAAGGACTCGAACTTCGATAATCAAGCCTTTATTGTTGTTTCTAGTCCACACCACAGCCTATGCGCGTCCTCACTAATGGTTTACCGGCACCAAGCCTGCCAGACGGAACATCGCGGTTGCGAATCGCGTCCACGCTGCGCTGCCCTGCGCGGCACTTTCTCAGATACGACAACCTTCCGGGGACAATCCGGAATATTCGATGTGAAGAAGCACAATCGTCGCTGTGATGTGTTTTCTCTCGGCGGGCGCCGCGATCGCAGGCAAACCATCGCCATCGCCGGCACCAGGTGAAAAAGAGGTACGGGCGGATGAAGGTCGGGCTGCGTCACAAGTTTCATGACAGGTCACGCCGAGACTGCGATGTGTGCCACGGCTCTTGGTGCTTCGTCCCAACTCAATCGATCCGCTACGTGCGGCGCAGCACTACAGGGTATCCAAGAATGCCAGCAGCGCTTCGCGATCTTCGTCCAAGAGGAAGATGTACGCGTTTCGTACAGCGATGGACTCGCCATTATGCCTTCGGATGGCATCGTCGACCGTATCAGACTCACCCGAATGCAAGTATGGCTCAGTTTGCCTCAAGCCCCAGAGCGGCGCCGTGCGGAACTCGGTCATGGAGGCATCACCGTCGACGATGCCGGCACTCCCCGGCACCAAGATGTCGTGCAGCAGCAGATCGGAGTAGAGCGGCACGTCACCGGTCGCACCGGGAAGCGACGGAATATGGCACTTGGCGCATCCGATGGATTCGAACAACGCTTCGCCCTGCGCGACGAGTGCCGGGTTTTCCGCGGGCTGACGCGGTGGAGGCGCGAGCGTGGTGCAAAAGAAAACGAGGTCATCCAGATCCTGCAGGCTCAATTCCGGATCCGCCACGCCGTCGCCATCCGACATGATTCCGAAGGAAAGTCCGGGTTGCGCGGGCAGCGTCATGCCGATCTCGATGGCCATCTCGTGGCGCACGTATTCAGCGACATTGGGCACCCGCGCCTTCCATCCGAACCGGCCGATGCGCCCGTCATTCAACACGTGGGCGCGCCCGCTGACGCCGTCGCCGTCTGCGTCGGTGATATCTTCATTCTCCAGAATGGCATTGTCGCTGATGGAGTCCACCAATCCGACCCCGAGCAACGTCGGCGTTTGGCGGTGCTCGAATACATTGATCCCGGCTTCGGCAGTCGGCAATGCGCCGCCAATGAGAATGCCCTTGTGCAGAACGGTGTCGGGCGTCGTGGTTGGCGCCGTGAAAGTTCGATTGAAGTCAACGCGACCATGACGCATCACGTTGACGCCGCGCGGCCCCGCCCCACCGATCACAGGATCGACGTGACAGGCGCGGCAGCTGTCGCCGTTGAATCGTCCGATGTCGTCTGAACCGGAGAGACCGCCCACACCATCGCCTTGAGAGAAATCACGGTCGAACACTTCCCGACCCCGCACGAAACGGGCCAGATCGTCTTCAGACAGCTCGGAACGGGGACCGCCGGACTCACCCGTAGCGGGAACCGGTGCATTCGGTTCAAGGAGACCTGTCGAGTACTGGTCGCGTCCGCCGAGGGAAAGCAGAAACTCAACGACGTCGTCAGACTGCTCGTCGGAGAAAGCTGCAAAAGCGTCGCGCGAGGCCTGGGCCTCACCGCCGTGTGCCAAAATCGCGTCACGAAGCGTGCCGGCGCGGCCGTCGTGCAGATAGGGCCCCACCGCGGCGATACCCCAGAGTGGCTGCGTGCGGAACTCCGACCCGGTCGCTTCGCCCATGACGATGCCGTCCGCCAGTGTCGGTCCCATGTCGTGTAGAAGAAAGTCGGAATAGACTGGAAGCGGTCCGCGCGGCCCGTTCAATCTCGGTGTGTGACATGCCGAGCAGCCCGCCTCGTGAAAGAGAAGCCGGCCCCGATCACTCTGTACGGTCGGCGCATCCAGCGCCGGCGCCGCGAGGAGCATCGTGAAACTCACGAGATCGAACAGATCCTCCCCCGTCATCTCGGGCTCGGGAACGGCGTCGCCGTCTCCGGTGGGCGCACCAGGGGAGATGATCTGCAGATGCGGGTCGGACTTACCCGGCATGGCGATGCGTGCTGCGGCCTTCATAGTGTCTTGTGCCGGACTCTCGACCGGGAGCCGCGATCGCTGTTCGTCGGTGAGGGGCTCGGTCGTGATGCCCATCTGATTGTTCAAGGGACCGCGAACGAATCCCTCAATAGAAGTCGTTTGCGACTTTCGCCCGAAGCGACCGACAGAGCCGCCATCGAAATTTGCGCGTCCGCTGATGCCGTCGCCGTCTGCGTCGCCGGGGTCAGCACGAGTCAGAATTTCTTCATCAGCGATTTCCGCCAGTAGGCCGCTGCCAAACAGAGGGATCGCGTTTCGCTGCGCGAATATGGTCGTGGTGGAAGGTACCGCCGGGCGCAGCGGATCGGTCACACGGTAACTGTAAACGCGCAACACCCCACCGGCGTCGCCGGCCGACATCGCGGGGAAGAACGCCCCATCCTGCGTCAAACGGCCGCCAAGGAAGTAGTTTCGGTAAAGTCCCGCACTGCCGCCGGCTGTGGGTCGCTCGTGACAACTGCCACAGTACGTGACGTTGAAGGCGGGACCGAGTCCGTCCGCACGATCGAACTGTCTCTGAAACACGGCCTTGCCTCGCGCGAACGTCGCCAACTGCTCAGTTGTCGCTGTGGGCAGGGGGTCTCCCAACTTGCCCGAGATGTTCGCAGCGATCGGGCCGTCATCGCCGAGCACGACATCGGGGCCGTCACCGCCAGCCGGCATGGCAGACGGACACCCCGGTACAAAGAAACAGACGATGACGATAGTGTGATGCCAACCAATCCGGTTCATAGCGTTGCGAAGCTCCCATGGAACATGCTGGATCATTCGATCCGAACGGCTCAGGCGCACCAACATCCAGCTCTATCCGGCGCCGCCATCCGTGAAACGCACGCGTTGCTCGAGTGATGCGGTGATCGAGGCATTCGAAGAGCTGGTCAGTGTGACCGTCAGGATCGCTTCTCGACCGACGATCTCGGCGGTATCCATCGTGCCAAAATCCAACGCGACGAATACGTCTTCCGCTTCACCGATATCGCCTTCCACGCTGGCCACGAAGATGTTGGAATGCGGTAGCGCGTTGAGAATGTCTCCGGTCGGCACTATTGTGACTGAGACTTCGAAAGTTACAACCTCGCTTTTCGGAAATCCGCGTGTCCGTAGCGTCATGAGTGTGTACGTACCACCCTGAAAGCCGAAAAAGACGGGCATACCACCGCCGTCCGGCACAGAACCGATAACCCCGTCCCGGGCGGCCCAATACTCGATGTCGGGATCGTCGAAAATGACGCAAGCACTCGCGGTGCAGCGTTCGCCAAGCCGGCAGTCTGCATCGACGTTGCAGGTGAGGTTTCGATTGGCGGAATCGCCAGGTGAGGCTGTACACCCTGCAAAGAGGGCGCCGGCCACCACCATGCACCCGTACCGATGAACCTCCAATGGGGTCCAAATAGTCATCGTTCGATATCCACTTCGTGTGATACTGAGCGATTGCTCCCGGCCCGATTATTCGCGAATCAACGCGATGCCTGCACACGATGTCGAAAATCGCCCGCCCACGGCGTCGACGGCTCCGCCTCCGTCGCCCCATATGCCATGAACGCATCGATTTGTAAAGGACAGCTCGTCGGTCAGATCGAGAGTCTCCAGGTCGAACAGGCCGACGTAGCCGTTGGTGCCGCCCATGACCGCGATGGTATCGTCTGTCACAAAAAACGGCATTCAGCCCCGGCGTCAGATGCCATGCCACTTGCGAAGCGATCCTATGCTGCGTTGTGAACTAAATCCACGTGCATGATTCGGCACCATTCCGAGCCGCGACCGTGAGGGAGCGGACACTGAGCGCCGATGGTGGCGCCTATTTCCATACAGTCATTTCGCGCAAACGACACTACATCAGCGTGCGTGACGACGCGCCGCGCATCCCGGGTGGCATGGGCAAACTTGTTTGCCCGTGCCATGCCTCATGACCCACGGGCAAGATGCCGCTTGCCCATGCCACCCAATGTAGAGCCTCCTCACGTACGGTGGTTCAGGTCCCGTGCTGCGCTGACCATCGCGCCCGTAGACTGCAATCGACATTCGATCAGATCTGATCCCAGCCCCAGATGGCGCCTTGGGTTTGCTTGTCGAGCGTGTGGCCGCTGACCTTCAGCGTGAGCAGGATGCGGCCGCGATGGTGCGCCTCGTGCGAGACGAGGTAAGATAGCGTCGTGAAGATGCCCTTCTTGAATCCGCGACGTTTCGGCTTGCCTTCAAACACGTCGAAGAGAAACGTCTCGATCGCCTTGGCCGACGCATTGAGCGCCTTCTTCAACGCGACCTTGCTCGGCACATCGCCAGTGGGAAATTTCTCGAGTCCCTCGGCCAGGTCTTTGGCCCGCCGCTCCAACTGCCAAACGCGGTTGTTGTGGATGTGCGCCAACTCACCCGCCACGCCACGCCCTCCGCGTTTGGACAGCGTACAAGTCATCCCTTCCGGCGATATACGCTCGATCAACATCAGGTTGATGCGTTGGTTCGTATGCCAAGCCTCGATGAGTTGCTTTTTCATTCGCGGCCTTTCAAATATAGTCTTCCGCTCCCGATCAGTCCTTGCGGAGCCAAGTCCGTAGGCATATCATACGTGGCAGCGTTGTATCATGAGAGTCATACACTGTACGACATTGATTCTGGTGGGGCTAGTGCTGATAGCTGGCTGCCGTCCTGAACAACGGGCTGATATCCTAGGAATTGACAGCCTAGCGCTGGACGACGAGGATGCGATCGTTGTCACCGACCGCACAAACGGGCCAGGCGCGGGTCTCGTGTTGCGCGGGCCAGACGGGGAGACCGCTCTCCAAGTTCGGATCGAGGCCGGGAAGAGCTTTCAGCTTTCCGATGGTAGGCATGCGAGCGACACGTATAAGCTCTTACGCATCGAAAACGGACAAGCCATTATTGAGCACAAGTCCGTCTTCAACGCCAAGAGCATCGACGGTAGCGTGAAATCAGAGCGATCCGTGATTGCAGTCAGGCCTTACCCAACCCCACAAGCCGACAAAGCATCGAATAAGACACCGGGTTGACAATCATACGAGCCAAGACCTTGTGATCCCGGACATATGGTGCAAAAGCACCGAAGCCACACGCCGGTCCAGTGGCCTTGCGCCTTCCGTGGCCGCTGTTGGCAAACGTGCATTCAACTGAGGCCGAAGGTACCGCTAGTGCTGCCCATTCGGATCCTGCTCGTCCGCACACACTCCATTTACGGGGCTCCCGACGGTGCGGATGATGTCTTCGCTTTCGGCGTAGAGGCGCCGGCCCTCAAGCTCCGAACTAATCAGTCTGACCATGAGTTGGTCCAGCCGTTGCACGTCATAGCACGGAATGTGCGGCTCCGCGTGCGAGTTGCCGACACCGGAATCGTCCGTGAGAAAGCAATACTCGCTGAGTGTGAGTAATGCGGCCGAGCGCATGATAAATTCAGCCTCGTCCGCCACGCCGCTGGCCGCCACCGGGTAGATGGCCACCCCCATGGAACGAATCCCCATCACGGCGTCGAGTGCGCGTTGGGCATATTCCTCGTGCGGCGGCGCGTCGGCGACTAGAAACAGCACGCGGGCGGTGTCGCTCCCTCGCCAGCTCAGCGTCTCGGCCTCCTCCAACGCCTCGTGCATCGCCTCGGGGTAATCTCCACCGGCCAGTGCAGACTGATTGAACAAGTCGGCCTGGAACTTTTGGCGAGAGGCGGTGAAGTCGAAGGTGTGGGTCACGTACGCATCGCCCTGATCGCGGTAGACGATCAACGCATAATGCTGATCCACGTCCGGATACGCGTCCGCCACGGACAACACGATGTCTTCCATCTCGGCCTGCAGGTATTGCAACTCGTCGGACATACTGCCAGTCGCATCGACGACGAAGGCAAGATCCAACTGAGTCGGCAGCACCGCGGATACACCGGGCAAAGTGACCTTCCAATCCAGGCCGGTCAGATCGGTCGAGACAATCACCGGCGCCGATCCATCCGGCGGGTATACCTCGACAGTGAACGAGGTAGCGTCGCCGGCACCGTCTACACCCGTGGCATACAGCACACGCCCATCACTTCGCGTCGGAATATCGAGGACTGTTTGAGCGGCCTGTTGCTGGGAACCGCCGACCGTGACCACCACACGAGCGTTGCCTACCGGCTCGCCCGTTTCATCCAGGACCGTAATGATCGCCCGATCGCCAAGTGTCACCTCCGGCCACTGTTGCAGCAAGTTGGACTGAAGAAAGCCGGAGACGAAGTTCAGGAATACGTCAAGGTTGAGGTTGTCGTCGAAGCTGCCTGCCGTGAGCGTTCCAGATTGAAAAACGTCGTGGCCACCGATGATCCCGTCGTCCGGTACGACGATCGGCTCCACGTCGGATTCGCCTCGGCCTTCGTCGTCTATGGGTAGGACGACTGGTGGGGGTGGCGGCCCGATTTCTGATTCGCCGCCGCTGTCGTGGCCCGTCGTTGGGTCGAATGGCCTGATCACCGGGTCGATGTCGAATGCGCCAACATCTTCGCGGCTTGGGCTAAAGAGGCCCGCCAACGCATCAAATATCGACCATCCACCGGCTTCCGGGCGCTGCGTATGCAACCCGGCCGGCACGTCGGCGCCGGGGCCCGGGCCTGGAGCGCCCAGGCCAATCGATGGATCGACAAAGTCGCCACTACTCGTCGGCGAGAGAGATTCATCTGGTGGCGCGGACACAGTCCCTTGGCATCCGCTGAGTACCATCAGAAGGAGTCCCAGGAAGCAAGTTGTGAGCGGCCGGATCATTTGCTGGTCTCGAGTGGTGTACATAGCCTGTCTCCGTTGGATGTAGAGGTACCGCTTGGTCTTCCCGCGAACCCGCTGTGGGTCGCGGTGACGACCTCGTTTCTTAGTGTGCAATCTGCATCAACAGGTAACGCGCGCGGCAATCATCGCAGGGATGGGCACGTGGCATGGAGTGCCCGTCCGCATTCCTCATGGCGAAGTGTTCACGGGTTGAAAGTGACCAGTCAACAGAAAATCGAATTCTTGGAATCTTCCTTCACCCTAATCAATACCGCCCTGATGGCCTGTAGCCGGGCAAATGCGATTGTCTGAGGTGTGCGCCGGCTTCCCCACGACGCCCCGTCCACGGCGCATGGACAGCGTGCACTTTATGCCATCGGGCGTTGTGCGTTCATTCGACATCAGGTTCATTCGAATATTTGTCCGCCAGGCTTCGATGAGTTGTCTTTTCAATGGATGGCTTTCATGCATGGGGGCGTTCAGCGCCTGGTCATGCTGAAAACGGGTGCCACTGGCGGCTCGTCCGCCAGTGCAGTGCGCGATGCCATCGACTTGCCGTAGGGTATGATGCGTCGCGCGTAGCCGAATACACTGGTACACGGCAACACGGCGCCTGTTCTCGGAAACTGCGCTCGGTGAGTCGGGGCTCCAATCGAACGCAATTCGCCTGCGGCACCGGCTGGCAAGCAGCCAGTGGCACCCGTGTGTCACCTACGCGCTCCATATTGGCAGTGGGCGAGGCACCTATCGAATCAAATGATCGGTTTCACGAAAAACGGCCGCCACGGGGGGCGGCCGCTACATTCGGTTCGTCGCTTCAGGGGCAGGCAAGGATGCCTGCGGTACGGGGCGGGCCGCTTCGTCGCTGCTTCTTGTGCCTCCGTTGTCCCCGCCCTCGCGCTTGGGGCTCTGATTGTCGCGCTCGCTTCCCCTTCGTCGCTTGCTCAGGCTCGCTCCTCGCTCGCCCTCAACTCCGTCGCTTCGTCGCTCCGTCGCTACATCACCAAACTCCACGACCGCTACTCATTCAACCGTCGGATCTCATCCGCGATCAGCGGCACCATCGTAAACAGATCCGCCACGCAGCCGTAGGTCGATACCTTGAAGATGGGTGCCTCCGCCTTGGTGTTGATCGCTACGATCACCTTGCTGCCGCGCATGCCCGCGAGGTGCTGAATCGCGCCGTCGATGCCGCAGGCGATGTAGAGCCGCGGTGTCACGACCTTGCCGGTCAGGCCCACCTGCCGGGTGTGCGGCTGATAGCCCGCGTCGCAGGCCGCGCGCGAGGCCCCCACCGCCCCGTCGAGCAACTCCGCCAGTTCATAGATGATTTTGAAGTTTTCTTCCGATTTCAGCGCGCGACCGCCCGACACCACGACATCCGCTTCCGTCACGTCCTTCACGCCGGAGCCGGTGGCCACGATCTCCGTCGTCCGCAGACGCTTGTCGGCATCGCTGAGCGTGACCGCCACCGCTTCTACCTCGGCCGACGCCCCGGCTTGCGGATCCATGGCTGAATAGGCATTCGACCGGATCGTCGCCACCTGCAGCCGTTTGCCGGAGAGTCTGAAGGAAGCACTGAATTTCCCGGCGTACATCGGCTTGTGGACGACCAGGTCGTCGCCGTCCAGCTCGACCTCCGTGCAGTCGATGGCCAACGCCGCGCGTTGGCGCGCCGCGACGCGTGCCGCCAGGTCGCGTCCCATGGCGCTGGTGGGAAACAGCACCATCTTGGGATCGGCCTTCTCGATCACCGCCGCCATGGCCGTCACGTACGGCATGGCGCTGTACATGCCGAAGTCGGCGCCTTCGACGGTATAGATCTTCTTCGCGCCGTACGAGGCCACACTGTCCGTCGTCGAGGCCACACCTTCACCCACGATGCACGCTTCCGCATGACCGCCGGTCTTGCCGGCAAGGTCGTTCGCCACCGCGAGAAGCTGATACGATGCAGGAAGCACCTTGCCACCACGTTGTTCGATGAATACGAGTATGTTGTTCGTGCTCATGGCTATATGACTTTCGCCTCCTCGCGCAGAACCTTGACTAGTGCCTTGGCCATTTCCTCCGGCTCACCTTCCATCAAGGTACAGTCCGGCTTGGGCGGAGGCGGTGCGACTTTCTCAAAATACGTTCCCGCTTCGGATGCATCCTCGCCCGGAATGTCGGCCGAGGTGATCACCTTGACGGGCTTCTTCTTGGCCTTCATCAGGTTGGGAAGCGACGGATAGCGCGGCTCGACCACCCCCTTCTCGATGGTGAGAAGTGCCGGTAGTTCGCACGTGACGACCTCTTCCGCCCCTTCAATGCGCCGCCGCGCGGTGAAGGACTTGCCGTCGTCCGACACGTCGAGCGCCGTGACCGCCCCCACGTGCGGCAGACCCAGAAACTCCGCAAGTGCCGGACCGATGGCACCCGCGTCGAGGTCGATGTTGTACTTGCCGCAAACGATCAGGTCGAACCCGTCGGCGTCCTTCTTGATCGCCTCGGAGAGCACGTAGGCCGCGAAGCACTCGTTAAACGACTCGAACTTGGCGTCGTTGACGTGCACGCCGGAATCGGCGCCCATCGCCAGCGCCACGCGCAAAGCCTCGGCCGCCTTGTCCGGACCGAGCGTCATGGCCACCACCTCGCTCACGTCGCTGCGTTTTTCGCGCAACTGAATGGCCAGCTCGATACCGAACTCGTCGAACGGGTCGGGCACGAGCTTGAGCCCCTGCTGGTCGATGCCGGTACCGTCGGGCAACGCCTTGACGGTGGCGTTGGAATCGGGCACCTGCTTGACGATGGATAGAATTCTCAAGGTGCAAATCTCCTGGAACAGCTACTATTCTGAGTTCGCGTCCGACCCCCGAGTTTTCCCGGATATCCCAAGGATGTCGGACGCTACGAGACCACCGAAAACACTCTCGCTTGGGGACCAATTACACGCCAATCCGGTCCCGGAGTGTCCAGGACCGGGAATTGTAGCGGATTTCCCTGTTGTTGGGCAGGCATGCAAGACAAATACCAGCCGAATGACCGCCCCGTTTGTTCGGCGGTTCGGAGCCCATGACGCCCGAATTTCCCGATCGTTGGCCACAGCTTCGTGTTCGGGTACATCGAGGGTGGCACGGACAAACTCTGTTGCCCGTGTCTTGTCCGCGTTCGCCACGGGCAAGCTAGCGCTTGCCCAAGCCACCCGACAGAAGAAATCTGAGGATTCAATGCATCCATCAGAAGGAAATATCGAAAGTTGTGAATTCGCCCGACGCTGGTCCATCCGTGGCGGTCGCGTCGCGGATGTTCCCGTGCATGGCCTCTTCCACCGCGGCCTGGAAGCGGGTCAACTCAGCCGGCGCCCCTTCCGCGATCATCTCGACGCGCCCGTCGGGTAGATTGCGCACCGTGCCGGTTACCTGGAATGACTGTGCTACGATTCTCGCCGTGTAGCGAAAACCTACGCCCTGCACCCGGCCGGTGAAGAGGACGGTTCGTCGCCTGGGGGAAGTGTCGATCTCGGCCATCAGACCACGGGCCTCATGGGGAGGCGGCTAGGTGCGACGTTTCATGAAGTAAACCTCGCGCCCGTTATCGCGATAGCATACCTCGTCCATGTAAGACCTCATGAGCATAATACCGCGCCCGTTGGGCAGCGGCAGCCGTTCCGGATGGGTGCAGTCAGGCACCTGCTCAGGCTCGAAGCCGGGTCCCTCGTCTTGTACCACGACCACCGCTTTTTCAGCGTTGACGGCAAACCGTACGGTGACCTTCTTTCCCGGATCATCCATATTGCCATGCTTGACGGCGTTCGTGAGTGCTTCCTCCAACGCCAGCTTGATCGCAAACGAGGCATCCTCGTTGTATTGAAACCTCTCCAACTCCTTGACGATGGCCTCCTTGGCGAACACCGTCTGCTTCTGCTCGCTGGGGATGACGCAGACTTGGAAGGTGGCCTCATTGTCAGGATCTGGTTGGGTCATTCGTCGTCAGCAGGTCTCACGCAATTACTAGCCATATCACGATCGGCGTGCGAGCTTGCCATTTCCTTCCAGGCGGCGTGCTGTGAATCGCAGACCGCGGGACCTGAAGCAAGCTCTATTCAGCCCGTAGCGCCCGGTTTCCAGATTCGCCCGGAGAAATTCCGCCAGGTGACGCTACACTTGCGCCGAATACGCACTAGAAGCTGCTCAAAGCGGCATCCTTTGAATCATAGATGTCGAAAAGCTTGTTGAGCCGAGTGATCTTGAAAACTTCGAATATCTGCGGCGTGATGTCGGACAGTTTCAGTTTACCGGACGTTGCCTCGACCTGCCTGTTCAATGTGATCAGCATGCCCAGGGCCGCGCTAGACAGATGTTCGACGTTGTTGAACGACAGTAGCAGCTTGATGCCTGGATTGGAGTTTACCAGACCAGAGAGTTCTTCACCGATCTCCGCAATGGAAAGCTCCTCCAGAATCTTACGCTCCGCGAATTCGACGATTTTGGCATCGTCGGTCTCAATCACGGTCAGGTGAGGCTGTCCTTCTGCCATATTCGCTTTGCTCCGCGGTGTCCAACTCATTGATTTTTCGGCCAGTGTCGATAAAGTGTATGCTGGCACTATGGGGTGTCAAGAATCGTCCAAACCAAGCCCTTGCGGGGAATTCCGAGACCCGAGGACACACGGAATCGTATACATTCCGAGTTCGGTATGCGCATACGCACGCTTCTATTTTGGATTTGCCTGTTAGCCATCGGGTCGCCCGCCACCGTGTGGGCATGGGGACCGGCGACCCATATCGGACTGGGTAGCGCCATCCTCGATCAGCTTTACCTTCTCCCGGCCGGCGTGGCGTGGATCCTTCGCAAGAATGCGGCCGCCTTCCTATTCGGCAACATCGCCGCCGACGTCGTCTTCGCCAAGCGGCTCAGCCGCGTCCGCCAGTTCTGTCATCACTGGTCTACAGGCCTGCGGCTGCTGGAGCACGCCAAGGACGATCGCGCTACGGCGTTCGGACACGGATATATGGCACATCTCGCAGCGGACACCGTGGCACACGGCAAATTCGTGCCCCGGCAAATCGTCCTGAGCGGATCACGCGTGAACTTCGGTCACCTGTATTGGGAATTGCGGGCGGACGGTCTTGAACAAAACGAGAGTTGGCGGAGGCTGCGCTACATTCTCGCGCTCGACCATCGCGATCATCACGATACGCTCGAGCCGTACATTCAGGACACGTTTTTGCCCTATACGATGAACCGGATGCTCTTCCATCGCGTCAACGCCTTGGTCGTAAAACCTCAATTCCGCCGGTCTATGCGCCGGATTCGAAACTCGTCGCGCTGGCCGCTATCGCGGGAGTTGATGAATGGCTATCGATCCGAGTGCATCGATCGGATCTGCTCGATCCTCAGCGAGGGAGAACGTTCCCCCCTGATGCGTGAGGATCCCAACGGCACATCGGCCCTGATGAAGCTCTCCGTTCATCGACGCCAAATACGTCGATTGCATCGACGGGGCCTGGCCACAGAGGTACGCCTGCGCGAATCGGCGCTGGGGTTTGAGCCTAATCCGGACTTGGCCGAGCACGCCGCCGTGTCGACGATCGCGTGAAACGGCACACCGGCCCACCGCGTTTCACGAATTCTGCTTCAACACGTGGTGTCCCCTATGCCCTTCCCGATGACGCTCCCGCGTGTATGACCGCACGCAGACGCAGTACGCCCGAGTCGCCAGGTATGGGATTCCGTCGCGAGGACGACTTGTAAACGTCGCTCGATCGGAAGCGTAGGTTCGAGTTGCATGGCGCTCGATGCGGGTATTCGCGGCGGCGTGGAAATCACCAGCGTCAGGGGATTGGACGAATCGCGGACCGCGAATGTCTCCGCTTGCGGGTCTTTCTAAACGCCCGAGGAGTGGGCCGTTTTGGCGTTTCTTTCCTTCACGACGATCAAGGATGCGCTGGTCAAACAGCTCCTGCAAGACCACGCCAACGGCCTGATCGACTGGTCCGAGCCGACGAGCTTGCCGCTACGGCCGGCCTGATTCACCGTCGGCGTGGCAGGCGCAAAACAAGGCGAGGAATCGGCAAGGCGGTCGAGCGCATCGCGCCGCACGGTGCGCTGCGCACCAAGACGCCGCAAGACGGAAAGACACAATCCGGCAGACCGCCGTCGACCATAGCAAAGGGCCACGCCACTCAGTGTAGCGCGGCCCTTCCGCTGGCTCAGTGGATCGTCGCTACGACTCCGCGTCGAACGGTGATCAGGCGACCAGTTCTTCACACAGGGTGGCACTGAATCGGTGCCGTAGGCGCTGGAGGATTTCCTTGTGAATCTGGCTGACGCGGGACTCGGAGAGATTCAGGACGGCGCCGATTTCAGCCATCGTCATCTGCTCGTAGTAATAGAGCATGAGAACCAACCGCTCCTCGCGCGCCAGACCGGTCGTGAGATGATCGGCAAGGACCTCTCGCGATACGCTGACTGCAGGGTCTTCGGCGCGGGTGTCGCGCGTATCCCATGAATGCGTGGCACCCTGGTGACGACCGTCATCCGGTGGCTCCATGGCGCTAAAGTGAACTTCTTTACCCAATTGCGACAGGCGGCACAGATAGTCGTAGCGCTGAATATCCATGTCCAACGACTTGGCCACCTCCGACTGTGTCGGGGCGAACTCCATATCCGTCCCAAGCGCCTCCTTGACGGCCAGACGCCGTTTCTCAAAGGTCCGCACGGTTCTACTCTGCGGATCGAGGCTTCGCAGCCAGTCCATGACGGCACCAGAAATGCGCTGTTGACAGAAGGTCTCGAATTTTGCGAGACGCGACGGATCGTACGCTTCGACCGCCTCAATCAGACCGTCAAAAGCAGCACTGCAAATCTCGTCATAAGAAACTTGAGCGGGCAACTTACGGGAAAGGCGAGCGGCATGGGTTTGCACCAGGTGACTGTAGTGCATCACGATCCGATTACGAATATCGATGGATCGTGACTTGAGGAAACTCTTCCACATCTTGTCAATCGTCATCTCGCGCTTGGTCTTGGCCATGGATGCATGGTCTCCTTTCGGCTGTGGGTCCCGATACGCAACGTACCACCCGACGTACTAATAAGTGATTCTGATTTTGTCAATATAGGCAGTATACACGATTTAGGCAAAATAGCAATTGGGTTATTTTCGTCAAAACCCGCACGATCGCTTCAATCAACTTGACGCAAATTCCGTTTTCGGCCCAAGCGGCTATAAACCGGTTATTGGCAATAGGTTAGACGAATTCGTTCTGTATCCGGGCGCCACGGATACCCGGACTGACTCTCAAGCCATGGTCGTGAATTGGCAGTGTCGCTTCGAGCCCGTGCAGCTCAGCCGAGCTGCTGCCGGACGGACCGCTACTTGATGCCTATCAGGCGGGGTGGAGCGAGAGGGTAATCCTCGAGCGAGGCGTTATTCGCCGATTTGGCGGTGATTTCGAGAGTCGGAAACGATTTGTCCGTCACTGAGCGTCACGACCCGACTACAACGGGCGGCCACGTCCGATTCATGGGTCACCATGACGATTGTTTTCCCGTCGGCGTTTAGCGTGTCGAAAAGATCCAAGATCATATGGCCGGTCGCCGTGTCCAGGTTACCTGTGGGTTCGTCAGCCAGGATGATAAGCGGATCATTGATCAAAGAGCGTGCGATGGCCGCCCGCTGCTGTTGGCCGCCGGAGAGCTCATTGGGCCGATGATGGGCTCGATCGCCCAGACCGACCATCTCAGCCAGCTTTTCGGCCTTCTCGCGGCGAGCGTGGGCGGGTATGCCCTGGTAAAAAAGCGGAACCTCGAGGTTTTCATACACCGTGAGTTGAGCAATAAGATTAAAGCTTTGAAACACGAATCCGATGCGCTTTCCGCGAATCTCCGACAGCTCGTCATCGCTCAGCGAGGCGACGTCGACATCTCCCAGCAAGTATTCGCCGGAGGAGGGACGATCGAGGCAGCCCAGTAAATTCATCAACGTGCTCTTACCCGATCCGCTTTGGCCACAGATCGCGACGTACTCGCCTGGCTCGAAGGTAATATCCACACCACGCAGGGCTTCCACGCTCACCTGTCCGCCCGGCGTACCGTAGACTTTTCTGACTTGTGTTAAGGAAGCAATAGCCACCGTGTGACGCTGTTCCGGTTGAATTTCTAGCCTTTGCGACCGCCACGGGAACCGCCGCCGGCCCGACCCGGGCGCATCTTCATTTTCTGCCCCGAATTGGCGTTGAGCTTCACTTTCCCGCCTTGTGCGCCGAACGACTCGACGGGATTATCGGGCTCCGGAATGTCCCTTGTGTTGTCATCGGTAAAGGCCAGCAAAACCTCATCGCCCTTCTTAATTCCGCTGAGGACCTCGGCCCACTCGGTGCTGGCGGCGCCTATCTGCACCTCGCGAAAATTCACTCCGTCTCTTGTGTCCTGGAAAACGTACTTCTGCCCGCCCTTGGAATAGACGGCTTGGACCGGCACGGCCAACGCGTCTTCCACGCTGCCGACCAGTAGCTCGACATGGGCGGTGGCTCCCGGCTTCAAAGGCGCGTCCGTCTCATCGAGGGTGATCTCCGTTTCATACTCCTTGAGGTCGGGATTGAGCCAGCGATTTTGCGTATCGGCGACGACCGCAATCTTTGTCACCTTACCTGAGAAACGCCTGTCGGGAATTCCCTCGACCTCGACGATAGCCGGCAAACCCATCGCCAGTTTGGAAGTCTTGGACTCGTGGATTCGCACTGAAACGACCATCTCCGAGGTATCCGGAAGCTGCATGATCACCTGTCGCTCGTGCACCTCTGCACCCTCTTTGATTTGATCGCCGCTCCCCCAGCGCCAGGACTCGGCGTAATACACGACGAATCCTTGGGTTGGCGCGAAGATGCGGCATTTTTCCTTCTGAGCGCGAAGCTCGGCAAGCTGATTCTGGATCAACTCGAGTTCTTTCGTCTTGCCTTCCAGATTCCGAACTTTCTTATTCTCCTCGGCTTCCGCGTTCTTTTTGACCCGTTCGCATTCCTTCTGGGCTTCTTCAAGATCGGATTGCCGCTTGCGAAGATCGGCAACGTGCGTGTAGGTCTTCAAAACCTTTTTGCCCATCTGCGCCTTGACGAGATCCCACTGCGCCTTCTTGAAGTTGAACTCGTCCTGTTTGTACTCGGTCCGCGTAATGAAGTTTCGTTCGAGCAGTTGTTTGGCGGCCTCATAGTCCTCTTTGGAGTTTTCCAGCTGATTTTCTGCCTGTTCGATGGCAATGTCCGCGTCCTTGAGCGCCTCTTCCCACTCGCCCTTGGTGTACTTTTCGAGTTCCAAGCCCTTCAGGTCGATTTCGAGCAGTGCCTTGCGAATATCGCTGGCGTTCTTGTCCCGTTGGATGTCGAGTTCGGTCTTGGCACTCTCAAACGCCGTAATCGCATTGGTTTCCTTCAACTCCTCTTCCTGGATTCGGTCGTCGATCTGGTCGCTGGCCAACTCGACCAACAGGTCGCCCTTCTTGACGGCTTTACCCTCTTCCACCAGGCTGATCACGGTCGCGCGACCCTCGACTTCGCTTTTGATATCCGTGGACTTGGCGGCCTTGAGCTCGCCTTTCTCCCGCAGCACCACATTGAATGAGCGGGGCATGACGGTGAATCTATCCGGTGATACGGCTGGGCCGCCAGACGTCCACGTCGGCACCCACCAAGCCAAAACCCCCACAACCGCGACCACCACCACCAATGCCATCAGGACACGAGCCAGTTTGGACCTACGATTTGTCGTGGCCGGTGCGTGGAATCTGCGCGGACCGGAACCGGCCCGGGTGCCGGAATCGGAACCGCTCGTCGTGGTGGTCACAGTCGTCGTCATGTCGAGAATCCATCAAAGTACGAGGTGATTTCGTCCGGCACAACCGCCACGATCACCCTGGCATGTCTCAAAACGTAGTATATCCCAATACTGATTATAACGCAGCAGGCTAGCGGGTGGTTATGGTCAGAACTTGTGTTTGTGGCATTTTTGTTACGTACGGGGCTAGTTCACGGGTGCACCCGTCGTCGCGGCGCCGGAATCCCAGGTTCCATCATCCAAAACCCTGATCGTTCCGGTGTCCAGCCTGAACGCGAGAATGGCGTTGCGATACTCTGCTACGGCCGCGGCAAGTTGGTTTCGCGCCTCCAGGAGATTCTCGTCAGCGTCGACCACATCTTGGTTCGTCGATTTGCCGAGATCAAACTGAGCTCTGGCGGCCGCGTAACGCAACTCATTCTCCTCGACGTTCAGCGCCTGGATCTTGCGCAGGTTATCCTGCTGCAGAATTCTACGGTGGGCACGGCGGACGTCGGCTCGCACGGTATCCACGAACTCCTCAAAATCGCGTTGGGCACGCCGTAGCGCCACCAACGCGGCACGATAGGCATTCCGCTCGGTTTTCCGATCATCCATTCGAAACGAGAGGCCGGTGTTCCAAGTGTTGCGCTCTGTGTTGAAGCTCGCCGAATTGGCGCGCTCCGGATCGGAATCGATCGCGATGCTGCCCGCAAAATCGAGATCGGGTAGCACCCTGTTTCGCGCCACCTCGACCGCGCGCTGGCTGTCATCCACGCGATCCGCCTGGGTGAGCAAATCCAGCCTGGATCGCAGTGCAACTTCGACCGCGGCGGCGACCGCCAGATGGGGCAACAGCAGATCGACGCGGCGACTCTGCTCGTCGGCATCCTGATCCAGTACATCCAGCTTTTTTCCCACCGGCATGCCGAGAAAGATCTTGAACCGATCAAGCGCGGTGGCGTGTTGCTCCTTGTCACGGACCAGCGTCGCTTCCGCGCTGCGAAAGCTAGCTTTGGCACGGGGCGCATCGAACACAGTCTTGCTCTGTCCCATCTTGTTGATGAATTCCGCACGCTCCCAGTCTTCCTTGAGACTCTTGTAGCTCTTGAAGGCGTTGATAATCGCCGCTTTCGACCGTTGAAGATCGAAGTACCGCGCCGCGACATCGACTAGATAGGAACGACGAAACCGCTCGAAACGGCGCACCGCGTAGATGAGTTCACGCTCCGCTGAATAGCGAGACTCGTAGGCCGTTCTGCCCGCTCCGCGCAGTAGCGGAACGCCCGCTTCGAGAATGACCGAACCCGTTTCGGCGGACGTCACGTGTGTTTCCAGGTCACGCACCAGAGTCTGCAGCACCCGCGCGGTCACTTGACCGCCGTATGGCAACCGTTGCGTAAGTCCCACATCTGCGGTGGCCGTAATCGCCCGCGCCGAGTCGTGAAGATCACCCGCATCTGAGAAATCGGCGTCGACGGTGGCATTGGCCACGAACTGAGGCGTCCAAAGGTGCCGTTCCAGCGTGAGATTAAGCGCCTGTAAATAGAGATCCTCGCGCGCGTCTTGCAGATCGCGACCACTGCGCATCGCGTAAGCCAACGCCTCTCTCAAGCCGAAGACAACGACCTCCTCCTTCTCTTGCGGCGAAAAAATACTGGGAAACACTTCATCGTCCGCCTTATCCGCGTCGCCAGCGACGGCCGCGTCCGCCGCCGGTGTCTCGTTACCGTGGTGGTCCGCATCTTCGTCGACCTCACGTGTCGCGGCGGGATTTTGAAACTCCGGCGGGATGGAGTTGTCGACAGGCCGGGGCGTGAAGCTGTAGGCCTCCTGTGACAGGGATTGGTGACCGTCCTCCGGTTGGAGCCGTACATTGGACGTCGCCCCGAGTGCATCGCGCTGGCGCTGCTCGACGAGCGAATAGACTTCACGATCGGAGCGTTTGATGATGGTGGACCGACACGCACACGGCAGAAGAAGGAAGGCACACAGGAGGATCAGCCGTTTCTGCATGAAGAGATCTTGCTCGCGGATACACCAGACTGTCAAGAGACGCAACGCCGTTTACACTGGTCTTATTCGCCAGGACGCAGCATACCCGTGTACCTCGGCCGGGCATCCGTACTTGCAAGATTCGACATTTCACTCACGATAGCGGCCTGCCTTTGAGGCCCCGAGCCGCGACCTCGCGTGCCGGTCTCCTTGGTGGTTGCCGACATCGTATTGAAATAGAATGGCCTTCGGGCACGTGGCGGAGCCATCACGGCTCGTCAGATGTGTTCAGGTGGGCGGGCGTTGCGGGCGTACAATATCGAGCATGGGTCTCCATATTCTCACAAGACGATGCCTACGCCGGATGTCCGAAGACAGGACACCGTCGCTGGTTGTCGAGTCTCAAGACCACTTGGATTGGATCGTGCGCGCCGACATGCGAAACGACGTATTGGGCTCCGCGGCTCCTGATTGGCTCGCCCTCGAGAGTTGCCCAGACGCAAGCCTCACCGAAACCGGTCACCAGCGGGCTGTTTGGCGCGTCTGCTGTAAGGAATTCGAGATTTTCGCGAAAGTGTCGCGCGTTTCAGGTCTTCGTGCCCGAGTCAAATCGGTCGGGCTGGGCACTCCCGCGGAGCGTGAATGGCGTGTGGCCGTGGAGGCCGCAGTTCGACACGTAGCGCTACCGGAGTTCATAGCGCTGGGAGTCGGCAAGGGCGCCGAGACCGAAAATGTGCTTTTGACCGTCGCGATTCCGAATGCCACGACGCTGACGACGTTATGGCAGGAGTCGACGACTCGCAGAGCCGACCCCTCCGGGCGTCGCGGCGGCGCAGAGTTGATCCAGGAAGTCGCGTCGCTGCTATACCAGGCCCACCAGGCCGGCTTCTCGCACCGCGACGGCCACCCCAATAACATCCTCGTCTCGCAACCCGACGACGGCTCGGGAATGCGCGCATTTTACGTGGACGCGCTGGGCGCGCGTTTGACCAGAGGACCGGTCGGCATGGCGAAGGTTGTGCATTCGTTCGCTCAATTGGATCAACATTTTCATCGCGTAGCGACCAGGACGGACCGGCTTCGACTTCTTCGTGCTTATCTCTCATGCGAACAGGCGGGGCATGACGGTGCCGGGGCGCGACCATGGCGCCGCCGGCTCGTGCTGCTCATTGGTCAACAACGAAAGAAGATTGCGGCATCGTTGGCTCGGCTCCGCGATCGGAGGCTCTCGAAGGACAATAAGTATTTCGCCCGGATGCGACTTGCGAACCGGTGGCAGGCGACCGTCGCGCTACATATCGAGCGACGGCATGTGTTTCCCGAGCCGCACGTCCCGAACCGCACGCGGGAAGACTGGCGCAAAATCCTCGATGCCGCGCTCACCTCGATGCGCGGCACCAGTAATCACACCACATCGGTCGCATCCGGCGATGTCGACTTGGAATGCAGCAAGATGTCCGGATTCATCCGAAGCCTGGCCGCGACGTGGAGGCGTTCCGCACACCGCTGTTCGTTCGAGCATTGTCACCAACTGCGACATCGGGATGTGTTTGCTGAACTGATACTAGGCTACGCGGAACATCGATCATTCGGCCTTGTCGACGCATCGGTGTTGATTCGCCCGCGGGTACCGAGCCTCGCCACAAGGACGGCGGTGGCGCGCCCGCGTCATCAGGCTGAGGTACCCGATCTACAGGAAGACGACTCATGTCCACACGAATCGAGATAGTGCGAGGTGATATTACGGTGCAGGCTGTTGACGCCATTGTGAATGCGGCGAACGAGAGCCTCCTCGGCGGGGGTGGCGTGGACGGCGCGATCCATCGGGCGGCCGGTCCTGAACTTCTCGAGGAATGCCGCGGGATTGGCGGGTGCCCCACCGGACAAGCACGAATCACAAAGGGCTACCATTTGCCGGCGCCATGGGTCATTCACACCGTGGGTCCTCTATGGCGTGGCGGCCACCACGGTGAGCCCGAATTGTTGGCGTCGTGCTATCGGACCTCACTCGCGGCGGCACGGGAGAAGGGCTGTCGGATCGTGGCGTGTCCGGCGATCAGTTGCGGGGTATACGGGTATCCGCTGGCTTCGGCTGCCAGGACGTCGATTCAAACGGTTCTCGCCGAGCTCGCGAACCAGCGATTGCCTCAGAAGGTGCGATGGGTCATGCTTGACGAGGAGGCCTACCACGCGTGGACAGACCTTGCCAAGGGTGTGCTTCCGGTATTACCGGACACGACAGACTGAAGGAACTCACGGATGGGGACCGTGCGCCGGAGCTTGACAGGCATCTTGGCGGCTCGAACAATACGCTTGGGAATGACAGGCGGGAATCACGAGCGTATGAGTGAACAGGTCGGCTTCCGCGTCGTCCGCGCTTGTGTCATGTTTGTGCGCTCAGTCGCCTGTGCGATCCTGGGGGAAGGAGTACGGCGGCCGTGGGGTTGCGGTGTCGCCGTTTGCGCCATTCGGCGCAGTTCTACCGTACGATTCGAGGGAAAGGTGAGGTTCGGATGAGACGTTCATGCCGCATCAACGGCCCTGGGCATCAGCTCACCCGTATGCTAACCGCTAGCCTGCTTGTGGGTCTCTTGGCCGGCGCGGCTGGAGCGAAGGACCGCTATGTAGTCAAACGAGATGGGACGAAGATTCAGATTCACCGTTCAGAAACGGAATTCGCCATCACGCTGAAGGACACCGCCGACGCCAAGGCCGACCGGCAGCGGATGGCCAAGAGCGGCGTAGGAGTCGTGGAGGATATCCCCTGGGCGCCGAATGCGCCTGTCAAGTTGCTGCGGGTCACCAAGGCCTCGCAAACCAAACGCGGCCTATTGGTGACGGACCAAGCCATCGACCAAGTCTTCCCAGTTTACCGCTACGTCGACGGTGGAGAGCCTGTCATTTCGACTGGCACTGTCGCGATGCGTTTGCGTTCCGGTCTTCCCGCCGGCGAGCTTGATCGGATTCTGGAAGCCTATTTCCTGGACCTGGTCGAGCCGGTCGACGGTCTGGACTTGACCTATCTTGTCAAGCCGTCGGAATTGATGGGCGACGAAGTGTTGCGCGCGGAGGCGCTGGCCCTCGACCGGCGGATTCTATGGGCTGAGCCGAACTTCCGTAGTCCCGTTCGTCTCGCTCAATTTACCCCATCGGACCCATTGTTTGGGCGCCAATGGTATTTGAACAATACTGGTCAGAGCGACGGGACCGTCGGTGCGGACATCAATGTGCTGGATGCGTGGGATTCAGGGGCTGAAGGGCAGGATGTGCTGATTGGCATGCTGGATGACGCGTGCGATGTGGACCATCCCGATCTGGTCACCAACTACCTCGGAACGGGACACAATCCTACCGTTGAATCCACGGCAAGTGGCTCTGCCGATCCGCGCCCCAAAATCATCAACGATAGACACGGCACCGCAGTGATGGGGCTAGCGGTTGCCCGCGCAAACGGGATTGGTATCAGAGGCGTGAGCCCCCTTTCCCAGTTCACGGCCTCTCGCGGTCTGGGGCAAGGTCTTTCGAATGCGGGTTATGCCAGCGCCTACACGTTTGCAAGGCAACAGGGCGTAGACGTGCACATAAACAGTTGGGGGCTTACCGCCGGTGCGCCTATCCCCGCCATCATCGAAGACGCGATCGAAACCGCGTTTATCGACGGACGCGATCTGGATGAAGAGGGGCCCGATCCACCCCGTGGCATGGTCGTGGTGTTCGCATCCGGCAATGGGGATGAAAGCAATGTTGGGCTTTTGCTCGGAGCGGGTGACGACATTTCCACGCTGCCCACGGTCATTGGCGTGGGTGCCTCGACGATTCGGGATGGCGTGGCGTCCTATAGCAACTACGGACCGGAAATCGATGTGCTCGCTCCAGGTGGCGGTGACTTCGCGGGCATCACGACAACGGACGTCAATGACGCCGGGGGATACATTGACAAAGGGTACAATGTCGGTGGCTCCAATATTGAGCTTGATGTGCCAGACTTCGATACGTCTGGCCTGTATAATGGTTTCTTCGAGGGTACGTCGGCAGCGTGTCCGATTGCTGCGGGTGTGGCCGCCCTGACATTGTCGATCAACTCTCAACTGACCGCTACGGACGTAAGATTGATCCTGGAGCACACTGCGGCCAAAGTCAGCCCTGATGATGCATTATACGACGGGATTACGAACCGCAGCACACGATACGGGTACGGTCGTCTGGATGCGGCCGCGGCAGTCCAAGCTGCCCAGGACTCGCTCAGAAACGGGGGTTATACCTGGCCCGATCGCCCGGCCAGGGTCGTCATGGACACCGCATTGGGGCAGATCCGGTGGACACAGAACGGTGATCCGCTCGAGTTTCGCGACAACGAACAGAACAATGATCCCACCGGTGACAATACGAACATCGAGGTTCTACGCACGACCGACGAGTTTCTTGTCCTGGCGAGCAGCAGCCCGTTCAGTTTCCTTCCGGAGGACGGCGTGTGCTACAGCCAGGATCAACTCGGCTGCGGAAGCGCGCCATTGCAACCACTGCCGCAGGGCGTATCGATTGAGGCTGTCGGCTGCGGATTGACATGTGGCGTGGGTGCCACCGGCACCTGCGAAGCCGGCGCGTCACAATGCGTGGGTTTCGCGCAAACTGGCGGCAAACAGTATTTTGCGATCTACGCGCGCACCGCGATCGGACGCTACTCCTTCGGTGTCAGTCTCGACACGGATGGAGTCATTCGTAATCCGGGTTCGCTTCCGCCGCGCTCCGGTATCCCTCTAGCACCTGGTGACGGTGGCAGTACGGATACCACTGAGCGGCCGACGGTCTCCATCGAGTTCGCGCCGCGCACCGGTGTGTCGCCACTTACCGTCAGTTTTAGGGGAAATGCCTTGAGCACGTTGGCGATCGACGATAGTCGCACGGTATGGGACTTCGATATCGACGATGGAATCGCAGTCGACGCCGCGACGCGAAATGCGACATATACGTACGTGCTCCAGCCGGGCGAAACGCCGACCAATCAGAAGACCTTCATCGCACGGCTCACGATGTTTGATGTGGATGGCAACATCGGGTTTGCCCAGGCGGCCGTGTCCGTCACGGCTGCCGGAGTCGATCCCAACACCGGCGCCGATAGCAACGCCGAGCTGCGCATCGTCATCAGTGTGCCGGGGTCGACGGGATCGGATATCGAGAGCGGCACTTCCCCGCTGCAAGTCGAATTGAGTGTCGATGCGAACGAGTTGACGGGTACCGTGGAAAGCGTCTTCTGGGACCTTGGCGACGGTAGCACCCGATCAAGCCGCTTCGTTTCTCACACGTACGTCAATACTACGGGAGTGCCCCTTCGCATACCGATCACCGCTACAGTGCGAATTTTGAGCGGAAACGAGGAGATCGTGAAAGTGATTTCCCGCCGTGTGACCGTCAACCCGGGTGGCACGGCGGTCGATACAAACGGCCCCACTTGCACGACCGCAGACGGATGCGGCGCAATCGGTCCGGGTGGCGAGGCCACACCGTGTGGCGTGATCGGCATGGTGCCGCTCGTGTTCCTGTTCGTCAGCCTCTCATTCCTGCGGCGATTCCGTTACACGAATCGCAACGGTGGTGCCTAACGTGCTACCGAGATCTAGCGAACGCGTTGCCCGAGTCATCAAACTGGCCAATCAGGTCGCGCGCGAATACGAGCAGGAATATGTGGGCACGGAACACGTGTTGTTGGCTATTCTCCAGGAGGGTAGCGGCATTGGTGCCAGTCTTCTCATGAACCGGGGCGCAACCGTAGACCGTTTGAAAGAGGTTATCGACCAGCTGATACGCAAGCAAATGGAGGAGACCTGGGTGTTCGGGCGGCTCCCCGGTACGCCACATTTCAAGAACGTGATGGCGGGGGCGATCAATGCATGCCAGAGCGAAGGCGCCGGCGAGGTATGTTCCGAGCACCTTCTATTGGCCTTGGTGTCCGAAAGAGGCTGCGTGGCTCAGAAAGCACTCGGCGAACTGGGGATAGCACACCGTGACCTGGTAAACGATCTCGCCGTCATCAGGAAGCGCGAAAAGAGTTGATTCCGACTATCCGCCGCGGGATCACGTGGTTGGAGTGAGGAAACGCCTCCAGGCGGTTCGCGTTATGTCGTTTCAGAGCTGACTCACCAATTTGCCCTCTCAGGCATTGAGCCGCTCCCATGCCATGGCAAACCACGGCGTGAATCGGCTCGGATCATTTTCAAGTTCCATGCGAATTGCATCCCGGTGCGTCCAGCGGGTTTCCGCGACCTCTTCAGGGTCGGGTGCGCAGGGGCCCTCGGA
>Ga0055452_10000029_pt1 | contig 27982 bp, 15 predicted proteins | sample China_Galinas_PW_6_FD_57735 | JGI IMG/M metagenome (GOLD analysis project Ga0055452, IMG submission 57735) | Wetland microbial communities from San Francisco Bay, California, USA, that impact long-term carbon sequestration - China_Galinas_PWC_D2 | ecosystem: Environmental > Aquatic > Marine >... | reverse complement strand
TCATCGCTCACGGCCGAAACCGTCGACCTCCGCAACGGCGCCAATAGCATGGTCCACGGTACCGTGAACATTTCCGAACGCATCGACGGCCGGGGTGCCACCTGGACCTTCGCGGACGATGCGACCATCATCGACTACGGTAATCACCTCTACGTCGAACGCGGACGCGTCAATTTTAATGCTCCGGTCGATCAAGCCATCGGTTTTGAAACCGTCACAATTACCACGCCGGGCGAATCGTCCGGCACGATCGACTTCAACACCGGTCAACCGGTGAACGTGGTTGACTTCAACATGATCACCGGATCGCTGCGCGGCTCGAGCCCGATCAATACCAGTGGCCAGTTCAACTGGACCAATGGTATCATCTTGCAAGGCGGTGCCATCACGGCCGACGGTCCCGTGACCTTCCACGCAACGTCAAGCTCCAGGACGATGAGTCGCGTCCTCAATGTCAACGACCAAGCCACCTTCGGATCTGGTTTCAGCTTGTCCGGCGGAGGCCGTGTCAACGTGGCAGACGACGCCGTCGTGACGTTTCAATCCAACAGCGGCGGTGTCTCCGGCGGCGTCTTCAACAACCAAGGTACGGTACTGCGAACCTCCGGAGACGGTGAACTTGTCATCAGCAGCGCCATCATCAACGACGGTGTGTTCCACAACCAAACGGGAACCTTCAGCTTCGCCACGCATCCTTTGAACGGCGCGAGCACCTACACCGGCGACATTATTTCGGATCCTGGTGCGATTTTGAAGTTCGCCGGCGCGGGTCACGATCTGCAATCGTCGTCGACCATGACGGCCGAATCGCTCGTTCTCTGGGCGTCTAATAGCACGGTACATGGCAGTGTGGAAGTCTCGAATGGCATCGAGTGTGACGGTTGCGGCTGGACCTTTGCCTCGGACGCCGAGATCATCGATTACGGCGACGATGTTGTCGTCAGGCGCGGCGCCCTTCGCTTTGAAGCGCCCACCGATCGCGAACTAAACTTCGACACCGTCACCATCGAAGACAACTTCAACAGCTCGACGCTCTACTTTGACACCGGCCAACCAGTCAACATTGTGGAACTCGGTTTGTACGACGCCGGCTCGACGATCAACGGGTCGAGCCCAATCAACATTTCGGGTCAGTTCACCTGGTCAAATGGTTCGGTCTGGGCGGGAGGTGTCATGACGTCGGACGGGAACACCGTCGTCAACCCGACCAGCAGCTCACGAACGCTCTACAGACCGTTCATCAACCATGGCACGATGACCTTCCGAGGCGGATTCGGCATGAGTGGTGCCGGTAGAATCGACAACGCGCCGGGCGGCTTGATCGATTTTCAATACGACTCCCGCGCACTCAGCAGCCGCCTGATCAACAACGCCGGTACCGTCACGCGATCCGCCAACGATGGTACGACGCTCCTGCAGAATACGGACGTCAACAACAGCGGCGCCATCGATATCCAGCAGGGCACGCTGCAAATCACCTCGGCCGTCGTCACACAGACCGCGGGCGAAACCGTGCTACAAGAGAACACCACGTTGGACATGAGCACCAGTGACCCGTTTGCACTGCAGGGCGGCTACTTCAGAGGCACCGGCATGTACATGGGCGACATCGACAACAGCGGTGGAGTCGTGGCGCCGGGTTTGTCGATTGGAGAACTGCCGATCGATGGTAACTACGATCAACCTGGCGGGACTCTCGCGATTGAGATTGGGCCAAGCGGACCCGACAGACTCAGCATCACCGGCGACGCCGCGCTTGCAGGCGAACTGGTGGTCACAAACACCGATGGTTTTGCACCCGCGCTCACGGACGAATTCGTCATACTGGAAGCCGCCAACGTCACAGGGCAGTTTGACACGGTCCGCGCGCCGATCTACGAGGTCGTCTATACCCCCACCAACGTCACGCTCACGGTTCGCGAGGTGTCGCCCGACCTCAACCGCGACGGCCTCGTCAACCTGCTCGACGTCCAGCTGTTCCAGCAATGTTTTAGCGGTGCGAACGTTAACGACTCGCCTAACTGCATGGCCGGCATCAACGCCGACCTGGATCAAGACGGCGACGTCGATCTGGAGGACTTCCGCAGTCTTCAGTCGGCGATGTAAGTAACTTAGCTGAACGCTCGCAGCGCACGCCGCGCTCCCGATTTCGCGTCAAGTTCTCGGTTAGCACCTTAATGCCCACGTCGCGATCGAGTCGTGTGTCTTTGGCGCGGTACACCTCACCCATGCCGCCCTTGCCTATGAGCGAGACTACTTCGTAATGGCTGATTTGGCTTCCTGGTGCCGGTCCGGTCATGGCTTGGAATCCGTTTCGAACACGGCTGTCCAGTTTGTCATGACGTATACGTCTTTAGGATAGAATCGCCGTCCATGTTTGACCATGAGGAATTTGGTACTGTCAAGAGATAAATCGTAGTGCTGGTGAGCGCTGGCCGCGGCGTCGTAAATATCGTCAATCGGAAGTGTCGTGACGCTTGCCACGCCTAAGCTCGGCTCGGTCACGATCTTCGCCTTGAAGATTTTGTTTGCCTCCCTGAAGTAGAGCGTCAGCGAGTCGTTTGCCCATAGCGGCTCACCGCCGCCGTCTTTCGAGACGCGGATACGCGGGCCGAGGTCCGGATAACGCTGCACATAGACATCGCGTCGGCGATCCGACGTGAACCCGACATAGGCAATCAACTGACCATCGGGCGAGATCTTGGCCCACGCCTCGTTTGTGTCCGTGTTGATCAGTTCTTCAAGAAGCGCTCCACTTTCCGGTCGTGTGGTCCAGATGCCACCCCGCTTGGAGCGGTCAAAAAAGACAAGCGTTGATCCATCGTTCGTCCACTGCGAAAAATGTGGGCGGGCATCCGACCCATCAATGATTTTGCGCGCCGGGCTACTGAAGTCGACGGGGATCAGAAAAATGGACCGACCGCGCGTATCCAGCGAGGCGAATCCCACGGTTTTCCCGTCAGGACTCCATTCGGCGTCATAGGTGTTGCCGGTGTGCGTCAGTCGATTCATCTGATCGCTTTGGGTGTCATAGATGTACAAATCGAGCGTGCCGTCGCTGCGTAATCGATTGAAGAGTATGTGTTGGCCCTTCGGCGACAGCCTCTGATGCATCCAATACCCGGAGTCTCGAACGATCTCTTCCTCGTGCCCGTCGTGATCCACCCAGACAAGCGCATCGGGCTCCGGCGGATCGCCTTGCCGTGCGTACGCTAACACACCGGAATGCGAGACGGTGAACAGGTGAACGAGCGCGCCGCCCAGGCCGGGTACGGTATGGACACCGCGCACAATCGACCGCTCGGTCCCCACGGCCATAGGGTCGGATGGATCGTAGGGTGAGGCAAAGAGTTCGCCCTTGCGCGCGAAGACGAGGTAACCGCCGGCGACATAGCACGCATCCGAGGCATGCTGCTTCAATATGCTCCACTCACCATTTGCAATGGACAGCAACGCAACGTGCTGGCCGGTATCGGTGGTCACGGTGAAGAGGACTTGCTGTGTGCCGGCGATCGCATGGGGGAAGAGATGCCCGCGAATTCCGTTATCCACGTCAATGGACGTGACTTGCCGCGGCGGCTCCCCGCCGTTCGCGGACACGCGCCATAGTCCAAGATCAGTTGAATAGATGATCGTATCGTCGTCGAGCCATGTGGCATCGAACGCCGCGGAGTTCACTTCGCAAATGGTCTGAGTCGCACCGCCGGGAAGCCGTACCTTCTGCAAGAGATTCTCGGTGAGAAATCCCATCCACTCCCCGTCCGGCGATAAGAAGGCACCCCTGGCACGGTCGGCACCGGCGACCTTTCTGGGGGTGAAGTCGTCGTCATCCTTCAGATAGAGGCAAGCATCTCCTCGCTCCTGCACGCTGATGATGGTTCGGCGTCCGTCACGCGAGATGGCGAGCAGTCGCGAGAAACCGATCATGCTCCACGTATCGCGTGTACCGCGCCAATTCACGCCGGTATTCGGGGGAAGCGCAATGACGGATTTCTGAACGCGATTCACCATCGACGTCTTTAACGCCGGCCCATTGCGCGTGGCCGTAATCGTGATCAGAACGATGAGTAGAGCGCAAAGGAGCCACGCCATTCCTTCACGGGCCCGGCGGTACGCAGGTATCCTTGCCGACGGCGCCGCAGTGGAATCGCCTTCGGCAATCCACTTCAATTGGAGTTTGACGTCGTGGGCGGTTTGGATCCGTTCGTCAGCGTCCTTGGCCAAACAGCTCCGCACCAGATGATCCAATGCCGGAGGCGTCATGGGCTGAAGTTCCTGGATCGGTCGCGGCTGGGAAGTCATGATCGACGCGATCAGGCTCGCCCGGCTCTTCCCTTCAAATGCGCGCCGGCCGGTCGCCATCTCGTAGAGCACTGCGCCGAAGGCAAAGATGTCTGTTCGTGTATCGGCCTCGGCGCCCTCCAATTGCTCGGGCGCCATGTATTGGAAGGTGCCGATCAGCGTTCCCTGGCTGGTGAGCGGCTCTGTCATAGTGGCCGCGTCGGGAGAGCTCGAAAGACCCGGAATACTCTTGGCCAACCCGAAGTCGAGCAGCTTGGCGCCCACCTTGGTCAGCATGATGTTTCCCGGTTTGAGATCACGATGCACAACGCCCGCGCGGTGTGCCTTGTCCAGCGCTGATGCGATTTCAATGCCGATGCGGAGAACCTCTTCAAGGGGAAGAGGGCCTCTGGCAATTCGTTGCGCCAGCGTATCGCCTTCCAAATACTCCATCACCAGGTAGTCGACGCCACCCTCGTGTCCAATGTCGTGCAGCGTGCAGATGCTGGGATGTGTGAGGTTCGATATCGATCTGGCTTCGCGCTCGAAGCGTTGCCTGAACTCGCTGTTGGACGTCAGGTGTGCCGGGAGAACCTTGATCGCCACGTCGCGGTCCAGACGCGTGTCACGGGCGCGGTAGACCTCGCCCATGCCGCCGGCACCGAGAGGTGCAGCGATCTCGTACGGTCCAAGCATCATACCGGCATTGAGTGTCAAGGTGTGCTCCGTCTAGGGGATTCCGGCGTTGGCCAGGATGGCGTCGATTCGTGGATCTGACGGGAAGTTCAGCGTCCGCCAACATCGTCGTCCCGCATTCAGCCACGGGAATGCAGCGCAGCGCTCGTCGCGGGCGACCTCGAGCCATCGCACGGCCTCGTCCAGCTCACCCTGGATCAGGTGAATCAGCCCGAAACAACTTGGCCAGACATGTCGGTGCTTGGCCGCTTCGCGCACCCGATCAAAGAGCCGAAAGGATTCGTTGCGATCACCGAAACGATAGACGGAGAGCCCCATGAACGTCATGACCCCCGGATCACCTTGGGAAAGTTCGACGGCCGTACGGTATTGCTCAAGTGACTCCGTGAACATCAGTTTTTCGCGTAAGGTACCTCCCAGCACATAGTGCGAGAAGTGGTCTGGCGGATCCCGCTCGATGGTCTCGCGGAGTATTTCTTCCGCCTCGTCAAAACGTCGTGCAATCGCCAGTGCCTGTCCGTAATGACCACTCACGTAGCTTGCGAGCGGGTCCAACTCGTACGCGCGCCGATGCGCGGCGATGCTCTCCGCGTCGCGATGCGTGATCGTCAGGTAGATTCCGTATGCCGAGTGAATGTACGGATCCCTGGGCTCGATTTCGAGCGCCTTCTTGAACATCGCTTCGGCCGCAGGCCAGTCCAGATCGTAGATGGTGTGAATCTTGCCCAGCGCGGACAAGGCTGCGGCCTCCGTTTCGTCGATCGCCAGGGCCGCCTCGGCGGCCTCCCGCGCTTTGGGAAACGCCTCGTTGGAGGGAACATTGCCCCAATACGCGGCCACGACATAAGCATCCGCGATGCCGCTATGTGCCGCCGCATAGTGCGGATCGAGTTCGATCGCACGCTGATAGCAATCAACGGCTGCCCTGCACCCCGCCGGAGTCATCTTGCTCCACTCGAACCGGCCTTTCAGGTAGAGGTTGTACGCCTCGAGGTTGTCGGTCGGCCGCTCGACGAGGGGGGCGTCCGAGGTAGACATCAGCTTGACCTTGAGCTGCTCGACGATGGCGCGGGCGATCTCGTCCTGGACGGCAAACACATCTTCCAGTTCGCGATCGAATCTCTCCGACCATATGTGATAGCCGTCCGCTGCGTTGATAAGCTGCGCAATAATGCGGACGCGATCACCCGCCTTGCGCACGCTGCCCTCGAGCACCGTGTCCACGTTCAGCTTGCGGCCGATTTCCGCCATTTCGGGCTGTTTTCCCTTGAACGAAAACGCGGACGTACGGGCAGCCACGCGCAAGCCTTCGATCTTGGTCAGCGCATTGATGATTTCCTCGGAGATGCCATCACTGAAGTATTCGTTCTCGGGGTCCGTACTCATGTTTTCGAAGGGAAGTACGGCGATCGAAGGGCCGCCTTCATACCTCGCGGATGATTCCGTCCGAGCGGGCGCGATACGAGACTGATCGCTGTTTGCCAGCATATTTCCCAGCGTGAACGACAGATCGTCGGCCGACTGGAATCGCCGACGAGGATTCTTTTCAAGGCAACGGGCAATGGTGCGGTCAAGCTCCGGCGCGAGACCGCTGACACGGGTGCTGACGCGCTCGGGATCATTCGTGAGGATCGCCGACGTCACGTCTGCGAAAGTGTCGCCGCCGAACGCGCGTGCTCCAGTCAGCATCTCGTAAAGCACGCAACCAAAGGAGAAGATGTCGCTGCGCGCATCGACCGGCTTGCCGCGGACCTGCTCCGGGGACATATACGAGGTCGTGCCGAGCACCGTACCCGGTTTGGTGTCAAGCGTGACCGTACGGGCGTCCGGTTCCGCCATACTCTCGGTCACACGGGCGAGACCGAAGTCCAGTATCTTCACCGTGCCGTCCTCCGTCAGAAAGATGTTGTCCGGCTTGAGATCGCGGTGAACAATGCCCCGAGCGTGAGCAGCAGCGAGACCCTCGGCGATCGACACGCCCAGTCGCAGGGCGTCCTGCCAAAGTAACGCTGTACCGCGCAGGCGCGACCGCAATGTTTCCCCATCGAGGAGCTCGGTGACCAGATAGGATACGCCATCCTGCTCTCCGATATCATATGCGGCCAGTATGATCGGATGGGACAACGCGGCGACAGCCTCCGCCTCTCGCTGAAACCTCGCCAGCGCCTCTGCGCTGCTGGCAGTGTTTGGTGATAAGACCTTAACGGCCACTTCCCGTTTGAGGCGCGTATCTTTTGCGCGATAGACCTCGCCCATGCCCCCCGCGCCGAGGGGCGAGACGATTTCGTACGGTCCAAGCTTCGTGCCGGGCGCGAGGGTCATTGGTTTGTCAGCTCCGCGGTCCAGTTGGTGATCAGATTGATGGACGCAGACGCCTGGACGGCGCTCGTGTTCACGACGAACCAGTCGCCATCCGGCGCGGTATCGTACGGTGTGGTGCCCGCCACCTGGTCGACGCCGAAAAGTTGCCTCGGCGCGCCGATCTTGACGCCGGTCGGCGAGAGCTCGATCTCGACCGCGGTGAGCTCACTGGTGACGCCACCGGACACATAAACGAGTTCCTTGCCGTGCTTGCTCCAGCGCGGAAACGTGCCGCCATGGCTCGACACCTGCCACTTCCCGCCTCGTGGCGGCTCCGCCGTCGCATCGTCCTGGGCGGCGGCGGGGGCAAAAGGAATGAGGTAGATCTCGTTTCGACCGGACTCGTCAGACTGATAGGCCACCCATTGGCCATCGGGCGAGAACCGGGCCTGGGTCTCCGTGAACGGTGTCTGAATGAGCGGGTACGGCTCTCGATCTCCAAAAAGCGGAAGGACCCAGATGTCGGAAGGATTGCCACCGATGTACTTGCCCCGGCTCATCAAGAGGTATTTGCCGTCGTGCGACCAGTCGGTGGGCCAGCAGTCATCGCTCGATGTGTACAGCACTTCTTCGTCGCCACCGATCGCCGGCCGGCAGCAGATATGGCGGGACACGTTCGGTTGAGCGTGGTGCATGAAGCCGTACGCCACCTGTTTGCCGTCCGGAGACCAAATCGGCGCTTGGTCGGAACCGTATTCAAAGGTCAGCCGCGTGCGCACCCCGCGCGCGACTTCATAGATCCACACGTTTGTGTCAGAGCCCGTAATTTCCGTGGCGATCCTGGTTCCGTCGGGTGACAAGCTCAGGCTGCCGAAGTTGGCGGGCTCGCCGATGTCTCCGAGTTTCTTGCCCGAACGGTCGAAACGGGCGAACTGGATTGCGCCCCCGGCCGTGCCTGAATGAAACGCCAGCAGACCGTTGTCGGAGACGGAAAAGCCGGCGTGCCAGGTCGAGACGTCGTACAGAACGCCGGTAGCAACGACGCTGGGCTCACCGAGCATTTGCGCGGTCGTCACATCGAACGGTGCAGCCAGCAGCGTGTTTTGACGGACGTAGAGCAGGCGGCCGGCAGCAACGGCTCCGTTCACGCCGCCGTGAAGCACTAGCTTCGGCTCGCCACCGTCCAGCGATGCCAGGTACAGGGCGTTGTCCTTCGACTCCGCTGCGCCGTGCGCCACGGCGATATAGAGAAAATGGCGTCCGTCCGGACAGAATTCGGGCCAGCGGTGCGTCGTGTGCTTCATCTCGTCCACCGTGGTAACCGGTTGTGGTTGTCCGCCCGTCGCGGGAACGCGAAAAACCGCGGATCGAAACGCCGGCGCGAAGAGGATCACGCCGTCGCGATTCCAGGTTCCACCGCGACCCGCCGGGGCATCGCATACCGGAAGGGGCGGTCCGCCGACGGTGTTGATCGTGTACAACTTCTCCTTGGCGAAGAACCCGAGCTTGCCGCTGTCCGCTGACCAGAACGGGAACGTCGCACCATCCGTTCCCGGCAACGGTCGCGCCGCCGAATCACGGAGCGGGCGTATCCAAATGCGCGTTCCGCCAGGGCCGGTGGCGACGAAGGACAACTTCGTTCCGTCGGGCGATATTACGACCGGCCCGGCCGCATCTCCGCTACAATGAAGGGCCGCGCCCTCTGGGGTCCGAACCGTCGACCATACGCGCGGGGCGCCCGTTTGTTTCGGCCGGGAAACGATCACAGCCAGAACAATGCAGGCAACGAGTGAGAGCAGCCAGCCGAACGCCCAAACACGTTCACGACGCTTACGCCGGTCGATCAGGGGCGCTGGCATACCCAATTGGGATCCACCCTCGGCGATCCACTGCAGTTGCAGTTTGACGTCGTGCGCGGTCTGGATACGGTCGTCCGGATCCTTGGCCAGACACATCCGCACAAGATGCTCGAGTGCCGGTGGCGTCATAGGCTGAAGTTCGCTGATCCCACGCGGCTGAGATGCCATGATCGACGCAATCAAACTTGCGCGGCTCGTTCCTTCGAACGCGCGGCGGCCGGTCGCCATTTCGTAGAGCACTGCGCCGAACGCGAAGATATCCGTTCGCGCGTCGGCTTCCCGGCCTTCCAATTGCTCGGGCGCCATGTATTGAAACGTACCGATGAGTGTGCCCTTGCTCGTGAGCGGCTCGGTCAGGGTGGCCGCGTCCGGCGAACTCGTCAGTCCGGCAACACTCTTGGCAAGCCCGAAATCGAGCAGCTTGGCACCGACCTTCGTCAGCATGATGTTTCCCGGCTTAAGATCTCGATGCACGACGCCCGCCCGATGCGCTTTGTCCAGGGCTGACGCGATTTCGATGCCAAAGCGGAGAACCTCATCAAATGGAAGCGGACCCTTGACGAGTCGCTGCGCCAGCGTCTCGCCTTCAAGGTATTCCATCACCAGGTAGTCGACGCCATTTTCGTGTCCGATGTCGTGCAGCGTGCAGATGCTGGGATGCGTGAGGCTCGATATTGCCCTGGCTTCGCGCTCAAACCGTTGCTTGAACTCGGCGTTGTCCGTCAGGTGGGGTGGCAAGACCTTGATAGCCACTTGGCGATCAAGCCTTGTGTCTTTGGCGAGGTAGACCTCTCCCATACCGCCCGCCCCGAGGGGCGAGAGGATCTCGTATGGACCCAGCTTCGTAGCGGCATTGAGTGTCAAAGTCTGCTCCGTCTAGGGGATTCCGGCGTTGGCCAGGATGGCGTCAATTCGCGGGTCTGACGGGAAGTTCAGCGTCCGGCAAGATCGTCGCACCGCATTCAGCCACGGGAAGGCTGCGCAGTGCTTGTCGCGGGCGACCTCGAGCCATCGCACCGCGTCGTCCAGCTCGTTCTGAATCAGGTGAATCAGCACGAAGCAGCTTGGCCAGACGTGTCGGTGCTTGGCCGCTTCCCGCACGCGATCGAAGAGCCGAAAGGCTTCGTCGCGGTCACCGAAACGATAGACGGTGAGGCCCATGAACGTCATGACCGCGGGGTCGCCGTCGGAAAGTTTGACGGCCGTACGGTACGACTCGAGCGATTCCGTAACCGTCAGCTTCTCGCGATAGGTGCCTCCGAGCACATTGTGCGGGTAGTAGTCCGACGGGTCCCTCTCGATCGTCTCGCGAAGTATCTCTTCGGCCTCGTCGAGGTGCCGTGCCAGTAGCAGCGCCTGTCCGTAATGAGCACTCACATAACTGGCGAGCGGGTCCAACTCGTACGCGCGCCGATGGGCTTCGATGCTCTCGGCATCGCGATGCGTGATTGTCAGATAGATTCCGTAGGAACTCTGCACGTGCGGGTTCTTGGGTTCGATTTCGATCGCCTTCTTGAACCTCGCTTCAGCAGCGGCCCAATCCAGATCGTAGAGGGTGTGGATTTTAGCCAGCGAAGACAAGGCCTCGGCTTCTGATTCGTCGATCGCCAGGGCTGTCTCGGCCGCCTGTCGCGCTTTCGGAAACGCTTCGTCAGGAGCCATGTTCCCCCAATACGCGGCCAACCCATAAGACTCCGCAATGCCGGTGTGCGGTGCCGCATAGTTTGGATCAAGCTCGATCGCGCGCTGATAGCACTTAAGTGCTGCCCTGAAACCCGCCGGGGTCCTCTTGCTCCACTCGAACCGGCCTTTCAGGTAGAGGTTGTACGCCTCGAGGTTGTCCGTCGGACGCTCGACGAGGGCCGCATCGGCGGTGGAAATCAGCTTCACCTTGAGTTGATCCACGATGGCGCGGGCGATCTCGTCCTGGACGGCGAAGACGTCCTCCATCTTGCGGTCGTAGCGTTCCGACCACAACGTGTATCCTTCGGCCACGTCGATCAATTGCGCCATGATCCGTACCCGATCGCCGGACTTGCGCACACTTCCCTCAAGCACCGTCGAGACGTTGAGCTTGCGCCCGACGTCGGTGGCCTCGGCGTTCTTGCCTTTGAATGAAAACGCCGAACTGCGCGCCGCCACGCGCAGATCGTCGAGCTTGCCAAGCGCGTTGATGATCTCCTCAGCCACGCCGTCGCTGAAATACTCGTTCTCGGGATCGGAACTCATGTTGGCGAACGGCAGCACGGCAATGGAGGGTCGCCCGGCGCTGGTGGATGATCCCGACGTCGACTCAATGAGTCGGGAGTGTGTGCTGGACTCCTGAACGCTGCGAAGGCTGAACGCCAAATCGTCGCACGACTGGAATCGGCGTCTGGGTTTCTTCTCCAGACAGCGCGCAACGATACGAGCCAATTCAGGCGCGACCCCGCCCTTCGTGTGAACGATGCTGGGCGGCTCGTGGGTGAGAATCGCCGCTGTGACATCGGCGGACGTGGCACCGCGAAACGCGCGCTCCCCCGTCACCATCTCGAAGAGCACGCATCCGAAAGAGAAGATGTCGCTACGCGCGTCGACGTGCTGCCCGCGGACCTGTTCGGGTGACATGTAGCTGACGGTGCCCAGCACCATGCCGGGCCTGGTGTCAAGCGTCAAGGTGTGGTCCGCCGGCGCGGCGGATGGGGTAACTCGCGCGAGCCCAAAGTCCAGGATCTTGACCACACCATCGTTGGTCAGGTAGATGTTGCCCGGTTTGAGATCGCGGTGCACGATGCCTTTGGCGTGAGCGGCCGCAAGCCCGGAGGCAATATTGACGCCGAGGTCGGCGGCCTGTTGCCACGAAACGGCAGAGCGCTCCAGGCGCGTGTGCAACGATTCGCCTTCGAGCAGTTCCGTCACAAGGTAGGAGACCGATCCTTCACGCCCTACATCGAATATCGAGAGAATGTTCGGATGTGAAATGGCGGCGACGGCTTCCGCTTCGCGCTGGAACCGCGCGAGAGCCTCGGTGATACCGGCCGTCGCTTCGGGCAGCACCTTGATCGCGACTTCACGGTGAAGTCGAGCGTCTTTCGCGTGATAAACCTCCCCCATGCCGCCGGCGCCAATCGCCGCTACGATCTGGTAAGGCCCGATGCTCGTACCGGGGGTCAAGTGCATGGCGCGGTGCCCAAGTTCTCGCTGTTTGACCAAGCTATGGTGTCGGGCTCGCGAACCGATATCTCTACCGGCGCATACAAAAGTCAGCCTGCCGTATCTCGAACAACCACCCGAACACAAGTAGGTTAGCTATCGCCGGCGCCGCAGGCAAGTGAAATACCCCACGAAGGGCGGCTTTCTCTCAATATCGGGAGCGTCGCCGCTTTCAGGGCACTGACCCCGTTGCGAGCGTCGGCCTATCAGGATACGTAAGTCCATGGCCCACAGCGCTGCAGTGAAACGGCCCGTGGCACGAGCGACCCCCTGTCGAGGTTCTCACCCTTGTCCTTGATGGTGTGCTCATCGTTCATTGGCAGAAGCCGGTCGCTCGGACATCAAGGCGGCCGGCGCGATGTGTTTCTCAGACCTTGCGGTGGACCCCGTTGGACGGGTCGTCGTCACATGACAAAGCCACCGCTCCTCCAGCTGAACTGCGATGCCGTAGGCGCAAGTGAATTCACGTCGACAACTTGGACAAGTAAGCAACTGCCGTGCAGGTGGGAATTGCGATCGAGCGAACATCGGTCGCGCCTACAGCTGTTTCATGGCGCCGATGAACTGAAATGGTAGCTCGTTTTCTCGATGCTGGGCGCTTCCCGATGAGTTTGCCTTCCATACATGACCGCCTTCTGATCTTGGCGCGATTTCGGCCGCACCGTTGGTCACCGTCGGTGTCATCGTCCGCGCCTGATCATCAACTCCTGCGAGGTGTATTGGTTTCCGCCGCGTTCGAATCACGCGACTGGTTTCGCGTCGCTGATCATCGCGCCTCGGGCAACAACTAGATCGTCATGTCGCGATCCAGCCGTGTGTCGCGCCCAAGATAAACCACGCCCATGCCGCCCGCCCCGAGGGGCGAGAGGATCTCGTATGGACCCAGCCTAGTTCCACCTCCTAACGCCATGAATCTCCGTTATCGATCCGGTCGCCGAATGGTCTGATTATTTGGGCAAATGCCGGGACCGCAAGCAAGCCGACAAAACGGCGCCAGGTCAACGAGCCAAAAGGCATCCCGGCTACCGAAGATCGAGCCAATCGATAGTATAGTGTCACGAACGTGAGCCCACGACCTACCGCTGGGCGGCATGCGAGGCAAACAATGAACCTCGGAGCGTCAACGTGGACACAAGCGGATCAGCCGAAGCTGGAAAAAAAACAATCGAGGAACCTGCGCAGCGCGACCTGACGAGCATGCGCGTAGCCCTCGACATCGACGATACAATCACTCGCCACCCGGAGTTTTTCGCCTTCTTGAGCAAGGCCCTCATCGACTCCGGCAACGAGGTCTACATCATCAGCTTTCGCCAGGGACAGGAGGAGGTAGAGGCGGATCTCGCGGCGTACGGAATCTCGTTCACTGAAGTGATCCTGCCCACGAATGAAGATCTCGAGCGCGAGGGGTTCTATGAGTGGAAGGCCGTGACTTGCCGACGACTCGGTATCGAGATCTTCTTTGAGGATATGCCCGAGGTGGTCAACAAGCTGGATCCCCATGTCCTGGCACTCGTCCCGTTTGACGCTGACCTTGGACGTTTGACGTACGTCGAAGAACACGTGACGGGGTCAATTGACTCGCCATCGTAAGTAGCGTATCGCTAACAGCATGATCGAGGTCTTCACCTTCCTTGTCGCCGGAAGCATCTTTGGACTGGCTGGCGGTTTCTCGCCCGGCCCGACCACGACCGTGGTCGTCTCTCAGACGCTTCGCTTTGGGGTGATTGACGGCATCAAGGTAGCCATCGCACCCGCGCTAACAGATGCGCCGATCATTCTCGTCGCACTACTGCTGGTGGGTCAGCTGGCCGGGTTTGCGCCGATGCTTGGAATCATCTCCCTACTTGGAGCGGCTTTCCTGCTTTATCTCGCCTTGGAGAGCTGGCGTGTGCGAGGCATCGAGCTGGATGACACGCAGGACGAACCGCGCTCGATCAGTAAGGGCTTCATGGCGAACCTGCTCAATCCGCACCCATACTTGTTCTGGTTTGTCATTGGCGCGCCAAAGTTGATTGAGGCGGCCGAGATCAGTTGGATGACCGCGGTGGCGTTCATCGTGGGGCTCTACGTTTGTCTGATTGGCGCAAAGATCCTCGTGGCGATTCTCGTCGGAAGGTCTCGGGCATTTCTCAAGAGTCGGGGATACGTGTACGTGAATCGGATCCTGGGCGCGGTGCTTGCCGGATTTGCGTTTGTTTTCTTGCGTGACGGGCTCCGATTCCTGGGTCACGGAGGATAAACAGCGTGAATGCGGGTGCGGCTTGGGATACAGGACAGTATTGCTAGAGACCAGCGGTTACCGTCAGCGCGACTGGGACTTCGAGTTGTCTCATGTCTGCCCAGTAGGCTATTTCGAGTTTTCCCGAGCGAACACCATCCGGCACCAAGAGCGTAAAGGTCCCCGTCACTTTTTGGTTGCGACGGTGATAGCCCTCCCCGCGCGGCTGGGACAGCGTTTGCCCCTTCGCGTCAACGAGTCGGACGGACTCGATACTGTCCGGATCCTGGCCTTCGGTCAGCAAATCGACGTAGACTTGCGTCCGCCCCCAATCGAGATGCGGGTCGCCCCCTCTTTCTTTGACACGGCGTACGCTGTCGATTTTCACGCGGATGTGTCCGATTGTCGTTTCCTTGCCGCTTTCAAGCGAGAAGCCATGCTTTGACACCGTCCTCGTCTTACTGGCCTCCTTGAAGACAAGCGTACCCTCGATCGAGATCTCATGAGCCCCCTTGGTCGGCGTATCGCGCGCCTTCAGATCGATGACCGCAGAATGACCATCACGACTGATCGTTGTAGGAGACGAGTGCCCGAAGATCAGTCGTGGAATATCGTAGGGCGCCACGCGGAGCAGGACCTTTCCCTTGTCGTCCTCAAAGGTCGTAATGGTGCTGGCTTCGTCGTTGAACTTGAGCAGCCGACCGCCTGGATGATTCACATAAAGCGTTACGGTGGTTCCGATGCCCGCTTGGCGGCCCATGCCGGCATAATCGTCATAGCATTCGTCGACGGCATGAAAGGCGCACACTTTGACGGTGGTCGTGGCGGGGTCCTGGTGCCCGGCGTTATCGGAGGCAGATAGCCCGGTGGCACAGCCGAGCAGAAAGATAATTGCGGTCACGTGGTCAGCGAGTCTTGTTCGCATAGGTGTCATCTCCACGGGGTACGGTTTGCAGGATCCTATTCGCCCCAACCGGCACCGAATTTATCGGCAGGTCGAGGCAGCGTTGCTGAGAAACGACTTCGCCAAATTTGCCATTCTCGACCATACCGTGCGTGAATTCGAGTAAGAGGCGGAATCAGCCCCGTCAGGATTCGAACCTGAGACCTTCGACTCCGGAAGCAGACCGGTAATCAACCCAAATCGCCGATTCAGATCAGCCAGCAACGATTCTCAAACAGCGGTTCATGTTGCAGGTCGTCATCAAGCGTCACCAGCGATCGGGAGTCATCAATCGGTCGTCCACCCGCAGGCGTCCCGTAAGGCTGATCCGCAAGACAATAGTTCTTCGAAGCGTCTTTATCAGGCACCAAGAAGCGCTACCGCCCTGGTCGCGGGCAAGGCAATCTGCTATGCTTCCCTAATCGACGGTTCGGGCCGTCAATCGCTTGTACGCTTATCCGTGCTGCAAGAACTGAAAAGAAAAATCGGATTGCGCCCGTATTTCGCGAGGGGCGTTGGCCGCTAGAAACAGGAGGCTGGAGATGCGCCTGGTCGTGATCCGTAGCAATACCCTCATTTTGATGTTGGTCGCTTCACTCTTCGGAGTGCGCGTGGTGCATGCTCAATCCGGAGCCTGCTGTCTGGGCGACGGCACGTGCGTCGATACGAACCAAGCCGGATGTAACCTGGGTTCCGGTGATTTCTTGGGCGAAGAATCGACCTGTGCCACTACGGTCTGCCTGGGCGCTTGTTGTCTCGAAGAAAAGGCGTGCGCTGACGGCAGCCGCGACGACTGCGATGCGCTCGCTGGAAGTTTTCAGGGAGCCAATACGACCTGCGCGCTGCATTGTGCCGCGAAGATGGCTACCGTCTTCACTTATCAGGGACAGCTCAAAACTGCCGGCGTTCCACTAACCGGCACAGCCGACCTGGAGTTTTCACTTTGGACAACGACCAAAGGCGGCGATCAGGTTGGAGATACGCTGATCATGGAGAACGTCTCCGTAGCTGGGGGCCTGTTCTCGGTTCAGTTGGATTTCGGAGTCAGTGTGTTCAAGAGCGCCGCTCGGTGGCTGGAAATCGCGGTCCGTAGCCCGCACGACGATACGAACACCGAACCTTTCACAGCACTTAGCCCACGCCAGTTGATCACGGCGACTCCCTACGCGCTGCAGACCCGCGGTCTCTTCGTAGACGACGACGGCAACGTGGGCGTCGGAACAGATGCGCCTGCCGCGAAGCTTCACGTTAACGGTGAGATGGCTTTCTCGCAGGGGCAGGCGGACATGCGTATCCAGGAGGTCGACCCCGGCGATCCACGCTTCTTGGGCATGATCAATCTGTTCGGTATCGGAATCGGTTCCAACACCGGTGGCAACCGGCAGATGATGATGGTCACCGATGGCTTCGGCCCGAATCCGATCTTCACGGTGGCCTCGAGCCTGGACAGCGGAGAGAACTGGATGCCGCGTCTGGCAGTCACACAGGAAGGCCGCATCGGAATCGGGACCAGTACCCCGGCGAATCCGCTTACAGTGGAAGGCACTGGCCTTCGCAACATCTACACCAGGAACAGCACGGGCCACGGCATTCAGGGCGAGACCGAAGGCGCCAATAGCGCCGGTGTATTCGGTCTCAGCCTCGGAACTGGTAGCGGCGTGCTCGGCCAGTCTGACTTCGCCGGCGTGAAGGGCTTGACGTTCAGCGGCTTTGGCCGCGGCGTGTTCGGTCATGCCAGTTCCTCCACAGGTACAAACTACGGCGTGTACGGCGAGACCGATAGTCCTGACGGCTATGCAGGTTACTTCGAGGGCGGTCGGAACTACTTCGAAGGCAAAGTGGGGATCGGGACCGACGCACCGGCGTATCCCATGCACGTGGAGACCGACGGTTCTCATGACCGTGCCATCTACGCCCGCCACACCGGCGAGTCCGGCCGTGCGGTGTACGGTGAGGCACTCGGCAGCCAAGGGAAAGGCGTGGCGGGTTTTAGCACCGCCACGTCCGGAGTCAATTACGGTGTATACGGCTCAAGCGCCGGCGACGAAGGGTCCGGCGTGTACGGGCTGGCTGACCATTTAACGGGCGCGACCAGGGGGATTCTCGGCGAGTGCAGAAGCGACAGCGGTGTGGGCGTGGCAGGCTATGCGCTATCCGAATCGGGAGCGACGCACGGTGTGGAGGGCTTCACGCTCAGCCCGAACGGTTTTGGCGTGTTCGGCAAGAGCTTTGATCCCGTCGGATATGGCGTTTACAGCTTAGGCCGATTGCATGTGGAACACCCGGCCATTGCCGACAGTGTCAGTTGGCCGGTGGGCATCCAGAATTCCAGCCATGCCCAGCATGAGGCAGGAATGCGCGTGAGCGACGATGGTTTTTTTGACGTGACCAACGATGCACTCAACTCGTCTGCCAACTTTGCTCGACTGAATAATACAGGGAACTGGACGGTGGTGAGCGACCGCCGCTTGAAACGCGATATTCAGCCACTGTCTGGCGCACTGGATAAGACCATGGCTCTTGAGCCGGTCAGCTTTCGTTTCAAGAACGGTGATGCCACATCGAAAGACGAACAAATCGGGTTCATTGCTCAAGACGTGCGTAAACAGTTTCCCTCGCTGGTGACCGACGGCGAGTTGCTCACGCTCAACTACGCCGGTATGAGCGTGGTCGCGATTGCGGCGATTCAGGAGCAACAACGCATCATCGAACAACTGGCGAAGGAAAACACTGAGAGGGAGACGGAAATCGGGGAGCTAAGAAGTCGTCTCGCGCGGCTGGAGAGTCACCTGCCCGTAGATAAGAAGAGCATTCCATGAAACAAGCACTCCCTGGCCACTCGCCCCGGCGTCTACAAAGGCATTATCGGGCGTCGGTGGCTGGCTTGAACACTCGGCTGCGCCGGTAGACCCATCTGCTATAATTGTGTGTCGGGCTGTTTGGGCTGTCACCGCAATCTGCGAGCGTGTAGGCGGAGCGGAGTGACACGGGCGGATGGGGACCGCCGGTCATCGACGTTTTTCATCTACAGAGTGTCAGGAGGCGAAGGATGCGTCAGTTTGAGAATTGGAAGGCGTTCGTGGGAGTGAGCGTATTCGTTTCACTGGCTACGGCGACGATGGCCGGCCCGCCGTCCGGCGCGGCGTTTACGTTTCAGGGGCAACTCGAGCAAAGCGGATCACCCGTCACCGACAATTGTGACATCGAGCTTGGGTTGTTCGACGTGGACACGGGCGGTATCGCGATCGCCACCGAATCTTTCCTCAAGGTCGCCGTGGTCAACGGACTCTTCACCGTGCGGCCCGACTTTGGAGCAAATGGGTTCGACGGATCGGCAAGATACTTGGAGGTCCGCGTCGATTGCGGTGGATCCGGAACGGTGACGCTGGCCCCGCGGCACGAAATTACGCCGACCCCGGAGTCGTTGTTCTCGAAATCGACGGACGGTCTTGTGGTAGACGGGACCGGGCAGGTTGGGATCGGGACGGGCACTCCGGGTGCGAGGTTGACGATCTCGCGGCCAACGCAGGCTGCGGACTATCAGCTCGAAATAAGAAACGAAGGGAGCATTCAGCAGCCCAGCTTTGACGGCATCGCCTTTACGCAGGAACCCGATGGCAGTACCGAGCTCGCATCGATCAAAGTGATTTACCGCAACAACGGCCGACCCGACCTATCCTTCAGTGTCAGAGACAAAGCCGACGCCCTCTTTATCAACGGAAACCATGACGGCCGCGGAGGCAACGTCGGCATGGGTACGACTGCGCCCGAGGCCAAATTGCACGTCAACGGGGATGTCCGGGTCAACGGGGGCATCCAACTTGACGGCGATGTGGTGATACCGCCGACCACACGGTACCTGACCATCGGCGCCGCGGACATGGTGCCGCAGAGTTCGAGCATGTCGGTCTACCGATCGTTTGCGGAGATCGTCAGTTTTTTGCGCCGGCCGGTCAGGTCACGACGCTCTATGCCCCCGTCCACTTGCCGGACGGAGCCACAGTGACCGAGCTTCGTGCGATTCTTTATGACAACGTGCCCGATGATGATGTCTATGTGTCGTTGGAGGCGGAGAACTTTGGCGGTGGTCTCTTATTTCTTGCGACCATTTTCACGGAAGGCACACCGGGCACGATCGAGGCGATGGACGACACGATCCAAAATGGCGTGATCGACAATTCGACCTATGCATACTACTTGCGTGCCGTCTATACGGTGCCACCGGTGGACGGCGAGACGTACTTCAGGATACGCCCGATACGCATCGCATACGAAATCACGAGCCCGTCGCCGTAGGGATGGACTGGCGATGTGCCCGTGCCAATACAGACGGAGTTTCTGTCTGTCCGGATCGCGCCAGGACCCAGGTTGCCAATTGGAGCCAAGACAAGCCGAGTCCGTCGATATGATCGGCAAGGGCACGGCAAGGCCGGATAGGTGCCACGCAAGGAGCACCTAATCTGACAAACAGCGATACTGTGCACGAGCCGACAAGACCGACAAGCCCTTCAAGTACTGATACGACAAATCCTCGGCGAAAGTGAATCGCGTCCGAATCAGGGGTTTGAACCGGTAGCCCTCGGCCCCAGAGGGCAACTTGTCATCTCCGCGTAGTTGCAACCGATAGGAGTCCATTTGCTCGATCGTGATCGTTCTCGCATACTGCCGGTCCTTGGGCCAGTACTCAATGTCAGGGAATCGCGTTTCATACTGGAGTGTCAAATGTACGCTATCAAGGGACACCGGTTTCTCGTGCCGTGCTCTGCGATGATCGTCGCGACTAACCTCCTCGGCGGATGCATTCCAAGCGATTCTCCATCTGAGCCGGGACCTGAAGGGCCCGTGGACGCGATCGGAGGTGTTGATCCTGCGACCGGCGTCTGTTGTACGGACGACGGCTGCCTCGATGCCACGACCGCCTCGTGTACGGTTGTGATCGGAACGTACTTCGACGATGAAGCGTGCGGTGATGCCTTCTCATCCTGTCGCGGCGCCTGTTGCCGCAACGATGAGTGCTTTGTGACCGGCAGCAAGACGGAGTGCGAAGGACTGGGTGGTGAGTTCAAGGGGCCTCACAACGATTGTGATAACGCGAACATTTGTGGCGACGCCCCTCCCGACGACACCAACGATTCAGAACAGTTCGGCATTTGTTGTGACGGCACGGCCTGCGTCGACATTCCGCTCGCCGAGTGCACAGGCACGGTGTTCTTCGGTGCCGATTCCTGTAACGACATCGACTGCACGAAAGGCGCCTGTTGCGACACATTTATCGAAGATTGTTACGAGGCTTCGCAAAGTGAATGCGATTTGTCGGCGACAGGTGAGTTCGCCGGGACGGGGACAACATGCGCCGATACGAACTGTAATCTTGGGGCGTGTTGTACTTTCGATGGATCGGCCTGTACCGATGTGACCGAAGACCAGTGCGATACGAGCGGTGGCGCGTTCAAGGGCGTCGGCACCAACTGTGATCGCAACCAGTGTCTACCGGTCCCATGTTGCAGCCCCGATGGCTCATGTGCCGACGTTGTTCCGGAGTCTTGCAGAGCTACCGGCGGAGCCGTACTGCCTGCGGCAAAGGACTGTTCCGACTCACCGTGTTCGGTCGGGCTTTGTTGCTCACTCTTTCCATCCGACGAACCATTCGGAGATTGTCGCGACGAATTCACGCAACGCGGATGTGAAGCGCGGGCCGGTACGTTCGCTGGTTTAGGGTTGACATGTGCCGAAAACACCTTCGACGACGTGACGCCCATCGCCATCAGTGCAATATCCGATACTCCGCCAACCGGGACATTGGGCGAGACCCATTTCACGCTCAACGTCACCTGGGCCGGCAGTCCGACTTTTCCCATTCGCGTGCAGGGGTATATCGACGTCGATAGCTGTCCCTCGGATGTGGTATGCCCGGCCGTGTCAAGAAGGGTCGATTTTCGGTTTGATCAAGCCGACGCAAAATCGGTCACGATACCCGATTGGAATGAGTGCCCCGGCTTAACCACGGTCACCGGGTACACCGAGCCCTGGCGATTCCGCATCGTGGATCAGCATTGTGTCGTGAGCAATACGATGCCGTTCTTGCTTCAATGCACACCGTAGGTCGAATTGGCAATCTGGCGTGAGGACTACTCGAGCACAGGGCAACCAGAATCGCTTGACGGCTCCCAAGGGCGATGGGTCATAAAGCCAAGCCGATGATCATGACTCAGAAACTGGGAAGGACTCTGTGGGCCACGACAAGCGCTCGGTCACTGGCCTCCACAAACTGTCGAGAACCGTCAAACGCACCTTGCAGCCAATCTGGGTTCCGCATTCACTTAAAACATCCAGTAAACAACCGCATAAAAAAGGCGAAGTCGGCCAGGTCCACGACGCCGTCGCAGTTGAAATCTCCCAGATCTTTCCTGCACGGCGGACTCGATGCGAACTCGTACGCGCCCATATCGACGACTTCCGGGAACCCGACGCCGGTATTGGGTGTGTCCGGATCATCGACGATACGCGCGTGGTTGTCCAAGTCAGTCGGAAACACTAACGGTACGGACAAACTGTTGCCCGCGTCGATGCAAGGAGATCCTCCCATCAGGCGTGCATCGTCGTCTGCCGTGCCGAAGATGTTGTCGAGGCCATTGGCATCGACAAATTGTGGATCAGCGTCGATGTTGCCGCCACCGTCTAGCGCGCCGGGGGACAGACCGCCGCTCACGTCACTGTAACTGATCGTAGCAGCGCTAAACTGCGCGCTGTTGATCTCGTCTGGTAAATTGCCCCAGAAAATGCAGTTCATGACGGTCGGATTACTTTGATTATTGTACATCCCAACACCGACGTTGCCGGTGTTGCCGCTGAAAGTGCAGCCGGCCACCATCGGGCCGGAAAAGACGTTGCTCATCCCGGCGCCCAAATCAGCCGAATTGCCGAGAAAAGCGCAGTTTGTCACCCGCGGGCTGCTTTCGACGTTGTACATGGCGCCACCCGAGGATGATTTCCCCTGGGTGGATACGGCCACATTAGAACTGAAGGTGCAGTTGGACACCGTCGGGCTGGCGTTTTCGTTGTACATCCCGCCACCAATCTCGGCGCCATTGCCGCTGAAAATGCAATTGATGGCAGTCGGACTGCTGTTGACGATAAATATTCCTCCGCCGCAAGTAAAGACCTCAAACGGCGCGGGGCACGGGGCGCCCGAGCCGCCCGTGATGGTGAACCCTGACAGGACAGTGTCATGCTCCTCTCCGCTTGCGCATCGCACCACACTTTGGTTGCCCGACCCGGCGATCCTCGTATCGCTCGGATCGCCGCTCGCCGAACGCAGCGTGATGGCCTTGCCCAGAAAATCGATGGCCTCGAAGTAGGTCCCCGGCTGGCAGACAATCTCTTGGCCATCCAGTGCATCATCGATGGCCATCTGTATGGTGTCGTATGCGACGCTCGTTGAAATATTGATGATACCGAGGGGGCATCCGTCGCTATCGACGGGAACTGACTTTGTCCCGGGGCATAGGTCAACGCAATCGGCCACGAGATCTCCGTCGGAATCCGTGTCGGCCACGCCGCAGCCACAGACTGCCGGCTCCGTTTTTTTGCTGTCGTCGGGGCATTGATCGCAATCGTTCGGGAAGCCATCACCGTCGTCATCAGGACTGCCGTCATCCGGAAGTTCATACGCGCCCATGTCCACCGTCAAGTTCGATAGGCGCGGGTTGCCGTCGAGGTCAGTTGTAGTCCCGGCAGGAATCGCGGCGTTGTCACCCCTGTTAAAGCATGGGGACAAGCAGGATTGTAGACGAAGATCGTCATCCGGTGTGCCCACGATGTCATCCGCGCCATCAGCATCGACGAAGAGTGGATCGGCATTGACGTTTCCCGTGCCCTCAAAGCCGCCCTGGATGTTGCTGAAAGTCACCATAGGTACGCCGCCATTAGAGTTGGATAATTCGTTTGTCGCGTTTCCCCAGAGAATACAATTGGTTATCGTTGGGGAGCTGAAGTTGTTGAGCATAGCTCCGCCGCCGAAGGCTGCTGTGTTCCCGCTGAAAGTGCAATTGGTTGCGGTCAGAAAGCTGCCATTGTTATATATCGCCGCGCCAACCTCTGCGGAGTTGCCGCTGAATGCGCAATTGGTCAAGGTTGGGCTGCTGTTGAGGTTGAACATACCGCCGCCGCCGACAAGCAGAGGGTTCGTAGCCTGGTTTCCAACGAAACTACAGTCCGTCACTATCGGGTTGCTGTTGTCATCGTTGAACATTCCGCCACCGATGTCGGCTGTGTTGCCACTGAAAACGCAGTTGATCACCGTTGGGCTACTACCGTCATTGTACATGCCACCACCTCGGTCATCGGTATCGGGGAATCCCGCGCCGGTGGCGTTTCCGCCGGTGATGGTAAACCCCGATAGAACGGTGTCAGCGCCCTCGCCGTTCACACACTGAACGACATGGAAACTCCCGGTGCCGTCAATGATCGTGTCGGTCGGGTCACCGCTTGCCGACCGCACGGTGATGGCCTTGCCATCAAAATCGATGGCTTCCAAATAGGTCCCCGGCTGAACGACGACCTCATCGCCACCCACGGCGGCCTCAATGCCGGCCTGGATCAGGCAGAACGGATCGCCCAGGCTGCCTGTGCCTGGACAAGCATTGCCGCCATCGACGTGACGTGTCGTTTGGCCATGTGCCTGTGACATCGCCGAGATCATCACGATCACTAGAATCGACTTGTAAGCACGCATGCTTCCCACCTCAAAAGAGCCGCGCATACCTTCCGGACGGTATGCCTGACCGACCTCCGCCGATAGTCGCAGGATGGTCCGTGCCCGAACGAACAACGAACTATGGTACCCGTTTGCCCTTCTCGATTCAACGGATCCGGCGCGCGCCCCCGGCGCTACGAATGCAAACATCTACATTTGGCCCGAAAAACGCGTAAGTTCGACTCGGCGTAGGCATTCCAAAACTTCGTTGGAAAAAGACTCGTGCGACGAATCTCTCGTTTTGGTAAAGCTCGTAGCGCTGACTCACGAAATCAGGTTTTCACTGTAAAATACGCGGCTTACACACGCTTAGAATCCAGGCTCAGCGGGAAACAGGGAATCTCGACTCGCCATGAGTTCCTCACAGGTGTCGATGTCGGCAGGAATAGGTACGAGTATGATCGGATTCAGACCCGGGTCGTCCCACTGGTCCGGATTGTTGGGTGTGTTCAGGATACCGAGCGATGCACCGATCACCAGTTGCTCTGAATCGTCCACCACGGTGCCACGCAGGCTGCCGTCGGAGTAGAGCGTCATGTCGTTCCGGAAAATCTCGCGGCGAGCTAGATAGATCTCTCCCTCAATGAAGCCGAACAATGTCACGAAGACCGTGATGCCCGGCTTGCCATCGTTATCATCGTCGTTGATCAGTGGATCGTTGGGATTCATGGAGAGCGGCAAATCGGGATCTCCATCGATACCGATCAGCGTGGGTGTAGCGGGGCGCCGTATCTTCCATGCCCCGTTCTCTTCAATAACGCTGACGACAGCGCTTCGAGGTAGAATGGCTTGTGTGGCCTCATCAGGAAAAGTGGTGACAAAATCCTGATTGGCTTTCTGTTCGGCATGACAAAAGCGGTCGTACTCAACAAGCTCCCCGTTCTCGATGACGAAATCCGTAAAGCCATACGAAATGACAAATGTAGACAGAGGCCCATTGGGCGTCTCACCGTCGTAGGCGACCACATCGTAGTGGGCGTAATGCCCCGTCACGGCCTCCACGGCTTCTTCCTTGCTTGCGGGGGCTTCCCAATCCGGATCGTTACTCGGCGTTTCATACAGCGGGCTTTCCGGCCAGGGCTTCGGACCCGAACAACCAACCAGAAAAAGACAACCGGTGACCGCTACGGTAAGCGTCAATATGGGAGGTAACGACGTTAACATTTAAAATTCCCTTCCTGCGTAAAAAAATCCGTGGGCCTCAAGCGATTATAGCGCGGTCGGCCGTGTGGTCCATTTTGCCGTTGCGACATCAAATCGAATCCTCGTGTGCTCGTCGTGAGAGGGAGTATGGTCGATTCCCCAGTAACGCGCTGTCGACTTTGGGGCGCTTGATTCATGAGGCCCGACGATGGACCACGCAGGGGCCAGCCAATACTCGCCCCCACAAGACCCTGCACGAGCGGATGGGAAAAACCGCGTTGACGATATCGACAGGGCGGATTCTGATAAGACATGTCCAACGTCCCCGTCAGGATTCGAACCTGAAACCTTCGGCTCCGGAGGCCGACGCGCTATCCAATTGTGCCACGGGGACTGAAGAAGAACGAGTGTAGCGCTATGACGCGCCCTGTCAAGCACGCCGACGGAAGGCGCCACACCGTACGGAAAACCAACACCCTGTTCCCAGGATAGCCCTCGAACAGATCGTCAGGACAGCTATGGAAACCGGTCGGAGCAGATCGGTCGACGTCCCAATCGCTCACCGGCCGGAAACGAAATCACGCGGCGGCGAATGAGCGGCGCGGGCGCTACACGGCGTTCACGCAAATACCACTCGGGGAACATCGGCGCCGGCGTGCCACAGGCGTGTCGGCATTACGTGCATAACCCGCGCGATGCGATTGCCGGTCCAACCGTACACTCGAAGCGTCCGATGTTATGCACTTTTTCGGACGTCCGCTGACGAATTAATTGCATCGCTGTACGCCCTACCACTGCGATACACACGAAAATGGCACGTTTGCCACACGGCGTCGATCTCGTTTTTCTCGGACGTACGGTTCATCGCGTCCATAGCGCAATAGCCCCTAAGTGCGGCATCTATAGATTCTTGCCGATGGGATTGCAGCACGGCTATCGCGTGAGCCAAGTTTGTAGTTTCAAACACGAAGAGGGTTGGCGTATGTCCGACGAGTGCCACGGCGTCGTACTCATCGTCGAAGACGAAAGCGAATTGCGCTTCGTCCTCGGCGCCCATCTGCGCGCCGCGGGCTTTGACGTGCTCGACGCGGGTACGGCCAAAGATGGGCTGAACCTGGCCAGCCGGCGCCGGCCCGATCTGATCATCATGGACCTCGGCCTGCCCGGCATGGACGGCATCGAAGCCACCCGTGCGCTGCGCAACGATCCCAACACGAAGGACACGCCTGTGATCATCCTGACCGGGCGTTCGCGCGCGGAGGACGTCGTACGCGGCTTGGAGGCTGGCGCTCAGGAGTATTTGACGAAGCCCTTCGACCTCACCGAGTTGCTGGCCCGCGTGCGCACGGTCTTCCGCCTGTCACGGACACGGCAGGATCTCGATCGCCTCAACGCAGATCTGGAAGCGGAGGTCAGCGCCAAGACGAAGTGTCTTCAGCTTCTCTATGATTTCATGCGTGAGTTGAACCAGGCGACCACCCGCGACCGCATCCTCGATCTCGTCATCCAATGCGTCGAGAATGTGACGTCGGCCAAGAGAATCTCACTGCTGCTGCGCGCCGGCACCGGAGACACTCTGGTGTGCGAGCGGGCCGTGGGCATCGATCCCACCCTGGCAAGGACGATCGAAGTGACCACGGCGGAAGGCATCACCGGACAGGTGTTCCGTAGTGGCAAGACGCTTTCCGCACAGGCACTCGGCCGGAGTCGCAACGGACGCCCGGCCTACGAACGCGAGGCCTTCCTCAGCACTCCGCTCGTCGCCAAGTTGGAAACGTGCGACGGCGTGATGGGCGTATTGAACGTCACGGACAAGGGCGACGACACGCCGTTCTCCAACGAGGAAATCGAGTGCGTGCGATCCATCGCGGACGCTGCAGCGATTGCACTGGACAACATCACGCGCCACATGCAATTGCAGCACTCGGTACGCGTGCTGCTTCAGACGGTGGGGCATCTCGCAGAGTACCGCGACGAGGAAACCACGCAGCATATCAACCGCGTGGCGCGCATGGCGCGAATCCTCGCGTCGGAATTGGGGCAAGGCGGACCCTACCGCGACATCGTGACTCACGATTTCATCGAGTCGCTCGTACAAGCCGCACCGATGCACGACATCGGCAAGGTCGGGATTCCGGATGAAATCCTCACCAAGCCCGGCGCGCTCACCGACGAAGAATTCCAGATCATGAAGACGCATACGGAGATCGGGCGGCGCGTACTGTCACAGGCGTTCGACCCCACCCGGCCGAATCCGCTTCTCCAGATGTGCATCGATATCGCGTACTGCCATCACGAACGATATGACGGCCGGGGCTATCCCCGACGGATCAAGGGCGAGGAGATTCCTCTTGCCGCCCGCATCATCGCCCTGGTGGATGCCTACGACGCCATCACCAGTCGACGCTGCTACAAGGCCGCCAAGTCGCACGATCAGGCGGTGGAGATCATCCAAGGGGATTCAGGGGCGCACTTCGACCCCGTGATTGTAGACGCCTTCCTACGTTGCCGGCACGAGTTCGATGAAGTGCGCAACCGCTTCGGCGACGCCTTTGAAGACGCGGTACCGGCGCTGACGAGTTGATGCGGGAATC
>Ga0055452_10000028_pt1 | contig 28850 bp, 19 predicted proteins | sample China_Galinas_PW_6_FD_57735 | JGI IMG/M metagenome (GOLD analysis project Ga0055452, IMG submission 57735) | Wetland microbial communities from San Francisco Bay, California, USA, that impact long-term carbon sequestration - China_Galinas_PWC_D2 | ecosystem: Environmental > Aquatic > Marine >... | reverse complement strand
CGCGACGAACGTGAACCCGCCGGCAGCCGCCGCGAGCGTACCTGTGGCGATGGTCTCTTTATGCGTCTGACCAGGTTCGCGGAGGTGTACGTGGATGTCCATGAGCCCCGGGCAGACGATGCACCCTGCCGCGTCCAACACGTGTGCGTCGCGCGGCGCGTCGGCGGTGATCTGTCCGCCTACCACAGCGAGATCGGCCACGGCATCCACTCCCCTAAACGGATCGACCACCCGCCCGCCACGAATCAAAAGGGACTCAAATGTTTGCCGCTTCCATTCCATGCGATATCACCTCGAATCAGGTGCGTTGCCACCTCCCATCGGACCGCCGATGCCCGTCGGGCGAAGACATCTCTGCTGTTACACCGTCCAGCGCCATGCCAGACGGTCACTTTGCACGACCGGCTGCCTTTCGTAAAGTGATGAGACGGGCGAATCTCTATGCACGACAGCGCCGAATTTACGGATCGGACCGGGCGGTCTAACGAGGGGCCGCGCCTGGAAACCTGAAAAAGACGACGATTCTGGAACGTGTCGCAACGCGTCGCGGCGCGGTGACTGGTTTTTTGGGCATTTCAGTTACCACAGCATTTCGGTAGAATATGCAGATGATCCTCGATATTGTCCGGCGTATGCGTTCGGGCCGTCGCCGACACTTCGCCTCGGAGCCGAGCCAATGACGAATGGGTGCGTTTTCTCAAACTTCCACGAGCGCTTCTTCAGAAGGACTTGTTTCACGTTCATGGTGAGCACTCTTCTCGGTGCCCAGGGTCTGTACGCCGATCCCACGCAGAAAAGCGCTGCGGTCAATCACCGCTATTCCACGCTGGTCATCCGAAACGCCAGGGTCTGGAGCGCGGGGATGGCCGATCGTGTAGAGCAACAGAAGCTGCGTTCCATATTGATTGACGGTCAGAGAATCACCATGCTCTCCGATAACCAAGCGGCCCTTCGCGCGGTGGGACCGGATACGCAGGTCGTAGACGCAGGCGGTCGCAGGGTCATACCGGGCATTACGGACAGCCATACGCATATCATCAGCGGCGGCTTGCAGATGTCGCGTTTGGCGTTGCGCAATGTGCGCAATAAGGAGGATTTTGTGCATGCGATCGTCGAGGCGGCGAAAACCAAGAAACCGGGCGAGTGGTTGCTCGGCGGCCGCTGGAGCGTCGAAAGTTGGACGACGGCGGAATCACCCGACCGGAGTTGGATCGACCCCGCCACAGCCGACACGCCCGTGTTCCTGTCACGTATGGACGGACATCAGGCGCTGGCGAATTCCGCGGCGCTGAAGACCGCCGGAATCGACGCATCCGGGCCGCCGGATCCGACAGGCGGCGAGATCGTCCGTGATCCCCGGACGGGCGAGCCGACAGGAATCCTGAAGGAATCGGCCATGGGCCTCGTCAGCCAACATATTCCTGAGGCTACGACGGAGGCGCGCTATGAGGCGCTGCGCCGCGCCATGGCCCATGCCAATTCGCTCGGCGTCACATCGGTGCACGATATGAGCGACCCGGACGATCTCGAGACATTTCGCGTCGCCGACGCCGACGGCGCCATGACCGTCCGCGTCACGTCTTATTTGAGCGTGAGCGACTGGCCGACCTTCGCGGATCGCGTCGCCACCTACCCTCATCAGAGCGACATGTTTCGCCTTGTGGGCTTCAAGGGATACATGGACGGCTCGTTGGGCAGTCGCACGGCCTATATGCGAGAACGCTATAGCGACGCCACCAAAGAGACGATGTACCCGCGAGGGCAGCTTACCGCGATGGCGGAGTCGCCCGAAGCGTTCGGCGGTCTCGTGGAACTGGTGGATGGCAAGGGGTTGCAGATCGCCGTGCACGCCATCGGCGACGAGGCCAACCACCTTCTGCTGAACGCGTACGAGTCCGCCTTGCGGAAGAACGGCCGTCGAAACGCACGCCACCGAATTGAGCACGCACAACACCTTCTTCTCGAAGATATCCCGCGCTTCGCCAGGCTCGGCGTGGTGGCCTCCATGCAACCGTACCATAAGGCTGACGATGGACGCTACGCCGAGCGGGCACTGTGCGCGGAACGACTGAAGGGATCGTACGCTTTTCGCCGGCTTCTCGACGCGGGCGCGCTACTTTGCTTTGGGAGTGACTGGCCCGTTGTATCGTTAAACCCATTTGATGGAATCGCCTCCGCGGTGAATGCTACGACTTTGACAGGTGAGGTCTGGCTGCCGTCGCACTCGATCAGCCTGGAGGAGGCTCTCGATGCGTACACGCTCTCGCCCGCTCGGGCCGTCCTCCGCGATGATCAGTTGGGTACCATCCGGGAGGGTAAGCTGGCGGATCTGGTAATCCTCGAGGACGACCCGTTCGCGCTGCCCGCGACGCGACTCGCTGACACTCGTGTGGCGATGACGATTGTGGCAGGGCGCGTGGTCTATTCCAACATGAAATAGACACATGGCCCTGTCTGTCATTGCGCAAAACCGACCGTCAACAGGCCGACGTTGTACGCGGCGTGACAGCCTGCGGCGGGACCGTACCCGCGAAACCAGAACACCAGGGCAAGGTAGACTCCAGCGGCGCTACGAAAGGCGAAGCGAATCGGATCGAATGGTTCAGAGCCGATCGGGAGATGGTGATGGGCGGAGAAAAGTAGCGCCGATGCCGTAATCGCGGCCACCGCCACGCCGGACGAGGGCAGGCGAAAGATATCGACGCCCACGAGCATAATGATGGATATCAAGGCCAGCCGGAACACGAGTTCCTCATAGATGCCGGCGCCGACGCCGTAGGCCAGTTCACTGAACGCGCCGGTCGCGCAGTCCACCGTGGCAGACAACGGCACGGCCCAGTTCAGTGCAAAGAGAGGAATCGAGAGAATGGCCGCCTCGACGTACATGGCGGCCGAAGCCTTCCAGTGAATACGCCACGGCTCGCCCGACGCGGCATGTGTGGCGAGAAGGATCACGACAACGGCCAGGCCCGGCGTGAGCCTCCCCACCGGGCCGAAGAGCTCGAAAAAATCGTGGAGCATGTTAAAGGCGATCACCCGGTCCGGGCAACGTAGCGACGCGACCTCGTAGAATATGAGGAGGGGGAGGAGGAAAATCAGCGCATCGAGCGGACGTGCCAGGATGCCGCGTTTTTGTGCCGTAGCGGTTCTTTTGTTCTGATCGGTCATGCGGCGCATAAAATGACGACTATCGCGGCAAATGCAAGACTGTGAAAAAGGGCGAAATGAAATCGGTACGAGACGGGACAACCGGCGACACGATTCGTGCGATCTACCCGCGGCTGCTGCGCGCGTGGGGGCCGCAGGGATGGTGGCCCGCGGACACCGCCACCGAGATGGTCGTCGGCGCGATACTGACTCAGAACACGGCTTGGCCCAACGTGGAGAGGGCTGTGAAGAACCTCGCCGAAGCCAATAGGCTGACGTGGTCCCGGCTGCGCGAGATATCACAAGCAGATCTTGCTGAACTGATACGTCCGTCCGGCACATTTCGCGTGAAAGCCCTCCGTCTGAAGGCGTTTGTTCGTTTTCTTTGGCGATTCCACGCCGGAGACCTCGACAACATGTTGTGCGGCAACCTCGAGGAGGTTCGCAAGCGACTGCTATCGATCCACGGCATCGGACCGGAGACGGCTGACGCCATCATCCTGTATGCCGGGTACCGGCCCACCTTTGTGGTCGACGCCTACACCAGGCGAGTCCTCAGGCGTCACTATGCCATCGACCATCGGGCGTCCTATGAATCCGTCCGGGCGCTGTTGCAGCAGTCCATCCGGGCCGATGTCGGGGTGTACCAGGAGTATCACGCGCTGCTGGTGGAACTGGCGAAGCGTCATTGCCGCGTGAAGGCTTCTTGCGACGGCTGCCCGTTGGAAGATCTTCCGCATGACAACGCGCTGTAGTATCCAGCCAAGACCACGTGCGCGGCGATCTACCGCGTGAGGATTCTTTCCAACTCCGAAGGATGTGAAATCACGTGCGACGGCGCGGCCCCTTCGAGTAAACCACGTTCACAGAATCCCCAGGTCACGGCGACCGAGGCCATCCCCGCGTTTCGTGCGGTCTCCACATCGACCGCCGAGTCGCCCACAAAGACCACTTCGTCCGGTGCCAACTGCATGTCGTCACACAGCCGCAAGGCTCCGGTCGGGTCGGGCTTCTTGGGCAATCCGTCTTTCGCGCCTTGTATCGTCACAAAACGCCAACGCGATAACAGTGCGGCGCAGATGGGCGCCGTAAACTCGTGTGGCTTGTTCGACAGTACGGCCATGGAAACGCCTGCTTGCGCGACGCGATCGAGCATAGTCGCCACGCCGTCATAGCGTCGGCTCGTGTCGAGCATCCTTGCGCGGTAGAAGGGGTCATAGCGATCCACAAATCCGGCAATCCGCTGCGCATCTTCGACGCCACTGGCGCGTTGGAGCAACAAGTGCAGCCCTTCACCGATCATGCCGCGGATCGTATCGCATGATTGCGGGGGCAGATGTTCGTGCAATAGGAGTTCGTTGACGGACGATACGATGTCATCGAGCGTGTCGATTAGGGTTCCGTCCAAATCGAAAATCACGCCGCGTCGCGTACCACCAGCCGGTGCCGCCATGTCATCGTCCTTCCGCCCGTGATCTTGGAAACCGCCCCCCTCCGGACCACCCTCTTAGCCGCGCCGGGTATCGGAGACCCGACGCCGCATCAGCCGCCATCGGATCTGTGTGAAAAACCGAATCGAGGCAACACCACATTAGCCGCAATACGCAGGGGAGTCGAACGGCGCGGCAGGTTGGAACGCGATGGAACGACGATTTGATACTCAATCGGGAATTCAGGGGCAGCCTGCGGCGAACGGCGCAGGCTACGCACACACCGCGGTGGTCGTGGTCGTCGCGCCGCGAGAGAAACGCTGATCCCGTACGACGACGGACTCCAGGGCATCCACCACGGTGGGCGCAAACTGCGTGCCGGAACAGCGCTGCACTTCGCGGATTGCGGCATCGACGGGACCTGCTTTCCGATAGGGTCGATCGGAGGTTAGCGCATCGAACGTGTCGACTACCGAAATCAGCGCCGAAGCCAACGGAATGGCCTCACCAGAGAGACCGGCTGGATATCCCAGACCGTCGTAACGCTCGTGATGGTGCAGGATGGCTTCTGCCACGCGCTCGAGCCCGGCCACATGTTTGACGATTCTCGCACCGATTTTCACGTGCGATTGGATGATCGCGTACTCATCGGGTGTGAGGCCCTCCGGCTTGGAGAGAATCGCATCCGGGATTCCAATCTTGCCGATATCGTGCAGCAACGCGGCCAGTTCGATTTGCCGTAGCACGACAGCGTCGTCGATCCCCATTTCTCGCGCCGTGGTCACGCACAGGCGCGCCACGCGCCCGGCATGATCATGGGTGTATTGATCCCTCGCATCGACCGCGGAGGCCAGCGCGTGAATGGTACACATCATCTGCTTGTGGGCCGCCTCGTGCAGCCGACAGTTGAGCAGCGCCGAGGCGCCCATGGCCGATAGCCCTTCCAGGATCTTGCGGTCACGCGACGTGAAATCCGGATCTCCTTCCCGTTCGGTGACCGTCAACACACCGAGCGCCTGACCGTGCGCCGTCAGCGGCACTCGGACGACAGCAAAGGACTCTGACTCATACGCGCCGCGCGACATCGATTCGAGATCCGGTCGTTCGCCGATGTTGTTGATGACCAGCAGATCGGCTTGTCCGAGCGCAGCTCCTGCGATCGAATCGGCCACAGGAATCACCAAGTTGTGCACTTCAGGCGGCAGGCCGCGCGACGCCAGCACGCGATACGAGCGACCGTCCTCGTCCAGAATCATCAGCGAGACACGTCGACAGCCGAGCGACTTTGAGGCTTCTGCAACGATGGCGTCGCCGATCTCGCGCGGATCCACCTTGAGGGAAACCATCGGCAGAAGTGTGTAGAGCATATCCAACTCTTGGTAGCTCGTGATGAGTTGCTCCACCAGATCGCCCACCGCAATCTCGCGATCAAGGAAGTGCTCCAAGATCGCGCCGATCGGTGCCGCCACGCGAGCGGCCCGGGCGGAGTCCGCCGTCAAATGGCCGTACGCGTCGCCCCGGTTCTTGATCTCCACGACATGCGCCTCTGAATTCGTCGAATTCGACGGCGCCGTCTCGTGGTCGCCAGGCGGCTCTAGCGCAAGTTCCTCGTTCGCCAAGCCAGCGACCTGTTGCAGCGCATCGTGCACCGGCCCCGAGCGAACGTATTCATGAATGATGCCAGGGGCTTTCAGGCGGATTCCGGCTGAGGGCATGCGCCGATCTCCAATGTGGACGCGACCAGTTTTCGCAGTTCCTGGGGCTGGAACGGCTTGGCCATCACCGTCGTGCCCCATACTTCCTGTGCCATATTGGCGTCGCTTGCCTGCCCCTTGGCCGTCAGGATGATAATCGGAAGGTCCCGCGTCGTGGGATCGGCTCTCAGGGTAGACACGACCTCCAGCCCGCTCATCCCCGGCATCATGATATCCACGATCAGCAAGTCCGGTCGTTGGGCGGAGATCGCCCGCAGCCCCTCCTCGCCGGAGTAGGTCACCACAATCTCGCGTTCGGCTGAGCGGAGAAGATAGCGCAACCCTTCGACAATATGGGGCTCGTCGTCGCAAACCACGATGCGTTTCATCAGCTCTTCTCCGTCACTGCACGACTCCGCTCTTTTCGAATGACGTCCACCACGTCTTCCTCGCGGCCATAGGTATACGGCACCACCACAGCACCAAATCTCTCACCGAGATCGGTATCGACCCCGTGCTGCGGTGTCGAAAGGACAACCAGCGCCGTATCTTCGCTGAGTTTCCTCATCATATTGATCAATCCCACGCGATCGTCCGCCACCGTTTCGCCTGATACGACATTCACGTCAGCACCGTACTTGTGAGCCAGAACCGACGCCTCCCCAATACTACCTGCCACCATGACCGCATGACCGGCTTCCACCAGCATGCGACTCAATCGCTCCGTGTCGATCTCATGATTCTGCACAATCACGACTCTCCCGGCGGCAGCGCGGCGACGCAGCACGACGTGTACGGCTTCCACCAACTCCTGCCGGGAGACCGGGCGTCGTAGAAATACATCGACGCCGCGCCGACCGTACCCCTCCGCATCGCCCTCGTAACTGTGGATAATGGTACGAAACGACCGGTGAGAGAGGCCGTTGAGGGCATCGAGGAGATCCACGGCGTGCATGTCCGGTACGAGTATGTCCGTCACGACCACGTCAACATCACCCTGCTCGAGATGTTGTAGGAGGCGCTGGCCGGTGTGGGCGGCGCGGACATCGAAACCGTTGGCCCTGAGGGTATGAACAACGGTAGCCAGAAGCTCCGGGTCGGAGTCGCAGGCGATGATTTTGCAGGTGGCGTGCAGCGCAGTCTCGGCAGGACTTGACGGTATGAGAAGCGGTTCGCCCTCGAGCGGCAGGGCCACAAAGAAAGCAGTGCCCTCACCGACCTTGCTGTCCACCCAGACCGTGCCACCGTGGCTTTCCACAATTCGTGCCACGATATAGAGCCCCAAGCCGACACCCGCCACCTCACTGACATCGGGGTCCATGACCTGCGAGAAACGATCGAAAATATGGTCCCATTTGTCTCGTGGAATACCGGGTCCGTTATCGTGAACGGAAATGAGCAGTTCCTTATCCCGCTGATGCGCAGCAATTTGCACAGCGCCTCCGGCCGGCGTGTATTTGAGGGCGTTCGCCACCAGGTTGTTGATTACTTGCGAAATCCTGTCGGCATCCGCCATGACGGTGGGAAGCGTTTCCGGACAGTCGATCGATAGCGTCATCGACTTGTTGTCGGCGAGCGGTTCAAATACCGGCACACAGCCGGCAATGGTCGGTGCCAGATCACATGGCGTAAGCTCGATGCGGATGGCGTCCGATTCGAGACGCTGCACTTCCAGGATGTCCTCGACCAATCGGGCGAGACGGTGACATTCCTCGTTGATGATACCGAGAAAGCCCTTCTGCTCGTCAGCGCTGAATTCCGAACCGCCGTCCATCAACATATTCGTGTACATGAGGATAGACGTCAGAGGCGTCCGCAAATCGTGAGACACGATGGAGAGGATGTTGTTCTTGATCTGGCCCAACTCCTCCAGTTTCTGGCGTTGCATGCGTTCGCCGTACTCGCGCTGCTTCCAGCGAGTCCACAGATCATTGAACGCACGTCCGATGGTGGCCAGCTCGGCGCAGGGGGCTTCGATCACGCGGCAGGAATCAAGTTTTCCGGCGGCCATGCCACGGATGGCCATGTGTAGCTCGTTCAAGAATATCGCGTCGTTACGGGCAATCCACCAGCCGCAGAACGTGCCGGTGATCAGGGCGGCCGCGATGGCCACGATTCCCGATGCCTCTTCGCTAAGTCCCGGCACGAAACCCTGTGCCATCAGGAACGAAAAGGCGATCGCCGTGCTGACCGCAATCACCGTGGCGTAGATACATTTCGTCTGCAACGAAACGAGTCGGCCCGACACGCGAATCGGGAGCGACTCTTCGTCGATGGGCTCCACATGTCGCATCGGCGGTGGTTCATGCGAGTCGGTCGGCGTTGGCTGATCGAATGCAATACCGATCAGATGGCCGCGCATGCCGACGGAGCAATGACAAACGCGTCCCTTGAGCCATGTCGTTTCGGAATCCTCGAAACAGTCACGGACCCAGACCGTGGAGGCGATCGGGAGTTTTTGTTTCGACCAAAACCCGACGCCGCCACCCGACACATCGTGGACGTTGACATGCCACGAGGCATTGGCACGGGTGGGATCCGTCGTCGCTTCCACGCGTACGCCAATACGATAGCGCGTCCATTCCCTCTTGCCGGCGTATGTGTCGGGCTCGCCAACCTCGCGCGCGTGTCCGATGAGCGCCGCTGGTTCGAATTCCAAATCTGCATTCACGCGACTGCATCCTCCATCCACGACTCCATGATTCTGGGCAAGTGGACACTGCTGGCGAGGAATGCCGTGCTGCGTGGCATACGCTCAGCCATCGATTTATGTCGGCTGCTATGCCCCTGGCGCTGTGTTCAGATGTGGCCCTTGCGGCCGTCGCGGCCCACGCTATGGCTTGCCGATAAGACTCGACCATTGGAGTGCAGTGGAAAATCATTATGGGGTAGAATATTCGAGGGAGGGAGATAGTCGTCTCGGCGACGCGCGCCGGCTGCGCGATTCTCGGACGAAAGTACGGACCGCGCGACAGAACGTGAAGTAGAAACGGGCACAGACCGCGCCCTGAACAGGCAAGCATCGAGCAAACCGAGCCAATGCACACTTCAGGCGCTTCAAGATATCCCGGAGGTTCCGCTCCGCGTTTACACAACCGTGGGTGCCTGACAAGAGTCTGTGGGCACCTCGGCCACGCGCAGGACGGCCTCCACCACGGTTCGAATCTGCGTCTCAGCAAGGTAGGGGCAAATCGGGAGCGACAGAATCTGATCGGCATAGCCGGACGCGTAAGGCAGCGGCTTGGGCACGACGCACACCCCTTTGAACGCCGGCTGGCGCTGCAGAGGAACCGGGTAGTGAATCCCGGCGCCGATACCCTGCTCATGCAATGCGCTCAACACGCGTTCTCGGTTGCCGACACGAATGACATACAGGTGGTACACGTGCGTGCCGTTGTCTTCACGCGCCACCGGCGTAGGAAAACCACTCGACTGAAACAGCTCGTTGTACAGAGCGGCACGCTCGCGGCGCCGACGATTCCAACTGTCCAAGTGCGGCAGTTTCACACCCAGCACGGCGGCCTGCACGGTATCGAGCCTGGAATTGAATCCGCACATGGTGTGTTCGTACTTTTGCAACGAGCCGTAGTTCCGCGCCGCGCGCAGCCAGGATGCCAGTCTCTCATCGCTGGTGACCACGGCGCCGCCGTCACCCATGGCGCCAAAGTTCTTGCCGGGATAGAAGCTGAACGCCGCGGCATCGGCCAGACCGCCGCACGGACGGCCCTTGTAATCAGCGCCATGTGCCTGGGCGGCGTCCTCGATTACCACGAGGTCGTGCTCGCGGGCGATCGCCTGAATGACGTCCATGTCCGCAGGTTGGCCGTAAAGATGAACGGGAAGAATCGCTTTGGTGCGCGGCGTGATGGCCGCGGTCAGACGCGATGGATCGAGCGCGTACGTCTCCGGATCATGATCGACGAGCACGGGCGTAGCGCCGGCGTGAACGATGGCCAGCGCGGTGGCTGCAAACGTGTTCGCCTGTGTGATCACTTCGTCACCCGGCCCTACACCCAGACCGCGCAACGCCAGGGTCAGCGCATCGAGTCCGCTCGCCACACCGATACAATGCGCCGCGCCACAATACGCGGCGAACGCCTCTTCGAATTCCGCGACCGGCGGACCCAGGCAGAACGCATTGGTGTCGATCACGCCGGCGATCGCCTTGTCGACGTCGGCGCGAATGTCATCATGCATGGCCTTGAGGTTGACGAGAGGTATGGATGACACGGAATGTCCTTTCAGTTTCGGATACCGAATCCCAAAAGAAAAACGGGACGAAGGATGCTCCACCAGCCGACGATGGGCTTCATTTTCGTGTAGCTCTGCGACTTGGGCGGGTAGGTCTTGGTACACGGAACCTCTCGGTACCGATACCCCAGCGTGAGCACTTTCCAGAGAAGATAGACTTCGAGACCGTAGGCGTTGAGCCACGTTTGATCGAGGTTGATACGGGCGTCGTCGATGAGGTCCAACTTGAACGCACGGAACCCGTTCGTGCTTTCGGTTATCGTCCGGCGCGCCAACAGGCCCATCAAGTACGGATGAAGCCGCGTCGCCACGCGCCGGTAGAAGGGCATGTCGCCGCCGCTACGACCACCTTCCATATATCGCGAACCCATGACGAAGTCGAAATCCTCATCACAGATCGGATCGAGCAGACGCGGCACCTCGCTCGGATCGTCCTTGTTATTGCCGGCCATGATCACGGCGATGTCGAATTCGTTCTCACGTGCGTAGCTAATGCCGGCGCGAATGGCCGCCCCCACCCCGCTACGCTCGGTCAACGTCAGCACATCGGCGCCTGCGGCGCGTGCGACCTGGGCGGTGCGATCCGTGGAAGCATCATCGACGACAAGAAGAAGATCGGTCACGTGGAAGTCGGTGCGTTCCGCCACACGTCTAATGCGCACTTCCTCGTTGTGGGAGGGAACGATGGTGATGATGCGTTTCGACTTGTACATGCTGGCACCAAAGTTCCCACCTTCGGCCGCCAAGCCGAGTGAGTGGTGGTATGCTCCGCGGACGACTCACACGCGCTACTGTATCGCGGGCATCGGGGGCGCAACCGGTTGCGGGCTTACACGACCGGGTAGTACATCTGAAACAGGCATTGAGGCTACCGTGCAAACCTCATCGGGTACCGTGTCGACGCGGCACATGACGCCGCCCTGTTGCATCGATCGTTTGGCGGCCTCGAGTACCCTGGCGACGTTGTGAGCGAAGCGCACGTCGGAAATGCTCTGCTTTCCATCGAGCACCCAATCAAGAAAGGCCTCTGCCTGATTTCTCAGCGGCTCGCGCGAGCGAACGGCCGGCAGGTGGACATCGGCGTTACGCAGCGCGCAATGAAACGCGCCGAAGGAGTCGTAGTACGGCGGTTCATCGAGGCCTTTGTCGAATACGCGCAGGGTATCCGTGGGATCGATATCGTCCCAGTGTGCCATCTTTTTCTCACCGATGACCGTCATCGTCCGCACCTTACGCGGGTTGAGCCAACTGACGTGCAGGTGCCCCAAGGAACCGTCCGGATACTTCATGGTCGCAAAACAAACGTCCTCGATCGAGTCCTGCGCGATGCACCGCCCTGAGGCCGACACCTCGATCGGCGTCATACCCAACAGGAAATTGAAGATGGATATGTCGTGTGTGCCCAGATCGTAGAGGGCATTGACATCCCCGCGCACCGGACCGAGGTTCGTCCGCGCCGCATCCAGATAGTGAATTCGTCCCAATTCACCGGTCTGGATAGTCTCGTGTAACCGGTTGATCGCGTCGTTGTACAGGAACACATGCCCCACCATCAACACGCGCTCGACTTTCTCCGCTAGGATTCCCAACTCCACCGCCTCGCGGCTGTCCACGCAGAGTGGTTTCTCGACGAGAAGGTGCTTGCCGGCTTGCAGTGCCTGTCTGGCGATGTCCACATGCGTGGCGGTCGGTGTCGCGATGACGACGGCGTCAATGCGGTCGTCCGCGAGAATGTCCCGGTAGTCGACCGTGGTCGCCACGGCGGGAAACCGACCTCGAACGGCCGTCAGCCTGGTTTCCGACGGATCGGCGCACATCAGGACTTCCGACCGCTCCAACTCACTGAATACCCGAACGTGATTCGGTCCCCAGTGTCCGCACCCAATTACCCCCAAGGCCAGTTTTTGCGGCTCGATTTGCATGGTCGTATCACTCCACGTCGAACCATAGGCTCGATCGCGTGTAATATCGGAACCCGGAGGGCGGCAATTGACTTACCGGACAGAAAGGAACTTGAAGGGCTCGCGGCCCGAGGTGTTTTCACATTGCGGGGGGCACCGCGTACTTCGCCACCGCGATATCAGCTACCTACGGGGTCGGAGGGGAATTGGGCGGGCGGGCCTTCGCCGGGCTTGCCGTTTAGGAACTCGAAGAACTTGCCGGTCGCGGCACAGAGTTCGGCCACATTCGCCCCTATCAGGAACGTGAGATTCGATATAGCGTCCTCCTGCCCGAACACGGTTTGCCGCCTGGAAAGAAGGTCATCGATATTGAGTTGTCCAGCCCGATAGGTCGTGATGCCGGTTTCGAAGTCGCGCACGTACCGTGACAGATTGCCCATGAGTTCTTCCCGGCTCTCTCCAATGGTATCGAGGCGTACCATGGGCTCCAGCGTATCGACGAAGATGGCGTTCTCACGCGCCGCGATGGCCTGGCTGAAGCGGTGGATGTTGGCCCGTGCCTGGCGCGTCAGGCTGTCCGTCACGCGGCGATCAACGGCGCTGACGTCGACGCCGGCAGATACGGACCAGTCCGAATCGCCTTCATCGCTACCGCGCCCCTCGAGCGCGGAAGAGGCATTCAAGAGGAGTGCCACGTCCCAGGTTCCGCGCCGCGCCAGGTCCAACTGAACATCAGCGTTCTCCATGGCGTTTTTGAGTGTGGCGATTTCAGGGTCGGTTTCGATACTCGCGCGGAGTACCTCAGCGTGCGTCATGCCTTCGAACGGATTGAACGGTTCCTCCGAGAGCGTCACCTTCGTGCTGAAGGACATGCCGATGGCGGCCTTGAGGCGCGCGAGTTGGATGTCGTACCATCCGGCCGCAATGCGCAGGTCGGCATTGACGCGGGCAATTTCCGCATCGAGGCGGCCTCGATCGGTTGTCAGATCGCGGCCCTGCAACTCGTCCATGAGGTCGGCGAGACGCTGCAAATCGGCCGCCCATTGCTCGTGAAACTCCACCCGCCTGCTGAGATGAGCTACATCGTGGAAACGGAACAGCGCGTTCTGCAGCCGACTGCGTACTTCCTGAATGTAGGCGAGCTGGGTGTCGTTCAGCTCGTTTTGACGAAATATGTCCTCGCTGGCGCGTTCCAGTTTCCGCCGTGACGCCCACAGGGGATAACGGAGGTTGGCTGACACATACGGCCGATTGCCGATATCATCGTCATCTTCGACCGTTTCATAGCCCAGCCCAAGATCCAGTTCGGTCGTATCGAAGAATTGCTTTTCTACCGATAGCTCCACCGCGTGTTCGCGGTGACGCGCCACCGATCGCGCCGGCTCGGTATCCTCGTTTGTATCGCGGAATTCGTCGAAGGTGTTGGATACCCGCATTCGCGGGGTCAACGAATCGCGCGACACGAAGAAGAAGTCGTACCTCGCCTCTTCCGACTTAAACCGCTGAAAACTCGATTTGATGTCCGGCTGCTGGTCGAACGCCATGTGCGTGACCACCAGAGGTGTGAGTAATATATGTTCGCCGTTTTCGGGTCGGAAAAGTCGTTCAGGGTCGGGTGTCACCTCGGCCGACGCGGGGATCGGCAGATCGACCCGGCTCTGCAACTGCGCAGACGGCATGGTGCTGCTGCAAGCCGACACGGTCACCATGCACCAGGCAAAAAAAACGCGAGCCCCGGCACGACGCACTCGCTCCACGCCAAGCCTATGATACGACTCCGAACAACAATGCACGCTAAGAAACATCGATACTCATTCGCTTCCACGCTTGCGGGTCGCGGACTCTAAGTTGGTTTGACATCGGATTCAACCGGCCGCGCTTTGCGACTCCCTGACGGTCCCTTGACACTATCGGCGGAGTATCGAGTTGCCCCGAAGGGGCGAAGGAATGTAGCCACGGGTGGAGCTCGCGGACAGCGAGCGGAACCCGTGGGACCCGAGCCCACTCTCCCTATTTCGCCCCGGCGGGGCGAAGGTATCTTGCCTGGAACCAGATTAGGGAGTCCATGAAGCCCGTGCGATTCCTCCTCCGCCCCTCCGGGGCGGTCCTGTTCGACCTCGACGCACTCCACGGGTTGCGCCGAAGTCCGCCGCGAGGCGGACTTCGCTTCACCCGTGGCTACAACCCGCGACCCCTCCGGTGTCGATAATGGCTGCCGATTCCGTCGGTGCCCCCTCCTGGACTCTCATGTCCACTCGAATCACTAGTTTGCCGCAGGGTGCGGGCGCTCGCCCACTCGACAGAATCGCCGTTATCGGTCATCCATGCCGTCAACTCAAGCGACGCGACGAACGATAACACACCTTCTTACGAGCGCAAACTCCAAGACAAGCCGCGTTTGCCCACCGCCGATAACTCCGGCAGAGATACGTCGCGCCCGTGCCGCGAGTCAAATAGGTGCCAATCGCAGTTGAATTTCCAAGGAACTCGGTCATCGACACCGCAAGCCTGACAACGCCACCTGTCGCGACGATCGAATCGCCGTTCGACCCTGTGCTGGAGCCGGTCCCTGGCCGCCAGGCGGATCGGCCCCAGTCTCAGGCCGTCGAATGGGTCGAACGTTGGCAGCAATCCGTCGCGAGCTTCTACGATCGCGAAGCCGCCAACGGCCCCACAAAGCTGCGATACTATCGGCGGCGGATTCAGAAGCGCCTCGCCACCATGGTGGAGCCGGGATCACGCGTGCTGGAAATCGGCTGTGGTGACGGCGCTTTACTGGCATCCCTGCAACCCGCCTGTGGCGTCGGTGTGGATCTGAGCAGAAATGTGATCGAGCGCGCTCGTGCGGACCACCCGAGCTTGCGATTCGTCTGCATACCCGGCGAACAGGTCGGCCGGCTGAACGACAAGTTTGATTACGTGGTCATTTCGCAAACGCTGGATGAAGTCTACGACTTGCAAGCGATGTTCCGTGCCGTGCAATCCGCTTGTCACCCGCGCACCCGGCTGATCATCGTACACTACAGCCGGCTGTGGCAGCCGGCCATCCGGCTGATGGAGTGGCTACACGTCAAACGACGCACGCCTGCGCGGAATTGGTTGCCGACGGACGAGATCGTACACCTCTTGCGGCTCTCCGGATTCGAAACGGTACGGGCGGCCGGCATGACCATCGCTCCGCTGCCGGTGCCGTTGCTCTCCGAAGGTCTCAACCGCTATGTGGGTAATCTTCCGCTCGTCGATGCCCTGTCGCTCAATAACATCATCGTAGCCCGGCCTGTCGATCCCGAAATCCTGGAACCGTCCAAGCCGCAGAGCGTTACCATCGTCGTGCCCGCGCGAAACGAAGCTGGACACATTCGACCCCTACTGGAAAGGCTGCCTCAGCTCGCGCCCCGGCAGGAGGTCATATTCGTCGAAGGCGGAAGCCGGGATGACACGTGGGAAGAGATTCAGAAAGTCGTAGCGGCGTATCACGGCCCGCTTGAGATCAAATCAATGCGCCAGGAGGGTCGCGGCAAGGGCGATGCCGTACGCAAGGGCTTCGCCGCCGCGACCGGCGACGTGCTCATGATCCTCGATGCCGATATCAGCGTCCCACCGGAGGAACTGCCTGCTTTCTATGACGCCATCGCCTCGGGCAAGGGCGAATTCATCAACGGCTCGCGCATGGTCTATTTGATGGATCGCCGCGCAATGCGCTTTCTCAATCTGCTGGGCAACAAGGCCTTCGGCTGGATGTTCACATATTTGTTATCGCAACGGTTCCGCGACACGCTATGCGGCACCAAGGTGCTGACGCGGCGCGATTACGAACGCATCGCCGAAAACCGCAAATACTTCGGCGACTTCGACCCGTTCGGCGATTTCGACCTGCTCTTCGGCGCGGCCCGCCTGAACCTGAAAATAACAGACGTCCCCGTCCATTACAAAGCCCGCGTCTATGGCGACACCAACATCTCGCGTTTTCGACACGGCCTGGTCCTGCTGCGAATGTGTCTGTTTGCGGCGCGGAAGATCAAGTTCATCTAAAGCCCATGCGCAACGTATGCAGCGGCTGCCCCCCCCCGTTGAGGCCGTTCTTTGTTCAATTCATGGGTACACCAGTCCTAGTGTCGGACGCACACTCTAATAGCCACATCCATGCCGGCTGTAGGCACTGTAGTCTACACTCACAAGTCTAGACTTCGCAGTCCAGTTGCCGTGATTCCTCCAACTGGTCAAGAAGGCGTTTCAAGTCCTTGTGATATTCGGGCATTCTTATATTCGTGTGTGACAGTGAGACGCTAGGCCGAATCGTCGGCCTCGCAATCGCGTGTATGTCACCAAGGTCCCAGAGAACCGCTCGGAGGAGGGGCGTTTGTGTCAGCGCGGGCAAGAGTGATAAGGTAGGCGGTTGATGACGCCCTCGATTCGACCTGCACCCTCTCTTCGACCGATGAGTACGTAACACCAGATTCCTGTTGCTGTCACGTATTTGAAACCGCTGATTGTTCCAGCGGTCGGGACACGTAGATCTCCATTGGGAGGCCGGGAACAGCGTTTTCCCTTGTTTTCTGTGGCGTCGGCCAAGATGACTTTGCATGCTCGTGTTATGGAATTCATACTGAAAATATTCCTGCCCTTCTGTGCCTTTACTTCACTTGTCTTACTGATGGCGGGCCGTGAACCAAACGACTTGGCTGCCCAAGTACATTTCCGGTGTTCCATTCTTGGATGGAGAAGGAGCCGAGAAGGACGCTGCCCCATCAACGGCCATCAATAGAATTTGACAGTGACTCCCAATTCACTTATTGAATTGTCGACCGGCCCATGCGTCTATCGTCTGTAATGCGTGAAAGATGGGTGCCCGACACCCGTCTGTTGATGGTTCCTACGCTTTTCCTTAAGGAGTTCCTACCATGATGGGACGACGAAATTCTTGTAGCCTGTTTAGGTTGAGTGCCTTTGTGCTATTCGGAGTTTGTCCAGCCTTCGGCAATGTAGTCTATGTGGATAAGAACGCCACCGGTGCTAACAACGGGACGAGCTGGGCTAACGCCTACACCGATTTGCAGGACGGCCTCGCCGACTGCGCCAATGGCGTCCAGGTCTACGTGGCCGAGGGAACTTACACGCCTGACGATTGCGACCCGACTTGCGATCGTTCGGCAAGTTTCGTCCTCGATGACGTCACCTGCGATCTGGCTGGCGGATTCGCGACAGGTGGCGGTGCTTGGGACCCGGATACGTACGTCACCATTCTGAGCGGCGACAATGCCGGAAACGACCCCACCGTCACCGACAACGCCTATCACGTGCTCTACGTGGATTCAAACATCACCAACAGCTCGGGTATCACGGGGTTCACGATCACCGGCGGCGTTGCCGACACAGGCAGCGACGTTCACGCCGCCGGCGCCGACATTAGAGGAGGCCCCGAGATCAAGTATATGAAATTCGATGGAAACTACGCCACATACAACGGCGCGGGAATCAGCTCTTCCGGGGACGCCTACATCCATCACTGCGTGTTCACCGACAATACAAGCGGCGTCGGAGGAGTCGGCGGTGGTGCTATGATAGGCGGCGAGACCAAGGTGGAAAACTGCCTGTTCGCGAACAACGGAGGCGGCGTAGCCGCTGGGGGCATCGGCATCGCCAACGGCACGGGCGACGGACCGACGATCGAGAATTGTACGATCGTAGACAATTTCTTGGGCGCGTATCCCGTTGGCGGAGGTGGAATATGGATCACCAGCACCGCTGGTGCGACGACGATCCATAATACCATTGTATGGGGCAACGATAGTTCGGATCTCAGCGGCACCCTGACTTCGCTGACGATCACGCATAGCGACATCGACGGCGGCTGCTCGGTGTGCGGCGATGCCGGTGACTACAACATCGATGCCGATCCCGGATTCGCATCAGGTGATTGTAGCAGCTACCACATCACCGACGACTCCCCTTGCAATGATGCCGGAGAGGAAAGCTGCCCCTTCGGTGACGACGACCTTTGCTACGATCACCCCCGGTGTTTGGGAGAGTATGTCGACATCGGGGCCCACGAGAGCGGCTGCCTCAGCAACGATGATTGCGACGGCGATCCCGATGGAGAGTACTGCAATACGTCGACCGATCGATGCGTGGAATGCCTGGTCGCTGCAGATTGTCCGATGCACAAGGGATGCGGCAAATTCTGCGCCTTCAACACATGTCATTATACTTGCGCACAGTAATCGACATTCGTCCCGCTCTCGGCCCGCCTAGACAATCCCGGGCGGTGAGCGGAATAATTCTCCCCCGCATGGGCCCTCGAAGCCTCGTCGAATTCTCTCGGCGGGGCTTTCTGGTTTCTGCAGTCGGCGGTAAGCGAGGTATTATCGCCTTGACTGGAGATCGGCGATGCCATCCGCCACGTCACGCTGCACGTTCAAGCGCGAGTTCCCTGGATCGCACCAAGCGATGCGACATGGATTTTCTATCGGTGGGCAATACCCATCCTACTGCGGGAACTGAACATCCAGCATCTGCATTTCCACGCTGCGGCGGCCGTTGAATTCATTGATGATCGGTTCGAACGCCACGCGGCAGCGGCGGTGCTGCTTGAGATCTTCCAACATCTCCCCCAAACCGAAGCCGATGGCCTTCATCCGCACGCCGTGCTGGGCAAACGTCGCCTGGAGGTGGTCCTGCTGTTTGCCCACGCAGCGCGGTTCGGCCACCAGGTCCACCCATTCGGTGGCCAATCGGGGTTTGGGGTTGCCCGCGCCGAAAGGCCCCAGTCCGGCGATGGCCTCGGCCGTTGTCATCGTCACCTCGTCCAGCGCCACCTCCGCGTCCAGCCTCAGTTTGGGCACAAGGTCGTCACCGGTCAGGCGATTGTTGGCCACCTGCACAAACGCAGCGGAAAATTCCTCGACCCGATCCGCATCGACCTTGATTCCGGCGGCCATCCGGTGCCCGCCGAAGGATGCCAGATACGAGGCGCAGCTTGTCAGCGCACGCATCAGGTCAAATGCGCCGATGCTCCGCGCGGACCCTTGCCCTTGCGCGCCGGTCATCGAAATCACAATGGCAGGTCGATGGTACCGGTCGACCAGCCGGGATGCCGCGATGCCAATCACCCCAGGATGCCACCCTTCGGCGCTCACGACGATCGCACGACGGGCATCGCCGGCCAGCCCGCGCCGTTCCACGATTTCACGGGCCTGCTTGAAGATCTTTCTTTCCGTCGTCTGCCGGGCACGGTTCTGGGTGTCCAGGTAGATGGCGATCTCCCGCGCGCGATCCGGCGTGGCGCGGGTCAGCAGTTCCACCGCCAGCCGCGCGTGTCCCATTCGACCGGCCGCATTGAGTCGCGGCGCCAGCTTGAAACCTACGTCGTAGCCGTCGATCCGGTTGCCGTCCAACCCGGCGGACTCGATCAGCGCACGCACGCCGGGCAGGGCGCATTGCCCGAGGCCGGCAAGCCCGTGACGCGCGATGATCCGGTTCTCGCCCACGAGCGAAACCACGTCGGCAATGGTGCCCAGCGCCGCAAGTGGTAGAAGTTCGACCAGCAGCGGTCGGAACGCATCATCCACGCGCGAAGAACCCGAGAGCCGCTGTCCAATCGCCCACGCCAGCTTGAACGCCACGCCGGCTCCGCAGAGGTCCGGATTGGCATAGCGGCCGCCGATGGCGGGATGCACGATCACATTGGCTTCCGGCAGAGACTCGCGGGCCGTATGGTGATCCGTCACGATGACGTCTACACCACGTTCGCGCAGGAGTGCGGTTTCTTCTATGGCCGTCACGCCGCAGTCCACCGTGACGAACAACTCGGCGCCCTCATCGGCTATGGCTTGCACGGCCTGTCGATTCAGCCCGTATCCTTCATCGACCCGGTGGGGTACGTAGAAGCCGGGATCCCCCCCCGCGGCGCGAATGGTATGCCACAGGATGGCCAATCCCGTCGTGCCGTCCACGTCGTAATCACCGTAGATGACGATCTTTCGCTTGGCGCGGACGGCTTCGACGATCGCGCCGGCGGCCTCGACCGCTCCAGGAAGTAGATCAGGCCCAACGAGGTCCTTGAGTTGTGGTGATAGAAACGCCTCTCGTGAATCCGAACCGTCAATCCCACGGTTCAGAAGGATCTGTGCGAGCAACCGCGGAATGCGCCAGCGAGACGCCAAATCCTCGGATGCAGGCGAAAGCGGCGGAATCAGCCATTCCTTGGCCATGGATGGGTCAGGTCCGTTCAAGTTGCGGATGCCGGGTTTCTGGAAACAACCGTCGCGAGTGTAGCCACGCGACGCAACCCGGTCAAAGCAACGTTGAAAGTGCTGAATCCCATGCCTCGCGTGAGCGATACTGGCCTCCGACAAATGGACAATCCACGACAATGATATCACGGCCCGACTGTCTTGCTTGGGGTGGGATGGATGCGTATACTCCCATGGCTGTCTCGAACTCGCATGTGATGACTGGTCGGTCAGGGTGAGCACCTTAGGACGGCATTGGAGTACAAGCGTGTCCATGGTACTAGAGGGCAAGACGATACTCATCGTCGAAGACGACCCGGATATGGTCACCGCGTTGAAGACGGTGCTCGGGGAAACGGGTGCCACCCTCGAAGCGGTCATGGACGGCAACGCCGCGCTGGATGCCGCCAAGGAGTTCGACCCGGACCTGATCATCCTCGACGCTATGCTCCCCAAGCGCAGCGGCTTTCTTGTTCTGGAAAAACTCAAGGGTAACAAGAAAAAGAAAGGCGGAAAACCGCTCGTCATCATGATCACCGGCAACGCCGGCAAACGCCACCAGACTTGGGCAGAGAGCCTCGGCGTCGACGGCTACATCAACAAACCTTTCCGCATGGAGCGTCTTCTCGAATCCATCGAGAAGATCGTCACGCCGGAATCCTGAACGGAAGGCGAGCAAACCGCAAGTCCAAGGGAATCAACGTCCACACATCTCCATCGCGCCCCGTGCGGATGACTCGAGGCCCCGGCGGTGTACGACTCGGATCGGCAGCACCGGCTCCAGCATCTCTATGCGTGTGAACCTGCCATCGGAAAGCTCACTGTGCGGCGCCCGCCGCCCAACAGCTATTCGCGCTCCGTCTCGCGCATGCCGTCCAGCGCACGCGCGTTTTCTCGCACGACCTGCTTCATGTGCTCGGCGGCTTTGTCAAGGCGCCCAAGTTCGGCGTAGAGATCACGCAGCGCAAATCGAATGGCGGTGCGCGAGCCTAGGTCGTCGATGTCTCCCAGTAGTTCCTCGAGCGTATCCGCCGCCTCATGCGGATTTTCGCGCGCCAACCCCGTCTCGACGACGGCCTGCGTGGCCATCATGACGGCTTCCTGCGGGTCGAACGCTACGGAGCGCCAGTCGGACACGTAGTCCAGTCTTTCGCGCATCCGGAGGATGTCGCGCCGCTCTTCCTGGTGATTGAGTTCTGAACGACGTCGCTCCATCTCCAACTCATTACGTTCACGTTGAGCGCGGATTTCGATGAGTTCCCGCTGCAGATTCATGACGTCATCACGTTTGCCGTCAATTTCCTGACGCTGGAGTTCCGTCTGGAGATTCAATTCCTGCATCTGCAAATCGAGGTGCGCTTGTTCCAGTTCTTGAATCTCCTGCTGCAGCTTGCGCCGTGTTTCGACGAGACGTTCCTCCCGCTCGGGGGAACGGAGCATTTCCTCCAGGAACGCCCGTGTCTCCGCTTCCCGCTGTGCCTGTTGTTCTTGTTGCGCTGCGGCCCGAGCGGAAGCTTCAGCCTGTTTCTGCTGTCGCAGCTCTTCGGTTCTACGCCCTTCCCCCGTTTCCGGGGTCCCCGCGACGCCCCACAGGAACGCCGCCGCTACGCATGCGAGAATCTTCTGGCTTAGCATCATGACTTAATCTCCTTCTCGGAAGAATCAGACTCGGGACCCGATCTCTCAAGGCCGCGCGACCGGCGCGCACCTTGGCACGATATGGCACCAGCCTGGGGGTGCCGCACAGGGCGGGCGCCGCGAGGCGGCGATCAGAATAACTTGCAAGTTGCATCCGCGGCGTATGGGGCCGGGACAAATGGCCGGCTTCGCGTGCCGGACCGGTTGCGTCGTGCTCGACAACCGTCGCATCCCGAACGGGCCGCTCCGAGGGCCGGATCATGACAGCCATGCCGATCAATGCGGCGGCCGCGACAAGCCCTGCCCCCAGCTTGAACAAACGCCCGCCCGTATGCCCGTATCGTGTTTCTGCTACACCTGGACTCGATGGGTCGAATACGAACGGCGCCTTGCGCGCCTCAAGGCAGCGGCCCAGTTGATGCAAACGGTCGTGCAGCGTCCCGAGGGCCGCCAGTTTCGCAGCACATTCGGGACAGGTTTCCGCGTGCGCCCGCAGACAGTCGCGCTGTGAATCGTCCAGCGTACCGGCCGCCAGTTCCCTTAGCAGTCCTTTGACGGCAACGCAGCCCATTGCGCATCCCTCGCATCCAATCCAGTTCTCAGATTGGCCATCGCCTTGTGCAGATTGCTCTTCACCGTGCCCTCTGGACAACCGAGCGTCGTGGCCACCTCGCGCACGGATTGACCGGTCAGAAATCTCAACACCGTGACCTCCTTTTGCCGTCGCGGCAGGCTGTGAATCGCCGCGACCAACGCCGAATCGACAACTTCCAATGAATCCAGCCCCTCCGAAACGGCATCCAAAGGCGACTCTGCGGCCGACCGGCCCACGACACGCAACCGTCGTGACCGTTGGAGTTCGCGACAAACCCGAACGGCAAACCCCGCCGACCACGTCCACCAGGTCACGGCCGGACGCTTCTTTTTCCGGCGACTCCATGCCCGAGTAAGGGCTTCTTGCGCTGCATCGCCGGCCGCATCCAAATCCCCCAGCAGCGCAAAGCACAGGCGGTACACGCGTCCCGACAGGACCGCGAAATCCGGCTCGGCGGTATCCGGCGTACCAGTCAAAGTCCTCTGCCTGTCCTGGGACCGGGTGTTCATGACTTACACCCGTGCCGAGGTTCACTTCAAGACAAACAAAACGGGTTTCCGGGGCGCCATGATTCGCAACGCCATTGGGCGGCGTGGCTGCGGTGCGTGGCGGATTCGTGGCGCCGGTACGCAAGATGTTACAGGATCCGCGGCTATTGCCAGAGAAAACAAGGTGCCCGTTCCATAGAAACCGACATAATATAAGACGGTGAAGAAGAGAGACCCTGCCGGCCTGCAGGAATGCCGGAAATCGAGACAGAATGACGCACCTACGCATGCCAAATGAGCTTACCGAACGACGTGGGACGGCAGTCCTGATCGTAGCCGCGATCTGTGTCACCGCTCTACCAGGTCACGCGCAAACGCCTGAAGGCGCGATGGTCGCGGAGTCTCCTGCCATTGAGAAGCCGCCGACGCCGGCCGACGCCCGCGATCTTCTCATGCGTGGCGAATATGAGCGTGCGCGGGAAATGTACCACCAACTCGCCAAGGAACCCGGCCAGGAGAGCCTCGCCGTTCGTGGCGAGGTTGACGCCATGATTCGTGTGGGCGAATACGCCGATGCCAGGGCATTATTGGAGAAGCACAAGGCCGACGATGACGCCCAATGGCATTATCTCTACGCCTGGGTCTCGAAGCTGACTGGCGACTACGACGAATCCGTCACTCACCTCCGGCACGCCATCCGCCTTAATCCGCGCGACGCAGCACCTCGCCTTCTTCTGGCGCAAATGCTCGAGACTATTGGGAAGTACGACGAAGCGCTCATCGCCTATCGTTGGTTTGAGGATCGGCTGCTTCGGTCACCGGATTTGCCGGAGGACGCCGCGTGGATCACGGATATAGCCATCGGCTTCCTGCGCTACAGCACACTCTCCCAAACCAACGTCGTAAGCCGCACCCGGCACGTGCTGCACGAGATGCTGCAGCCGGCTTACGAGCGCATCGACCGAACCTACTGGCCCGCACGAATCGCGGCCGCCGAACTGCTGCGCGAGAAATTCAACAACGACACGGAAGATGGTTGCGTGGCGGACTACCGTGCGGCGCTGCGGATCAACGAGCATCTGTGCGAGGCCTTCGTCGGCCTGGGTGAGGTCGCACTGGAGGACTGGGATTTTGAAGAGGTCGAGGCGCAGGTCAAGGCGGCCTTGGAAGTCAATCCGAACTTCGCACCCGCCATTCACCTCGCGGCCAAGAATCACATCGTGGAGCGAAAATACGACGCCGCCACGGAAAAGTGCGAGAGGGCGCTGAAGATCAACCCGAACGACGTCGTGGCCCTATCCATTGAAGCCGCGGCAGCGGCCTGCCGCTTCGAGCCTGATGAGGTCGAACGGCTCCGAAAACGGGTGGCCCAGATAAATTTGAAAAACGCCGTCTTTCACGAGATCGTCGGCGACGCCCTGAGCGGCATCCGCCAATACGCGGCTTCGGAAAAGCAGTATCTGCAAGCCGTGGCGATCGAGCCCACCAACGCCAACGTCCACACCGAACTCGGCATGATGTACATGCAGTGGGGACTTGAAGACAAGGCGCGCGATGCACTGGACATCGCATGGGAACTCGACCCGTTCAACAAACGCACGAAATTCACACTCGACCTGCTGGACTCCTTGCAGCGCTTCGCGCGCCACGAAACCGAGCATTTCACCATTCGCTATGACGACAAACAGGACCCCGGCCTGGGCCCCTACCTGGCGGACTATCTCGAAGATATATACAGCGAGGTCACCGGCGATTTTGATACGCCGCTTACCGTGAAGACGATGATCGAGGTTTTCCCCACCCAGCGTGCCTTTGCGGTCCGCATCACGGGGAAGCCGTGGATTCCCACGGTCGGTGCGTGCGCCGGGCGTATCATCGCCCTGGCGTCGCCGCGATCCGACCCGGCACTCATGGGCCCGTACGACATCGGTCAGGTCCTCAAGCACGAATTCACGCACACCGTGACACTTGCCGCCACGCACAACCGCATCCCGCACTGGTTCACCGAGGGTCTTGCGGTGATGACCGAGAACCGGGACCGACCCTTCGATTGGTGGGAGTTGCTCGCCGAGGCCACGAGAAGAAACGAACTCTTCACCGTCCAATCCATCAACTGGGGATTCATGCGTCCGCGCAAACCCACCGATCGCACGCTCGCCTACGCCCAGAGCGAGATGATGTGCCAATACATCGTCGAACGATTCAGCTTCGACACGCTCAACAAGATGCTGGGTTGGTTTCGTGAAGGCATGACCAATGACGTCGTATTCCGCTCGAAACTCGGTATCGAGCCGGAGGAATTCGATCGCGATCTGCAACAATGGATTCGCAAGCACGTGGAAACCCTGGGCTTCGACCTGACGCCGCCGGAAGATGCAGGTGCCCTGAAAGGCGAGATCGAAGAGAAGGGCGAGACCGCATCGCGCCTCGGCCGGCTCGCCAGAGCCTTGTGGGACGAAGGCGCGGGCGAGGAGGCCATGTCCACCGCCGAGAAGGCACTGAAACTCCAGGAAAACGACAAAAACGCACTTACAGTGCGCGCCCAAGTGCTGGGCGCACTGCTGGAAGAGCGCATGGACGACGAGCAGCGCCGCGACTACGAGGATCAACTGCTGCCGATACTCGAGCGACTCGACAAGGTCGACCCCGAGACTTGGACGGTCCCCAAGCTGTCCGCACGCGTCGCCCTGGCACGCAAGGAATGGGACAAGGCCGAGGAATTCCTGCGGCGGTTGCAGCGCGTTTGCCCGCACGATTCGGAAAGCTGGCAGGGATTGGCCGGCATCTATCTCGAGCGCGGCGAAAACGATAAAGCACTGGCACAGCTCTTGGAATTGTCACGCACGAATGTTCATGATCCGGATGTCCCGGCGCAGGTGGCCGCCATCCATACGCGTCGGGGGCACATCAGGGACGCCACCTTCTGGTACCGCCGATCACTTTTCATTTCACCGTTCGACGTGACGCACCTCGACGCGCTGGCCGACGCCTACATGCAATTGGGCGACACCGCGGCGGCGCTGCGCCAGTACGCAATGCTCACCAGGATCGAGCCGGCCAACGCCGCGCATTTCGAAAACGCCGCCGTCGCCGCGCACAAGCTGGGCGACACCGGCGCGGCACAGAAATTCGCCAAGGAGGCTGTGAAACTCAATCCGGATTCCGGCGTCCGGTCGCTGGCCGGGGAATGAGGCCGCTTCCGCGCCACTACTCCGCACACGACGTTTTCGGACCTGCTCTCGTGTAGAAACAGGCGACCGAGGAGGCCCGGCTGCCCGCGTGGCACACGTTGTACGGCCTCGAAGGAGGGCCGGTGGCTTTCGAAGCCACGCCGAGAGGCTGACCTGCCGCACCGGCCCGGCCGGGAAAAACCCGCCATCGCACGGTTGCAGCCCGGCAAGCCGTTGTCGACGACCGCTGTGAGCCGGTACACTCGGGGGTACCCCTCGGCGTCGCGTCGTGGCTATTCCTGCGATCAATTGTAAGATTCCGCGTCTCACGGCGACTTCAAGGATGTTGCCGGTTTCCGTCTTCTGCGGAACCGTCGCCTGGTCGCGGTCGAAGAGTATAGTGCCCGGGCTGTTGGACCCTAGCCCTGGAGGTGGTACGGTCTCGCGATTCGACCGCGACACGAGGGGGCGAGTGGCGTCACCATGCCTGTCCGTGTGGGCAGCGGGGAGATTGGAAGAGACCTGCGGCAGCGCTCCACCGGAGCGGGTGGCAGGGAGTCGATGGAGGCGAGCAAACGACGTGGGTGCCGAACTACCGGGATTTCGAATCACGCAGCAGCTCGGCGTCGGCGCGCGCTCGAAGATCTTGCTGGGCACGGAGCTCAAGACCGGCAAGACCTACGCCGTCAAGTACGTCGAGCGGGCCTCCACGGACGACGACCCCTTTATCACACAAGTCGAGACGGAATACGCGGTCAGCAGCAACATCAGCCACAAGAACCTCCGCCACAGCTACTTCATTCACCGTGAGCGAAAGCTACTGCAGACCAAGTGCATCTGGCTCGTGATGGAGTACGTCGACGGGCTGAGCCTGGAAAAAGCTCGCCCCAACCGGCTGAAGACGTTTCTTGTGTTATTTCGTAAGGTCGCCCAGGGCCTGCAGGCCATGCATGACGCGGGCTACGTCCACACGGATATCAAGCCCACCAACATCATGATCGCCCGTGGCGGGGTCGTGAAGATCATCGACTTCGGACAATCTTGCCCCCTGCACCATCGCAAGGTGCGTATCCAGGGTACACCGGACTACATCGCCCCGGAACAGGTGCGGCGTCATGCGATGGACCAGCGGACCGACGTCTTCAACCTCGGTGCGACCATGTATTGGGTGCTGACGTCGGAGAAATACCCCACGGCCATCCGCGGCACCGACGCGCGCGGCGGCATCAACATTATCACCGCAGACAAGCCCATTGCCCCGATCGAACTCAATGATAAGATACCCCTCGCACTCTCCAAGCTGGTCATGGAATGCTGCCGGGACAAGCCGTCCGAAAGACCGGCCGACATGAAGCAGCTTGACGCCAGGCTTTCGGTCGTACAGAAACTCTGGAAAAAGCAACGCGAAGCGCTGCGGGCCGAAAGGCAAGGGGAGATACTGCCGGCCGGTGAGAGTGAAAACGGGCCGACTGAGGGGTAGGTATGATGGACGCCGCTCGTGACGCGGACATTTACATACAGGCCGCCGCACTGAACCGCGAAGACCCGCTGCTGGAGGGATCGCTGCTGCGCTTTCCCGACTACGGGCAGGTGGTGATGACCGGCGACCTGCACGGGCATCGCCGCAACTTCGAGCGTTTGCAACATTACTGCAATCTGGCGAGCGCCGCCCCGCGCCACGTCGTCCTGCACGAGATCATACACGAAGAAGTCGTCGCCCTGACGGACGTGGATATGTCGCACGAGGTGCTGCTCGACGCCGCCAGGTGGAAATGCGAGTTTCCGGATCAGGTCCACTTCCTTCAGAGCAACCACGAGCTCGCGCAGCTCAACCGGCACGAGATTACCAAGAATGGGAGGGTCGTGACCGTCGGCTTCGAAGACGGGGTGGCCGAAACCTATGGCCGCGGGGCACAGCGCGTGTTGGACGCGATCGAGACGCTGCTTCTCTCCTACCCTCTGGCCGGCCGCACGGCGAATCGCGTACTGCTGTCGCACTCGCTGCCCGCGCCGCGCGACGTGCCGCTGTTCGACCCCACGGTGTTTCACCGCGTACCGACGAAAGAAGACCTCGGCGAGCGCGGCTCCGGGCACATGCTCGTATGGGGCCGGTACCAGACGGAAGCGGCGCTGCAGTCACTGGCCGACATGTTGGACGTCGACTTCTTCGTCTGCGGCCACCAACCCCAGGAAGACGGCTACGACGTGCTGCATGACAGAATGATCATCATAGCCAGCGACCACAACCACGGCGTGTTTCTGCCCATCGACCTGAACAAACCTCTCACGCTCGACAGCCTGACGA